>Ga0208895_1000773_pt1 | contig 14166 bp, 10 predicted proteins | sample ETNtaG_10_FD_185765 | JGI IMG/M metagenome (GOLD analysis project Ga0208895, IMG submission 185765) | Marine microbial and viral communities from oxygen minimum zone, Eastern Pacific Ocean - ETNP201302SV82 (SPAdes) (version 2) | ecosystem: Environmental > Aquatic > Marine > Oceanic ... | reverse complement strand
TTTGAAGAAGTCGCCAACGGTGCGCTGGTTGTAGTTGTAGTAGCCCTCCGCCACTTTCAGATTGCGGAATACGTCGTCGGGAGAATCAAAGGTCCAGTCGGAGAGGACCACAACGTATTCGCGATCATAGGCCACCGATTCCGGCTCGGCAGGATCAATGATAATCGGCCCATAATGGCCCAGCTGTTCCTGAAGGCCAGAGTGGCTGTGGTACCAGTAGGTGCCGTGCTGTTCGACCGGAAAACGGTACTCAAACGTTTCGCCGGGCATGATGCCGGGAAAGCTGACGCCAGGAACGCCATCCATCTGGTACGGCAGAATCAGACCATGCCAGTGAATGGATGTTGCCTCCGGTAGCGTATTGGTGACACGCAAGATTGCCTCGCGCCCCTGTTTGAGGCGCACCAGAGGCGCTGGCAGAGTGCCGTTGATGGTGATGGGCTGTTCCGAGACTCTGCCCCCTATCTTGAGAGGTGTTCTCGCGACGGTCAGGTCGTAGATGTCAGCGCCATTACGCACAGTGTGGTGAGCGTTAGAGTTGTCGAGTTTGCCTCTTGCAAACGCAGGCAAAAGGCTGTCGTAGCCGGCAAGAAAACCCATTGCAGCCGCGCTTTGGATAAGTCGCCTTCTGGACAGTCCCATACCCTGATTTTTCAAGCTCATGCTTTGCTCCTGTCTTTGCTGGCTTAACTGAAAAACGGAGAGCTCAAATCATTAGGTTAACAGTTCGTTCATTGGATCATATGCAAGCTCTTGCGTTTCACACCTAATGGTATGTTAGGCGAAGTTGCTGAAACGAAACTGAATACGCTTTTCAGCATTGATGTCGTCATTTGTAGTCTTGAATGAAAGCCGGCGTCTGTTTAGCGTAGCCCGATTGTTTAGCGACGATAGCACTTGCGTCCCAGTGTTCCACCAAGTGACAGTGAGTCTTGTATGCAGTAAACCGGCCGGGAAGGAATGGTGAGTGCAACGGATGTGCTCATGCCCTGAGTGGCGTATGATTAAATGTACCTTTTCATGTTTTGTTTGAGAGACACCGATGAACAGAGAACCTGTCAGCCGTGAGTTGTTCGATGAGGTAATGGTCCCCAACTATGCACCCGGGTCTGTGATTCCCGTCAAGGGTGAAGGCTCCCACGTATGGGATCAGGAGGGTAAGGAATACATCGACTTGGCGGGCGGCATTGCGGTGACCTGCCTCGGGCATAATCATCCCGGCCTTGTTGGTGCTTTGATGGAGCAGGCCGAAAAAATCTGGCACCTGTCTAATGTCATGACAAACGAGCCTGCCCTGCGGTTGGCCAAGACCCTGTGTGATCTGACCTTTGCCGAACGTGTGTTCTTTGCCAATTCCGGTGGCGAGGCCAACGAGGCCGCGTTCAAGCTGGCCCGGCGTTACGCCTGGGAACATTTCGGCCCGGAAAAGAATGAAATCATCTCCTTCAAGAGCTCGTTCCACGGCCGCACCCTGTTTACGGTCAGCGTCGGTGGCCAGCCCAAGTACCTTGAAGGTTTTGAGCCTGCGCCAGGCGGCATTCATCACGCCGATTTCAACGATCTGGAGTCGGTCCGGAAATTGATCTCCAAGGACAAGACCTGTGCAGTGGTAGTAGAGCCTATTCAGGGTGAAGGTGGCGTCATGCCCGGCGATCCGGAATTTCTTAAGGGCCTGCGCCAACTCTGTGACGAAAACGATGCCTTGTTGGTGTTCGACGAAGTCCAGTCCGGCGTTGGCCGCACCGGACACCTCTATGCCTACCAGATGTATGGTGTAACGCCGGACATCCTGTCCACGGCCAAGGGGCTTGGTGGTGGCTTCCCGGTGGCGGCGATGCTGACCACAGAAAAGGTGGCGAAAAGCCTGGGTATCGGTACCCATGGCAGCACTTATGGCGGGAACGCCCTGGCCTGTGCTGTTGCCCAACGGGTGATTGATACGGTGAGCCAGCCAGACATCCTCAAGGGCGTCGGGGCGCGTTCGGAGCGCCTGCGGAAGCGGATGATGGACATTGGTGAGCGCTATGGCATCTTCAGTGAGGTTCGTGGCTCTGGCTTGCTGCTCGGCTGTGTACTGACGGAAGAGTGGAAAGGCAAGGCGAAGGAATTTCTCAATGCCGGCCTGAACGAGGGCGTGATGGTGTTGATTGCCGGCCCGAATGTCGTGCGGCTTGCGCCGTCACTGATCATTCCAGAGCCTGATATTGATGAAGCGCTGGCCCGGTTTGAGGCTGGTGTGAAAAAGGTTTGTGGTAAGTAGCAGACGTTAACCCACGATATTAACCACAAGCATGAATACGGGAGCCGCCTATGTGGTTGGTACGTCCGGCTCAGCCGGGTGACCTGAACGACATACTCGACATCGCGGGGGGGCAGGGCCCCCGGATGTCATCCACCCTGCCCAAAAAACAGGACGCGCTGTCCGCCAAGATTGAACAATCCACCCGCTCCTTCGCCGGCACGAACAAGCCCGACGAACCGAAGCGGTTTTTGTTTGTCCTGGAGGATACCGGTACCGGCAAGGTCCAGGGCGTATCCGGCATTGATGCGCGAGCCGGCAATGGGCAGCCGTTCTACAATTACCGGCAAGATGCGCTTATCCACGCGTCCCATGAGCTGGGCGTCTCCCGTCGCGTGGAGGTTCTATACCCGTCCCATGCCCTGACGGACCACACGCTGCTGTGCTCCTTCGCCATCAGATCCGAGTTGCGTGGCACCGATGCGTTCGAATTGCTGTCCCGCGCCAGGATGCTGTTTATCGCCAGCCATCGCACGTTGTTCACGGATCACGCGGTTGTCGAGATCCAGGGTGTGCAGACGGAAGACGGCGAGGTGCCGTTCTGGGACAGCCTGGGGCGGCACTTCTTCAATATGGATTTTGAAACCGCGGACCAATATTCCGGGTTGTTGAGCAAAACCTTTATTGCAGAACTGATGCCGCCCAACCCGATCTACGTCACGCTGCTCAGCCAAGCTGCTCAGGATGCGCTTGGGCAACCTCACTCACAAACCCAGGCGACGTACGAGTTACTTCAGTGCGAAGGGTTCCGGGCTGGATGCTATCTCGATATCTTCGATGCCGGGCCGGTACTGGAAGCTCGCACCGATGCGCTCAGGTCTGTTGTGACCAGTCATCCGAAAACCCTGCATGCCGCCCATACTGACGATGGCGAAACCTGCCTGATTTGTGGTGGTGAGGGCGGGGATTTTCGCAGCACGCTGACCCCGCTCTCGGAGAGCCTGCAGGACCAAGTGAAAGTGCCGCCGAAAACCTGGGAATACCTGGGCCTGAGCTCCGGTGACACGGTACGGGTGACACCATTATGAACAGGGCAAGCACAGCAAGCACAGACAGGAGGCCGGAATGCTGGTAATCCGACCCTTGCAGGAGAACGACCTCGACGCCCTGTACGCCATGGCACAGGGCGCCGGAAAGGGATTGACGACATTGCCCGCGGATAGGGCACTGCTGGCAAGGAAGATCCAGCATGCGCAGGAAACCTTCAACCAGCGCTGCGCACCTGAGGCTGGCTTGTACCTGTTTGCTCTCGAGGATACCGAGCTCAAACGGTGTGTGGGCATCAGCGGCATACAGGCGCGAGTGGGCCTGGATGAAGTGTTCTATAATTATCGGCTGAGTGTGACGGTGAATGCCTCCCGCGAGCTCGACGTGCATGTGCGCACCCCGACGCTGCATCTGTCCAATGACATGACCGGTACCACCGAGGTCTGCTCACTGCTGCTTTCGAGTTCCCATCGGGGTGGTGGCACCGGTCTGCTGTTGTCCCGTTGCCGGTTCATGTTCCTGGACGACTTCCGTTCGCACTTCTCCGAGAAAGTCTTCGCCGAGATGCGGGGGGTGTCCGACAGCAACGGCCAGAGCCCACTGTGGGATGCCCTTGGAAGCAAGTTCTTCGATATGGAGTTCAGTGAGGCGGATATGCTGTCAGGCCTTGGCAATAAATCGTTCATTGCCGAGCTGATGCCCAAGTACCCCATTTATCTGCCCATGCTGCCGGACGCTGCACGGGCGGTTATTGGCCGTGTGCATGAAAACACCGAGCCTGCGCTGAAAATGCTGCAGGCGGAAGGCTTCAACTTCAATGGCATGGTGGACATCTTCGATGGTGGCCCGGCGGTTGAGGCTTTTATTCACAGTATTCGTACCGTGCGCGAAGGTATTAACCGCCACGTTATGATCCGTAAGAAGCCGCTGGTGACGGATGTCCCGGCGGAGCAACAGGTAATGATATCCAACCGCTCGTTCCGGGACTTTCGGGTAACCACCATACCGGCCGAGTGCATAGGACTCGATACTGTCAGTATTCCGGCCGATGTGGCCGAGGCGCTGGAAGTTGAATCCGGAGACCTCGTGCGGCTGGCCCCTTTGAAAGATACCGGAAGGAGGTAATAACGATGGCGAACCTGACAGGTCAACTCTTTATTGATGGACTCTGGCTGGAAGGCCATGGCGACTTTTTCGAATCCCTCCAGCCGGTTACCGGCGAGACAGTCTGGGATGGCGTCAGCGCCAGCATCGAAGATGTGGACGCCGCCGTGCGCGAAGCCCGTTCAGCGTTTGTCCACTGGCGCAAGCGGCCGTTTAGCGAGCGCCAGGCCATGGTGGAGAAATTCGGCACGTTATTGGAAGAACACAAGGAGGAGTTGGCGCACCAGATCGGCTCGGAAACCGGAAAACCCCTGTGGGAATCCCGCACCGAAGTGGCGGCGATGATTGGCAAGATCGGGATCTCCGTGAACGCCTACCATGATCGTACCGGCCATTCGGAGTCCGACGTTGCCGGGGGGCATGCGGTGTTGCGGCATCGACCCCACGGTGTGGTAGCGGTGTTTGGCCCTTACAATTTCCCCGGGCATCTACCCAATGGCCATATCGTGCCCGCGCTGTTGGCGGGCAATACCGTGGTCTTCAAGCCCAGTGAACTGACCCCCGGTGTCGCCGAGTTGACCGTCAAGCTTTGGGAAAAGGCGGGTCTGCCAGCCGGTGTTATCAATCTGGTTCAGGGGGCGGCTGCCACCGGTAAATCCCTGTCCTCTCACCCTGGTGTGGACGGCCTGTTCTTTACCGGCAGTTCGACCGTCGGGCACCTGTTGCACAAGCAGTTCGGTGGCCAACCAGAGAAAATTCTGGCGCTGGAGATGGGGGGCAACAACCCGCTGATCGTGCAGAATGTCCACGACGTGGATGGTGCCGTGCACCATGCGCTGCAATCAGCCTTCCTGTCTGCCGGCCAACGCTGCACCTGCGCCCGGCGCCTGCTGGTGCCCAAGGGTACCAAGGGTGACCAGTTCCTGGAACGCTTCGTTGAGGTGGTCAGCCGCATTACCGTGGGTGATTTCGACGCCGAACCGCAACCGTTCATGGGCTCGGTCATTTCACCCGAAGCGGCTGACAAGTTGCTGGCAGCGCAAAATAACCTGATCACGCATGGTGCGGAGTCGTTACTGGAAATGAAACGGTTGCGCGAAGGCACGGGCCTGCTATCGCCGGGCATTGTGGACGCGACTGGGCTGGATCTGGTGGATGAGGAGTTCTTCGGTCCCTTGCTGACGGTTTATCGCTACAAGAGTTTTGATGAGGCCATGGAGCTCGCCAACAACACCCGCTATGGCCTGTCAGCCGGTATCCTGACCGACGACCACAAGCTCTACGAGCGACTGGCGGACGAAGTGCGCGCCGGTATAGTGAACTGGAACCGGCCGTTGACGGGCGCCAGCAGCGCAGCTCCGTTTGGCGGTGTCGGTGCCAGCGGTAACCACCGCCCCAGTGCCTATTACGCCGCCGATTATTGCGCCTGGCCCATGGCCTCGCTGGAGGCGAAGAAGAGTGAAGTGCCGGAGAACCTGGCACCCGGATTAAATTTCGACTGACGGAAGACGAGTCATGGCCAAGCACGCGGTAGAAGCCAATTTCGATGGCCTGGTAGGGCCCACCCACAATTACGCCGGGCTGTCCTGGGGCAATGTGGCGTCCAAGTCCAACGTTCGCTCGGTATCCAATCCGAAGGAAGCGGCCCTGCAGGGGCTGGCGAAAATGAAACGTCTGGCGGATCGTGGCTTTGTCCAGGGTGTGCTGCCGCCTCATGAACGCCCGCATATTCCGACCTTGCGGGCGTTGGGATTTACCGGTTCGGACCGCGACGTTCTCAGTGCTGCCGCCAAACAGAGCCCGTCCATCCTGGCGGCGGCATCGTCGGCGTCTACCATGTGGACGGCCAACGCCGCGACAGTTTCACCGAGCGCGGACACATCCGACCATCGGGTGCACTTCACACCGGCGAACCTGAGCGCCAAGTTCCATCGCTCCATTGAGCACGTAGTCACCGGCCGGGCCCTGAAATCCATCTTTGCGGATGAGGCCTGGTTTGCCCACCACCCGGCGTTGCCCTCAGTCAGCCAGTTCGGTGACGAAGGCGCCGCCAACCATACCCGCCTGTGTGGCGGGTATGGCGAACCGGGTGTGGAACTGTTCGTGTATGGCCAGATCGCCTTTAACGAACAGGCGCCAGCACCGAAACTCTATCCCGCGCGGCAGACCCTGGAGGCCTCACAGGCAATCGCCCGTTTGCACGGCCTGAAAGACAGTCACGTGGTGTTCGCCCAACAGAACCCGGCCGCGATCGATGCCGGGGTGTTCCACAACGACGTTATCGCGGTGGGCAATGGCAACGCGTTGTTCTACCACGAGCTGGCATTCCTGGACGAAGAAACGGTGTTGGCGGATATCCGCTCACGCCTGACGGGTGCGGAACTGGAGGCCGTGCGTGTCACCAGTGAGCAAGTGCCTTTGGAAGACGCCGTTGCCTCCTACCTGTTCAACAGTCAGTTGCTGAACACGCCCGACGGCATGATGCTGGCGGTGCCGGGGGAGTGCCGTGAAAATGCGTCGGTCAGCCGTTATCTGGATGAGCTGGTCGAAGGCGCGGGCCCTATTACCTCGGTGGAGGTTTTCGACGTCAAACAGTCGATGCGCAACGGCGGCGGGCCGGCGTGTTTGCGTTTGCGGGTGGTGTTGAATGACGACGAACTCAAGGCCATGCATCACGGCGTGTTGCTCACCGATGCGCTTTACGAGCGCCTGACTACCTGGGTGGAAGCGCACTACCGCGAGGAACTTTCACAGGACGACCTGGGTGACCCGATGCTGCTTGAGGAAGTGCGCAAGGCGCTGGACGAGCTGACGGGGATTCTGGGGCTTGGGTCTATCTACGATTTCCAGCTCTGACCCGGTTCTGTCCTCTTTTCTCAGGACGAGATAGAGGACGTCAGCATCTCCATGGTATGGCGTATCAGTGATTCCGCGGAAACGTTGTACTCCAGGCCACTACCCAAGCCACTATCCAGGTCACTATCGGCCATTTCGCTCTGGCACAGCATGATCACGCCGTGCAGGGCGCCGCGTAGATAAAGCGCTGTCTCCGCCGGATCATGGATGCGGTCGCGGTTCATGGTGCCGTCTTCCAGCCCCAGGTGTATTGCACCGACCATCAACTCCATGGTTTCCGCCTTGCAGCCAAACATCTCGCCCGCCAACTCATCATCGGCCTCTGCCATCGCCGTGGAGGCGGTCGTCAGTGCGGAGAAGTAATCCGGTTGCTCGCGGTAAAAGTTGTAATAGGCGACCCCCATGGCGGAGATCTGAGCCAGCCCGGTATCAGCCGTCTGACGCGCCTCCTCAAAGCGACGGCACAGGCTGTGGCCGGCACGCAGCATGATGCCGCGCTGGATTGCCGCCTTATCCTTGAAGTAGACGTACAGTAATGCGCGGCTGAGTGCGGCCGTGCGGGCGATGTCGTCCATGGATGTGCGCTCGTAGCCCTTCTCCGCAAACACCAACTCCGCGGCATCCAGGATGCTGTCGTACCTGGCCTGCTTCTCTTTCTCTCTACGGGTTTTTAACGGCTCACTCATAGGGGATTCCGGATAATTGAGACTGCGCTCTCATGATACATGGTTAGAGATGAAAACCGATTATTGACAAGTTGTCAAAGAATGACATTATGTCTGATAATGAATTTTTGTCCATTGGATGGATGATGAAAAAACACCGTGACCATGGAAGAGAGGACTTCTCGATGAGCATCGCCCGGCGTTCCGCCATTGTTTCCCTTGTAGCCGTTGCAAGCCTGCTTGTTGGCGGCTGTAAATCCAGTGAATCGGCGCCAGAACAGGGCGCTGCCCCGGTGACGGTGCGCGCGACCGATGTCACCGGGGGGCAGACGGAAGGGGTGTCCCTGCGGTTTTCCGGCATCGTGCGGGCAGCCCAGCGGGCGACGCTGACGTTCCAGGTCAGTGGTACCCTGCGAGAGCGCGCGGTCGAACTGGGGCAGACCGTCAAGACCGATGACCTTCTGGCGCGGGTATATAACCCCGCACTGGAACCGGCACGGGATTCCGCAGCTGCCCGGCTGGACGAACTGAGAACCCAATATGATCAGGCCAAACGGGAGTGGGAACGCTCCCGCCAACTGCACGAGCGCGGGGTCGTTTCAGAGCAGGGACTCGAGCAACTGGCTTCCCGGCGGGACAGCCTGAAAGCCAGTATGGCAACGGCCGAAGCATCTCTTGCCGAGGCCACACGCTTACTGCGAGAGAGTGAACTGAGGGCGCCGTTCGACGGCCGGGTTGAAGCCTTGCTGGTGGAACGGGATGAGTTTGTGGCCTCCGGCCAGCCGGTGATGCGTCTGTCGTCCCCAGAGGGGCGCGAAGTGGAAGTGCGGGTACCGGCGTATATGCTCAACCATGTGTCGCTGTCGCAACTGCTGCCGGTCTGGTCGGTGCAGGATCGCAACCGTGCGCCAGTCACCGGCTCCATTGTGGAAATTGCCCAGCCCGGAGGTGTTCGCGGCGAGCTCCATCCGGTATTGGTCAGCCTGCCGGCAGATACCCTCGAACCCGGGGAGCCGGTGGAAGTGGGTATTACGCCCCGTGAAACCGTGGCCACGACGGTGCCGTTGTTGTCGGTGATGAAATCCAACGGAGGCGCCAGCGTGTTCCGCATTTCCGATGGCGTTGCCCGCCGTGTGCCGGTGACGGTGCAGCGGATTATCGGTGAGCGTGTAGTGGTGGATGCCTCCGATCTTAGCGCTGGTGATCAGGTGGTCTTTGCCGGCATGACCCGTATTTCCGACGGTGATTCCGTGGAGGTGCGCTGATGTCACTGCGCCTGCTGAACTTTCAACGCTTGCTGGGCATGGTGGTGACCATGCTGTGCCTCCTGGGGATTGCGGCCTACAGCACCATGCCGCGCCAGGAAGATCCTTCATTTCCCTATCGCGCCGGTCTGATTAGCATCAACTACCCAGGCGCCAGCGCCGAAGCCGTTGAGCGGTTGGTACTGCAGCCATTGTCGGACGAGTTGCGCCAGGTGGAGGAGGTTGATTACACCCAGGCCACTGCCCGCACCGGTGTGGCGATTTTCAACGTGCGCCTGAACGACACCATCTACGATACCGATTCCGCCTGGGACCGTGTCCGCCAGGCCATGGACCGGGCGCGCCTGGATTTCCCGGATGACGTTGGCCAGATGGTTCTGGACGACCGCCTGATTGATATTCCTGCCATTATTCTTGCGGTCAGCGGTTCTGGTTCGGTTACCGAACTGAGCGACGTGGCGGAGCGCCTGAAACAGAATCTGGCGGACATTTCCGGCGTGTCCCGTATTGAACTGGAGGGTGACGCGGACGAACAGATCACCCTGGCGCTGGACGACGCAGCCATGTACCGGCTGGGCATTTCCCCCGCACGCGTGCTGGACACGTTGGCGCGCCGCAACCAGACCACGCCGGGCGGTTTTGTTATCGCCGACGGTCGTCGTCTGTCGGTGTTGCCAAACAGCGAATTCACCAGTGTGGATGCCATTCGCGCGACGCCCATTGAACTGCCGGACGGCTCCCAGGTGCCCCTCGCCGCGGCTGCTGAAGTCTGGCGTGGCCCAGCGGAGCCCCGGCAACCGGAAGCCTGGTACGACGGTGAACGGGTAGTGCTGGTTTCCATGATCATGGAGGAGGGCAGTACCGACGCCATTCGGTTTGGCGAACGTGTGCGGGAACGGCTATCGACGATCCGTGACGAGTTCGCTCCCTATGAAATCCGCGAGATGTTCTTCCAGCCCGATAAGGTGGAAGAGCGGCTCGACAACCTGGCCTGGAGCCTGGTGATGTCCGTTATCATCATTGTGGCCGTGGTGTTCACCGGTATGGGCATCCGCATGGGGCTGCTGGTGGCGTCGATCCTGCCGATGGTGGCGTTGATCAGTATCGGCCTTTATGACTTGGGGGGTGGTGTACTGCACCAGATTGCTGTCATCGGCATGGTGATTTCCCTCGGTATCCTGATCGACAACGCCATTGTGATTGTCGAGAGCATTCAGGGGTACCTGGATGACGGCATGCGACGGCTGGACGCCCTGAAACAATCTGTGAAGGAGCTGGCGGGACCGCTGGGAGCCTCCACGGGCACTACCATCGCGGCGTTCATGCCGTTGTTGCTGTCCAAGGGTGGCACGGCGGATTTCACCCGTGGTGTGCCAGTGATGATCATGCTCACCCTCTCCGTCAGTTATCTGCTGGCGGTGTCCGCCGTACCGCTGCTGGCGGCCCGCTTCCTGAAACCCCGCAAGACAGACGCGCGGGAAGACAAGCTGGTTGGGCTTTCCCGTTTTCTCGGCGCCCTGGTGGCCAGGCGTCCGGGCACCTTGATCCTTGCGGGTACGGCACTGGTGGTGTTCAGCCTGTCACTCACGCCGTTCATGAAACAGCAGTTTTTCCCCAACGCGGATCGTCCCCAGGTGGTGGTTGAGCTTTACATGCCCGAAGGCACGGATCAGGAGCGCACGTCCAGTGTGGCGGCCGACCTTGAGCGTGCGATCCGCTCCCGACCAGAGGCCCTGGAGGTGCATCGGTTTGTTGGCTTTACCGGCCCCAGCTTCTATTACAATCTGCAGCGTGAGCCCCAGGCGCCGAACCGCGGGCGAATCGTGGTATCAACGCCCACCCTGGAAGATACCACCGGCCTGGTACAGTGGATTCGCGACTACGCCGGGCACGAAATGCCGGAGTTGCAGCTAACGGCGGGAATACTGGGGCAGGGGCCGCCACGGGCAGCGCCGGTGGAAGTGCGGGTTTATCATGCCAGCGACGACACCCGCGCCCGTGCCGTGGAACAGGTGTTCTCGGCGTTACGCAGCGTTAAGGGCACGGTGGATGTGCGCCACAACCTGGATATCGGCGTACCGAGCATTGCCATCAATGTGGACGATGCCAGCGCGGCCCGATACGGCCTGAACCGTGCCGATGTTGCCCAAAGCCTCTACGGTCAGAGCTTTGGTGTGGTGGCTGAACAGTATCGCCAGGAAGAAGATCCGATTCCCCTGGTGTTGCGCTCCCGGGAAGGCACCAGCCTGTCATTACCACGGTTGCTGTCGGTGAATATCTACAACGATCGGGGCGACGCGGTGCCTCTTTCCGCTATTGCCTCGGTGGAAACGTCCTGGCAATCGGCGGCCCTGTTCCAACGCAATGGCACCCGGATGAATACCGTCTGGTCCAATCTGATAGCAGATTACAGCTTCAGTCAGGCTCTGGAAGGGCTGGAAGCAAGGCTTGCAGAAAATCCTTTGCCCCCGGGTACCCGGCTGGACATGGGTGGTGATGCCGAGGGCTCCGGCGATGCCAACAACGCCTTGCTGACCACGGCGCCCATTGGTGTGCTGTTGCTGCTGTTCTTCCTGCTTATTCAGTTCAATTCCTTCCGGCGTGTCGGCATTATCCTGCTGACCGTGCCACTGGCCACCGTGGGTATCTTCCCGGGGTTGGTATTCTCCGGCTCACCGTTCGGCTTTCAGTCTCTGCTGGGCGTTATCGCCCTGGTGGGGATTGTGGTGAACAACGCCATCGTATTGCTGGATGTGATGGATCGGCAGTTGGAGAAAGGCGATCGCATCCGCGACGCCGTTCGCAAGGCGGTGGAGCAGCGCACCCGGCCCATCCTTCTGACCACCGCAACGACGGTTGCCGGCTTGTTGCCGTTGGCGTTCTCCAGCTCCACCCTGTGGCCGCCAATGGCCTGGGCCATTATCTCGGGCCTGCTGGCCTCTACGGTACTGACGTTGCTGGTGGTACCGTCGGTCTGTACCCACGTGATCAGCTGCAAGGTGGCAGAGCCAGAGAACGCTCCGGCCTGACGCTAGCGGGTGGGTCTGATCATCAGGCCTACCCGCTGGCCAACGGGTACGTCGCGGTTCGGGAACACAATGCCTTCGGGTGTGTCGCCTACCGTGTAGCGGGTGTTACTGTCTTCCCAGATGACCGTGCCCGGGTCGTACATGGTGAAGTTGGCGACGTCGTCTGGCACGTGGAACTGGAAGCTGTCGCCGGTGTTCAGAATTTCATGCACCACTTCAAACACTGTTATCGGTGCTGCCCCCTTGTCCCTTTTCGGCGGCTCCTCGCCTTTCAGTCGTCGTCGCAAGGCATTGGCAATGCCCGTGAAGCGGCCGAGATCGTTCTGCCCGAAAGGCCGTACCTTGCCAAGTTCCACAGTGAAGCTTTCTGCTCCCAGTTCGGACGAGGAAAACGAGGCAAAGGTGGTGCCTTCACGGTGCTGCAATAGCAGGGTTTCCACCTCCGCCTCCAGCAGGAAATCAATCTGCCCATCCGGAATATCCCGTCCCTCCACAAACGGATAGAGGGCGAACTTCTCCCGCAATGACGGGCGAATGGCGGTGTGCAGGTCGTAGTGGCACACATTGGCAGAGTGTTTGGTGGCGAAGGCCCTGCAGGCGTCCTCCAGCAACCGGGCCCGCTCCGCCTCGGGAAAGTTCCGGTATTCCGGTTTACGGTGGGCGCCACCGAACAGGCGGTTGAGGTTCACGTCAATAAAGCGCTGGCCAGCATCCATCGCCATTGGGTTGCCAAGTATCAACAGCGCCGGGCAGGCCAGTTGCCATTGACCGTCGATCAGCTCATTCAACAGATGGTTCAGAACCTCAATGGGCGCGGTTTCATTCCCATGGATGCCAGCGGAAACAATCAGCGACTCATTGTTGGGGTTGGGGCGCCCAGTAGGGGGTTCCAGATAGAGGAGCCCGGAGTCCTGCAACTGCAACCCCGTGCCGTCGTCCAGAACAACAATCTTTTCCGATGTTGCGTGCTCTGTTCGTGTGAGCGTGTGAGAAAGCCAATCAAGGCCAGGACCAAAAATCATTTCAGCTGCGCTCCGGACGTCCCTGCACTGTGGATTTGTCAGCCACTCACCGGCCGTTGATGTTGCAACAGATAGTTTTCCAGCTTGCGGAAAGCAAACACCAACATAAACGTCAAAACCATGTAGAGCAGCGCCACAAAGATAAACGCATCAAAGGGGGCGTAGAATCGGGAATAAATGTTCCGCGCCGCCCCGGTCAGGTCCACCAGGGTCACCACGCTGGCAATGGCACTGGCGTGAAGCATGAAAATGACTTCGTTGGAGTATGCCTGCACACCCCGCCTCGCCGCGCTCGGCAGGATAATCCGGCGCATCCGCAGTGCCCAGCTCATGCCATAGGCCTTTGCCGCCTCAATCTCCCCACTGGGTGTGGCTACAATGGCACCCCGGATAATCTCCGTGGTGTAGGCGGCGGTATTCAGTGTGAACGCCAGCAGGGCCGGGTAGAAAGCTTCACGGAAGATGTCCCACCAGAAGGTTTGCTGGATACCCTCTATCTGGGCCAGGCCGTAGTAAATGATGTACAGCTGGATCAACAACGGTGTGCCCCGGAAAATATAGGTATAGAACCAGACCGGGCCGTTGATCAGTGGGTTCTTCGAGGTGCGCATGATCGCCAGGGGAACGGCAACCAGCAGGCCCAGGATCAGTGACAGAAATACCAGTTGAACGGTAGTGACCAGCCCGCCCCAGTATTCCATGATGGTGGGGGCGGTGAAGATATCGTTCTGGTTAAGCAGTTCAGCAAGAAATTCAGGCATGGTTCAGCTCCCCTGTACCACGCCAATATTGGCGCGCTTGTTGAGCCACTTGATAAACAGCTCGGAACCGGCTGTCAGGCTGAGGTAAACAAACGCCACCGGAATAAAGAAATGGAATGGCATGCGCTCGGCCTTGGCGGCTTCTTCGGCGACACGCACCATATCGGTCAGGCCGATG
>Ga0208895_1000772_pt1 | contig 14166 bp, 13 predicted proteins | sample ETNtaG_10_FD_185765 | JGI IMG/M metagenome (GOLD analysis project Ga0208895, IMG submission 185765) | Marine microbial and viral communities from oxygen minimum zone, Eastern Pacific Ocean - ETNP201302SV82 (SPAdes) (version 2) | ecosystem: Environmental > Aquatic > Marine > Oceanic ... | reverse complement strand
TAGGGCATGCTGCGAGCCAGCGAAGATATAGATCCGGACCTCGTCAGGCAGGTCCAAATCGCGGCTGCCGGTCAGGTCCGTGTGCATCAACGAGCCGTGGCCGGCCCAGTACTCGGAGGGAGTGTGAGTGTACATCACCTTGGGCAAGTCTCCTAGGGAAGAAAGCCGGAGCAACAGCCCGTCGGTTAGGCCGGTCTCAGGGTCGGTCTGGGCGGCGTCGCTGAAAGGGAACAAGCTGTTGCTGCTACGGGTGGCCTGCGAGGAAGGCTGGGCAAAGCGGTTGTTGAATTCGCCCATCTTGCCGCCTGCCACATGGGGTATGAAACCGTCGAACACCTTGCGGCCTTCTTCGTCGAAGTTTAGCCCGAGGTAGAGGAATAACCTGAGGTACCGGCCACTCTGGGAGACGCCAAAGGTGTAGGAGTGATCGATGGACCCGGCCAGCGGGTTTCCTTCTCTGGACGAAGCATTTTGCAGGAACGCGACCGAATCCCTGGTAGCCAGCATGCCCAGCCCGACCACCGGGGCGCCGGTGGTGGTGTAGATGACCTGGTAGACCTTGCCCGGCTCAAACCCGGTGGTCAGATGGACGTGGCTGTCGTCGGGCACTAGCTGGCCGTTTTCGAGCCGGGCAAAAGACCACTGGTCCCTCGGGATTATCTGCTCCGGCCCGTCTTCATGCTCCTGCACCGTCATCAGCGCAGATTGCTCGGACACATCACTTGCCGAGTAGGGACGATGGTTCCTGCTGGATAGGAACTCCACTTGGGAGGGGGCGTTCAACTGGAACGTGACAACGAGCTTGCCTGAAACCGGGCCACCAGAAGTCACGGCGTCCGGAACGTTCACCCGCAGCATGCCAGGCACGTCCGGAACGTCGTGCTGCCAAGCGCACCAGACGATGGCGTAACCTTCCCGCATCAAAAACCCGTTGCCCGGGTCTATGGGCGCGTCAGGGGACTGCTCCGGCCCGCTGTTGATGTTCCTGATGGCCAGTTGCTTCCCTCTGTTGGGGATGTCCATGAGAATACGGCGGTTGCCCAGTTTCGTGTCGACGGGCTGCAATATGCGGAAGTCCGACGAAAATCTGACCAGCCCATCTGAGTCGGTGGGCGCCAGGTCCAGGTCGGCGATGGTCTCGTTCGCAGAGTTCTTGGGGTCAACGGCGAAGTGGAACACCCCATCCAATTGCTCATAGGCCCCTGCATCCCCAAACACCTGGCCGTTGGCGTATGAGGTCCGGGATTTGATCTCCATCTTGGTGACTGGCATTGCACTTCCTTCTCAGAGGCAAAATTAAGACTATTTTTGGTTCGTTATCACGATTCTCACAGCCTGATATTGCGGCCCATGTTAGGTCGGCGGTTTGGGCCTGTCAATCGAGGCGTCATCCCAACCTGTGAACGCGCCTGTGTCCTACGAGGTTTACTCGTACCACCGTGTTATAGTCCGGTTTCTTGAAGTGCGTGGGTATCCGTAGATCTCAGATCGGCAGGAGGCATAAGTGGCAGACCTAGAAACTAGAAAGCTTGGCAGCACCGGATTGGATGCAACTGTACTAGGATTCGGAGCCATGGAATTACGCGGTCCCAAATCCCCCATCCCTAAAGGGCGTCCTATCGACCCTGTGCAGGCTGAATCGACTTTGAATTCGGCGTTGGACAGCGGGATCAACCTGATCGACACGTCCATCGATTACGGAGAGAGCGAAGGCCTTATTGGGCGGTTCGTCTCGCACCGCCGCAGCGAATATATCCTGGCTTCAAAGTGTGGCTGCAACGCCGACACGGAGGCAGTAGAAACGGGAAATGCCGAGCGACATGTCTACACCAAAGAGAACATCATCGCGGGCGTCGAACTCAGCCTGAAACGTTTGAACACCGACTACCTCGACCTGCTTCAGTTTCACGGCAGCCCTCCCCCAGAGTTGAGGGAAGAGGCGGTCCAGGCCCTTCAAGACCTGAAGCGGGACGGCAAGGCCAGGTTCATCGGAGTCTCCGACGTGCTGCCTACGGTTAACGATTTTGTGGAAATGGGGATTTTCGACGCATTTCAGTTTCCGTATTCTGCATTGGACTACGCCCACGAAATGCTGATCACCCGGTTGGGCCAATCTGGAGTGGGTACCCTGATCCGGGGTGGCATAGCCCGTGGAGAACCAGGCCATGGGTTGGCCGACCCGGGACTCTGGGCCAATTGGGACCTGGCAAGACTGGACGAATTACTGGACGGCATGGACCAGTTCGAGTTCCTGCTTAGGTACACAATCAGCCACCCGGACCTCAGCACAACAATCATTGGCACGATGGACCCAGAACATGTTAAACGGAACGTTGCGGCCGCCAGTAAAGGGCCTCTACCGGAGTCGGTCCGTGCGGAACTAAAGGAGCGGCTGGCCAGGACCGGCTAAAGCCCAGCAGCAGGTCAGCCGATAACTTCCGCGGCCCGCTGCGTTGCTGACCAGGCGGGTAACCAGCAAGAATGGCCTCCGCCACCTCCCGCAACCACGAGGATCAGCTTGTCATGGCCCAGGACCAACGGGACCATGAAGTCGTCTGTTTGTTCTTCGAATTCGGGCGGACTTGGTGAATGCGGTGGTGATTACCGTCACCGCCGGCACGCCCCTCTTCTCCGCTTCTATCCCGTCGTGGAGACCCCACGTTGTCCAGGAACCTCAATCGGCCACGAAATGGATGATCGCCTGGCACTTCGACGCCAAATCGTCCAACACCTCAGGCGGAGTCGGGATACTCTGGCTGTCTTGCCTGTAGTTAATCACCTTGTCCACGCCGAACTGGTCTTTGAAAAGCTCAGCGGGCTCCGCCAGGTAGAGGTCAGAGCTGCCCTTATGGTTGTCGATCAGGCCGACCCGTCATCCCTTGCAGTGCGCCGAGGCGTGGCGCAAGCGTCTGGGCCGCAACAGCACCCTCGGTTGCCGGGTTCAACACAGTGGTCATCAAGTTGCTGGTCATGGCTGCCCCTGACAATAAGTTCTAGCTATCTCTTGGCCGTATCTTAGGTATTCATGGCGGCTTACGCAACGGCTCGTCCGCCTGTCACTGTACTGTCGTAAGGCGACGCGATTCCTCAGCCTCGGCATATGCTAGAATTCCATAGATTCTGGATACAGGTTTTCAGCAGGAGATGGTAATGGCTTCGAACGTAGTACTGTCCAATGAAGAATTCAACGTCGTAGGCAGCAGGCCCATCCGCCACGACGGCAACGATAAGGTAACCGGCCGGGCGCGCTACAGCGCAGATATCACTCTTCCCCGGTTGCTCCACGGCAAGATCCTGCGCAGCCCTTACGCGCACGCAAAGATAAATTCCATCGACGCCAGCAAAGCCCTGGCCCTAGACGGGGTGTTGGCGGTTGTGACCTCCGCGGATTTCGCTCAACCGAGCGGGAAGCTCACCGACTTGGGTGAAGGCGCAATGGCCAACCCCAAGTGGATCAGCAACAATTGCATGGCCGCCGAGAAGGCCCTCTACAAAGGTCATGCCGTGGCTGCGGTAGCGGCGACCAGTCTGCAATTGGCGGAAGAAGCTCTTGCCCTGATCAATGTGGACTACGAGGTGCTGCCCGCGGTGGTTGACCTCGAGGCTGCCATGAAGGAACGCGCCCCCATCTTGCACGAGCGGTTGGCCAACTCGACAAACGCGAACATCCGCCCCGGCGGCCTTCGTGACGACGATGACAAAGAAAAAGTCACCAACATCTCCAACCACTTCGTCTTTGACCTTGGTGACCCCGAAGACGGGTTCAAGAAGGCCGATATCATTGTGGAACGCGAGTTCCGGACCGCCACGGTGCACCAGGGCTACATCGAGCCGCACGCCGCAACCGCGATGTGGGGGGAAGATGGCAAATTAACCGTCTGGGGCAGCAGCCAGGGCCACTTCCAGATCAGGGATCTGACGAGCCTGGTCCTGGGCATCCCCGTTTCCCAAATCAAGGTAGTTCCCATGGAGATCGGCGGAGGCTTCGGAGGCAAGACGGTCATCTACCTGGAGCCGGTGGCCGCTGCGCTCTCCAAGAAAGCCCGGCGTCCGGTGAAGGTGTCCATGAGCCGTGCCGAGGTGTTTGAGGCGACGGGACCGACCTCAGGCAGTTACATCAGGGCCAAAATCGGCGCCGACAAAGACGGAATGATCACGGCCGCCGATGTCACCATGATTTACGAGGCTGGCGGTTTCCCCGGGTCGCCCATCGTCCAGGCGTGCCAGTGCGTTCTGACTCCTTATAACATCACCGATGGCAGGATCGAAGGGTACGACGTGGTGGTCAACAAACCCAAAGCCGCTGCGTACCGTGCGCCGGGCGTGCCCGCCGCTGCCTTTGCCGTGGAATCGGTCGTAGACGAGATCGCCGAAAAGCTGGGCATGGACCCGCTGGAATTCAGGGTGAAGAACGGCACCCAAGAAGGTAGCCGCCGGATTCCCGGCCCGGTGTTGCAGCGGGTTGGTTACATGGAAACTCTGGCGGCTGCGATGGACACCGATCATTACAAATCCAAGCTGGAAGGTCCCAACCGGGGCCGGGGCGTCGCTGCCGGGTTCTGGTTCAACGGGACCGGTCCGGCCTGCGCCACCGCCAGCGTCAATGCTGACGGCACGGTGAGCCTGGTTGAAGGGTCGCCCGACATCGGCGGCGGCCGGGCGTCCATGGCCATGCAGGTTGCCGAGGTGCTAGGCATTCCCGCCGAAGACGTCTATCCGAGCATAGGCGACACCGACTCTGTGGGCTATACGTCATTGACCGCCGGCAGCGGAGCGACATTTAAGTCCGGCTGGGCTTCCTACGAGGCGGCCGTAGACATCAAGGAACAGCTCCTGCGGAGGGCCGCGCGGATCTGGGATGTTGACTTGGAAAACGTGGAAATGATCAATGGAGAAATCTCCCACACGTCGGACCCTGAGCTGAAGTTGAATTTCAAGCAGCTCGCCGCCCGGTTGGTCGGCACCGGCGGCCCGGTCGTGGGCAGGGGCAACGTTAACCCCGCGGGCGTGGGCAACGCCTTCGCCGTGCACATCGTAGACGTGGAAGTGGACCCGGACACCGGCAAAGTGGAAGTTCTCCGCTACACCGCGCTACAGGACGTCGGCAAGGCCATCCACCCCAGTTACGTGGAAGGGCAATTGCAGGGCGGAGTTGCCCAGGGCATTGGCTGGGCCCTCAACGAAGAGTACGTCTACAACGACTCCGGTGAGATGGCGAACTCGTCGTTCTTGGACTACCGGATGCCCACCAGCCTGGACCTGCCGATGATCGACACAGTGATCGTGGAAGTGCCCAACCCGGGCCATCCCTTCGGCGTCCGGGGCGTGGGTGAAGTGTGTATCGTGCCTCCGCTGGGGGCCTTGGCCAACGCCATCCACGACGCGGCGGGAGTCCGCATGGACGTGCTCCCCATGTCTCCCGGAAACGTCTTGGAAGCCCTGTGGGCCAAACAGGGCGAGTAGGACCAGGGAATAACGGCCTGTCTAAGCCAGGTTGGATATCACGTGCTTGCCGAATAACCGGAGGGTCTCTGTTACTTCCTCATTGGCCATGGTGCCGATCTGGAATAGGGGCATAATCTCGTCCACGCCCGTGGGGACGTACTGTTCCAGGTAACGCAAGCAGTCGTCGGGGTCACCGATGCAATACCGTCCCTTTTTGATCAGGTCCAATGAGGAAGTCTCGTCCCGCTTGGCTGTTTCCGTGGCCGCGGAGCGTTGGTAGTGCCATTGGTAGTCGTTCGGCACATTGGCGGGGTCCTGCTCGTTCCAGACTCTGGTATGGCGAAGGTCCTGCTGGCTCCGGTACCAGTCTAGGATCTCGGCGCCCCGCTCCTGCGCTTTCTTCCGGTTTTCAGCGCAGATCGCCAGGTTGCTGATCGAGACCTTGTTTGTAATCACCTTGCCGACGGGTTTGGCGTTCCGGATGCCCCCGCGGTAGACCTCTATCAGTTGGGTCAGACGCTCGGGCCCGCCTCCTGACATGGCAAGGCAACCCAAGCCAAGCTCGCCGGCCTTCCTGAAAGTCTCCTCCTGGCTGCAGCCTAGCCACATCGGAGGATGGGGGGATTGCACCGGTTTGGGGTGGATCTCTCTCGGCGGGATGTTGAAGTACTTCCCCTGATATGAAACCTCTTGCTCGGTCCAGGCCCGGGGGATGATCTCCAACGCTTCGTCCACCATGCCGGTGGCGTCTTCCAGGTCAACACCGAAGGCGGCCATCTGGTACGGATAACCGGAGCGGCCTACGCCTAGGTCGACCCTACCGTTGCTAAAGATGTCCAACGTGGCCATCCGGGCCGCGATGTGCAGAGGGTGCTGCACCGGAGGCACGGCGACTCCTATACCCAGCCTGATGCGGGATGTTCGCTGACTGATAGCGGCCAGGGTGACGTCCGGTGCGCTGGAGTGAGACCACTCAGTGCGGAATTGGTGGTCGGCCACCCAAACGCTTTTAAAGCCCAGTTCCTCGGCCAAGACCACCTGCTCCAGCATCTCCCAATGGCGGTCGTAGTCGCTGGTGGCCGTCCACGGCTTGGGGACCTGTATCTGGTAAAACATCCCAAACTGCATGAGGTTCGTCCCCTAGATTGTTTTGCTCAGGCACGAATTATACTACGGGTTTTCGACAAATTAAGCGACCAGGCTGTTGGGATTGACACACAATGGGGTCGATAAACAAAAGGTCGGTAACGATGGTTACTGTTTTAACAAAGACGAGCGCGACTGCATCAGACGCCGGGCCAGGCGAATCGCATTCCAATAATGAGCTATGGCTCAGTTCAACCGATACGGCCTCGATCACCGGGTGGTCGATGAAACCAGAGGGCTTCTGCAAGGGCGATGTCTGCGTGCCCACGCCTCCGGGGAAAGGGGATAGGTTTGTCCAGGGTGGTTCGATCAATGTGTCAGCTTTTTGGGAGCTGATGGGCAAGCCTGCGGTTCGAAGCGCCGAATCAGATGTTTGGCTGCTCGGTGAAGGCGCCAGTCCGCGCAATGATGCGCTGCTCAGCCTTCAGGCGCACGATTTCACACTGCCGGACCTGGACGGCAATCTGCATTCTTTGTTCGATTATCGAGCGAAGCGCATCTTATTGATCACCTGGGCTTCTTGGTGAGGATGCCGGTTTGATCTGCCAGGTTGGCAGACAATGTTTGAACGGGTGAAAGACCCAGGTTTCATGATTCTGTCCGTAGCGATGGATGCCGATATCAAGGCCGCACGGCCATGGATCTAGGAAGCCTCACCGGACTACGTCAGGTTATCGATCAGAACCATTTGCTCTCTTCGTTGTACAACATGTTCAACGTACCACAAGCGGTCTGGATCGACGAAACAGGGAAGATTGTTCGCCAGGTTGAGACCGGCGGTTCGCTGGATATCGCACATGACTACGACCAAGAAACACGTGCCCAGGCGAAGCTGACCTGCATCAATGCCGTGGGCGACTGGGCAGCAAATGGCAGCGCCGCAAGTTCTTGTTTGGCCCTAATGAAGCTAAGAAGCGTGTACCGGCGATGACCAACGACGTTACCCTGGCGCATGCGAAGTTCCAGCTGGACCAATACCTGAGACGGAACGGCCGTACTGAAGAGGCCGACGCAATTTTTGCCGAGTGCTGTGAGTTACACCCTGACTCTTGGAATATCTACCGGGAAACCGCCGAGCGGAACGAAAGAGGTCTCGCTTCTGGTGAGGAGTTCTAGGAGAAAGTCCGGTCCCTCGGCGAAAAGCAGTACTACATCACCATCGATATGGAAGGCATGCCCGGATAATCATACCAAACGCCGGGCGCTTTAGCCGACGGTTTGCTCTTGGCCCGTATCCGACGCCTTTTGGATGGTGTCGAGGAAGCGGTGGAGATTAACCGCGTCGTCGAACGTCGGCAGCCGGTTCTTTCCAGTCCTGATGGCCTCGGCAAACAGGGCATACATCTGCCCGACGTTGAACGGATCGCCCTTGGGGAAGTCGTCCGGGACGTATACGAATCGCCCGGGTATGGTCAGGTCCTGCAATTCCTGGGTTTTCTGGGCACCTTGGACCCGCAGCATCTCGCCACGCTGCGATGAGACGCTGCCGGTGGTGATCAGCGTGCCTTCCCGGCCGAATATCTCCATCCGGAATCCGCTTCCGGCCCACGGGACAGCCCCGACATGGACCGAAGCTGCCGCGCCGCGCTTTAGCTGTCCGCTCACTCGCACATTGTCCGGGGAGGTGGGTTCCACCAACTGCTGCGTATCAGGCTCGTAAATCGGGCTGATCTGGGTTGTGACCATGCAGGCAACCTTCTCAAAGTCACCTACCACCATTCGCAAGGCGTCAATCACGTGCCCGTTGGCGATGGTCAGGGTGTTGGCGCCCTGGCTGGCGTCGAGGTTCCAATTGCGGCTGGAAGGGCGTTCCAAAGCGCCGTCGCGCATGGTCGTTACGTGGCAGGACAGCACCTCGCCCACGTAGCCTTCCTCGATCAGCTCCTTGATATACAGCAAAACAGGGCTGACGCGGGATTGCAGACCCACTGCTGTCTGGACCCCTTTAGCCTTGGCCAGCGCCGCCAGTTCTTCGGCTTCGGAGGTGGTCCGGCCTAGCGGCCACTCTGTGTACACGTGCTTGCCGGCTTCGATCGCGGCCTTGGTCGGCTCATAGTGCAACGGCACCCGCACCACAACGGCCACCGCGTCGATGTCGGGCGACACCGACATCTCACGGAAATCGTGAAACGCGAGCTTCGCGCCAAATTTCTGTTTTGCCTCTTCCGCGCTCTCCGGCCTGGTGGTGCAGACCGCGGTAAACTCGACGTCCGGACTGGCCAATAGCGCCGGGTAATGCGACTGAGTCGACCAACCAGAGTTTACGTTGGCTCCCACGAACCCCAAACGAACCTTGTCTGCCATGAATTTGGCTCCTTAGATGTAATCGTTACACTATAGCCAAATTGATTCCCTACTCTCAACCTGCGAGGCAGCCAGAGTTGGGCGTCGGTGTTCGAAACTAAGGGGAAGGTGTTGGCGGCTACTCGCCGCCAGCGGCAGGCGTTCCGAAACCGTGTTGGTTCGCAAAAGTGGCTGCCTCGGTGCGGTTGGCTGAGTCGGTATTGTTGAAGATATTGCTCACGTGATTGCCCACGGTCTTGACGCTGATGAAGAGCTCCTCGCCTATCTCCCGGTCCGTCTTGTCACGGCTGATCAACTTCAACTTCCCGCGCGGTTAGACCATCCGGATGGGCTGGAGCGGGGGGGTTGTCCGGCCTGAGACATCAAGTTTTCAACCCGCTCGCGCAGGGGCGCCATACCCAGGTCGATGATGACCTGAAGGGCTTCTTTCAGGAGTTCATCTGCGGGTTGGCGGTCCCCTGCGCCACCCCTTTCAATCAACGCGGCTGCGAGTCCCCAACAGGTCCAGGCATGTTCGGGTTGGTGGCCAGTCTTGGCACAAAAATCCAACTAGTCCTCGGAATGTTCGATCGCCTTGGAAACATCGCCAAGCTCATGGGCCAAGTGACCCAACAGCCGGGCGACTACGAGCACGAATATGAAGACGCCACTCGACCCTGCCAATACATCGTAGGCACGCTGGCAAGCTTCCTTGTCATGTCGGACCAACGCGTCAAAACCGAGACCGGCGAGCCGCCAGACGCCCGCTTCAAGAAACCGGTTATCGAGTCAAAGAGGCGGAATCTGGCCTGGTCCGGGTTCATCGCCGAGGCTGCTTCAACTCCGTCCAGGGCCGTCAGAATTTCGGGAATCATTTTCCCGACAGCCGCGGCGCCGCTGCCCGATTGCCTGCGGAGAAGCACGGGCTCTGTGGCTTGGACGTAGGTGCGAAGAGAGTCAACCCAGGGCCAGTAAGAAGTGGCGCCTTCGGGCTCGTAGCACCAACCCCACAGCACATTAGCCTTGTGCTCTTGGGCCCTGCGGGCCAATTCTTGAGCGATGCGAGTTTTACCGATGCCCGGCTCACCAGCCAGTATCACCAACTGACCTCGACCCGCCAAGACGGTTTAAAGGGCCACGGTGAGTTCAGTCAACTCGTGTTGGCGGCCTATAAATTGAGATTCGCGATTGGGCTTGTTCGTCAAAATAGTGCCCCAACCTATTTTATTGGGCACATATTACAACGAATCGGACAACTTCTGCTTCATCGATGATTCAGCGATTGCGCGCCTACTGCCTAAGCAGGAATAGTGGAGGCCTAGGCATCCTCACCCGATAAACAGCGTGTACGTCCCCCGGCCCACTTGTTCAATCGTCTGGGCGAACAACAGGCGGTGGTCTTGGGCCAGCACTCGTTTTGCGACCTCAATGTTCACCTGTGAGATCTGCTCTAGGGCCTGAATCTCGGCCAAGGTAAAATACCCCGCCCTGTCTACTTCTTTCATGTCGGCGTTGGGTTCGCCGGACTGAGGACTCAACAGCAGCACGATATACAAGCTGTTGCCACCTTCTTCGTCGTACCGGTTCCTGATGCCCAGAACGCCTTGGACCGTGGTCTTCACTCCGGCTTCCTCTTCCACTTCACGAACCACGGCCAGCTCCATCGTTTCATCTTGCTCGACGAACCCGCCAGGGATCTGCCAATTGCCACGGCCTCGGCGCGACGCCCGGCGGACCAGCAACAATCGTCCGTCGTTCACAACCGCGCCGCCAACGCCGACGTTGTATCCGGTGTTATATCTGTCTGGTGGAGGCATGCGTATACATTCCTTGCCAAAGAAATTGTTGATGTTTAGGTTACCCATAGACTAGGATATTGCAAGCCAAGGCTGTTGGCGCGCATCATGGACCGTGAATGGGCGGTCCATCTAGTCTGCATGGAAGAACCCAGAAAGAATTGATTAAAGGACCTTAAGATGGCGGAAGGCTACACGCAATCGACGACTGAAGAAACCAGCGGGTTCCGTACTGCTCCATCGTTCATCTTGTCCGGGCTCAGCGGAGGCCACGGGGTTTTCCACTGGTTCAGCCAAAGCTTTTTCGTGATGTTGCCTGAAGTGGTGGCTACCTTTGGGTTAAGCGGACTTCAGGTAGGCGCCATCTCAACAACAAGGGAGGTTGTGTCGGGCATCCTCGCCCTACCGGGCGGAGTGGTGACCGATATGCTGCAGCGGCACTGGGGATTGGTGTTAGCGTCCTGCATGGCCTTGTTCGGTCTGGGATGGTTGATCATGGGAATCGCGCCAGCCTATCCCGTTTTGCTGATCGGCATGGGCATCGTAGCCGCGGCCGCATCGATGTGGCATCTTCCCGCCACTGCGGCCCTCTCCAGGCGGTTCATCCACCGCCGAGGTTCGGCGCTTTCGATACATGGTGTAGGCGGCAACATCGGAGATGTCCTGGGCCCGGCGTTGACCGGAGTCCTGCTTGCGTTCCTCAGTTGGAAGGGGATTCTTAGCATCTATGCAGCCGTCCCTCTGTTCCTTGCTTTCTTGGTGTTCTGGGCGTTTCGTGACATTGGCCAAACAGGTTCCCAAAAGGAACGACCTGCCGGGTTCAAAGAGCAGATGTCGAACACCCGTCTGTCGTTCCAGGAACATCCACGGCTATGGGGAATCATGGCCGTTGCTGGCCTTCGCGGCATGGCGAACGTGGCATTTCTCCCCTTCCTGGCGCTTTACCTGGGGCTCGATGAAGAACTGGGGCTGGGCAATGCATCGTTGGGTTTACATATCGCCCTTCTGGTCGGTGTCGGGGTTATCGCCACTCCCATAACCGGCTACCTTTCCGACCGCTTTGGGAGGAAGGTGGTGTTGGTACCGGGGATGCTGGGGCTATGCGTTTTAACTGCCCTTCTGATCCCTTTCGGTGAAGGAATCGGGTTGATCATCATTTTGGCTTTGTTGGGCACTTTCTTGTTCAGCGACCAGCCCATTCTCACAGCGGCGGCCTTAGATGTCGTAGGCGAGAAAGTCGCGGCAAGCACACTGGGGGTCTTCTCGTTCTCAAGGTTTGCCCTTGCCGCCGCATCCCCTCTGATAGCAGGTAAGTTGTTCGATGCACAGGGAATAGAAGCGGCCTTTTTCTACATCTCGGGCATCTATCTGATCGGCACCATGGTGCTGTTGGCGGTGCCGCTGGCTGCGTCCCGGGAGCAGAGCGGCGGAGACGATTAACGCGGCCATTAAGTTCGGCTTGCGGAGCCCCCAAATGCTGGGCGGGCTTGTTCTATTTGGCGGCGTCACGTTTCTTGGCTCGTTCGATTTCCTCAGGCGGTCTCACGTTGCGGAACATGGCATACAGGGTTAGATCGTAGGCTATTTTCAGCACTGCGGCTGAGACCAATGGAACTCCAGCTGAGAACACACTCCAGAGGGCGGTTGTGGCGGAAGGCCCGACAGCGCCGGTCGCACTCCGGCCCACCATGTGGATACTGGCCATGGCGACCCTCTCCTCCGGACCGACCACCGCCATGGTGTATGAGTCCCGCGCGGGAGTGTCCATTTGCCCAAGGAACGAACGGAGTTGCCAGAACAATATAGCAGCCCATGCCGTTGGCGCGAAAGCGGCAGCAATGAGGAAGAAGCTGGAGGGAATATGTGTGAAAACCATGGTGTTGAGAAGTCCAAACCGGTTGGATATCTTGGCCGCTAGCCAAAGCGATACCGCGGTGAGTACGTGGGAGAGAAAAAAGACGAAGGCCAGCGAACTTACATCAAGGCCGAACTTTGTGGAAAACCAAAAAGCGACCAGGCTTTGCATAACCATCGACGTGGTAAATGTATCCACGCTGAATAGCGCAGTTAGGGTAACGATCAGCCGGCGAGACGGTAGCTTCAGAGGGTTGGTCCAGCCCCCTTGCTCCCCGGGACTCTCCACTTTCGACGACAGCAATCCGTACAAGATCGCCCCGCCGATCTGTAGAACGGCGAATCCGACAAACATCAGTTTGAACGACGAGAGAGTGCTTAAGCCGAAAATTTCCTGGTATAACGCCGGTAGTCCGGCAGCCAATGCCCCTAGCGCCGTGCCGGTCCTGGCGAAGATTCCGTAAACGGCGAAAAGGTCCGTACGACGTGTAGCGGACGCCGTATCGGGCAGGATGGCAAGTTCCAATGGCTGGGCGGGGCTCTCCCCTCCGCCGCCTCCGCCGGTAGACAAGCTGCCCACGAAGGCGATCAACAACAATGGAATGAACTCATCTACGAAAAATAAGGCCAATCCCGAACCGGCCGAAATCAAAGAGAAAGCGACAAGAAAGTTGCGGCGCCCAACCCGGTTCGAGGTTAGGCCCACCACAACGGCGAAGGCGGCAACCCCGATGACCCCGGCACTGAGCAGTGCCCCAATCTGAACCAAGCTGAATCCCAGTTCAGTCAAGTACAACGCCAAGAGGACGGCAATAAAGCTCTGGGCAAACGTCCGTATCGCCCTGGCAAAGATGATTAATCGAGCGTCACGGCTAACCCAGTTAAATGAGGTTAGCGACCTGATTTTCATCTCCTGTTGGGAGAGTTTGAACTAATCCCTAGCTATCCAAGAGGTCCGGATGGCTGACTCAACTTCAGGGAATCAGGTAGCGCAAATCGGGCCTACCAGATTACCTGGGAACCCTGCAGGTTTTCTACCTCGGACTTTGGCAGGCCAAGTATTCCGTGGAACACGTCCATGTTGTGCTCGCCCAAGTCCGGTGTCCAGCGGTCGATGCGGGAGGGGGTTTCCGAGAAGCGCCACGGCGGAACGACGGCCCGCAGCTCGCCTTTTTCCGGATGGGTGATGGCCGGGAAGGCTTCCCGGGCCTCGAGATGGGGGTCGGCCCTCAACTGACTGGGTGAGAGCGACGGGAACGCGGGAACGCTACGGGACTGCAGCTTTTCGGTGATCTCAGTGGGGCTGTGTTTGGCTGTCCACTCAGAGATAAGCCCGTCCAATTCGTCATGGTGCTTCCAACGCCGGAAGGCATCACCAAATTTATCGACCACAGCCCAATCTGGCTTGCCCATAGCATCGACAAAGCCCTTCCACTCGTCCTGTGATCCCACAGAGATGCTGACCCATTCGTCCTGGCCCGCACATCTGTAAACGCCCTGGGGCGCGGCGGATTCATCGCGATTGCCTTGGCGTTGGGTCTCACTGCCATTCATGGCGTATTCGAGCAGCGACTGGCCAATGAAAGAGGAGCCCAGGTCCCTAACAGAAACGTCCACATGCTGGCCAAGTTCTGTCCGCCGT
>Ga0208895_1000768_pt1 | contig 14210 bp, 15 predicted proteins | sample ETNtaG_10_FD_185765 | JGI IMG/M metagenome (GOLD analysis project Ga0208895, IMG submission 185765) | Marine microbial and viral communities from oxygen minimum zone, Eastern Pacific Ocean - ETNP201302SV82 (SPAdes) (version 2) | ecosystem: Environmental > Aquatic > Marine > Oceanic ... | reverse complement strand
TTTATTAATAGTATTCGTAATCACACGAGAAGCTGAAAAATCTGGAGTTGCTCCCGAATTAACTTGCGCTACAAAATCATCAATCATAAGTTTGTATTGGTCGCATCTGGGAAAACTAATTCTCTCGCCCCTCTCTAGTCCGCCTCTTAACCAGTATGCATGGGTAAGCTCAGGCGGGTTGACCGGTACATCAAGTTTTGCCCAACCATTGTCACCTAGGACGTGTAGGCTTTGGCAAAGCGCAGCATCGCCTGAGACAGTAAAGTTAAGAATCTCTCCATTTGGCCACCTCAGGATTGCATCTACCTGCTTCTCTACATCAGACTTGCCATCCATCTTTGCGATAGCTGAAACGACTTCAGGGGTGCCATCAAAAAGTAGGCAACCAGTAAGAATCGCATAGCAACCAATATCGTAAAGAGGACCTCCGCCAAAACTACTGCTATTACGATAATTTCCTTCTGGCTGATGTGGATAGCTAAAAATGAAATGGGCAGTCTGAATATTTCCGATATCTAGCTGTTGTAGCCAATGCCATTGCGGATGATGCCTAATCATATAGGCTTCTTGAAAATACAATTTACGTGTAGCGGCAACACTTTCTAGTTGAGCTAACTCGTCCAAATTTAGTGCAACAGGTTTTTCACAAAGTACATGCTTTCCAGCCTTAAGGGCAGCTATAGAATATGGCACGTGAAGATGGTTTGGGAGGGGGATGTATATTGCATCGATAGATGGCTCAGAAAGCAACTCATCGTAGTTAGTTTCTGATGCATTCATGTAGATCTCTGGCAATTTTTTTTGAGTGGGGTTTCTGCGGCCAATATGCGTTATTTCGTGTCCCGCTGCAAGTATTGCTGGTGCAAGATAATTACGAGCTATTTTAGCTTCACCTAAAATACCGAACTTCATCATGTTTCCCTTTCTTCTTAATAAAGTAAATATTGTATTAGTAATTTAATCAAACATTATGTCTTCTTGTGTCAAAGTAATACGAACTGAGACAGAAAACTAATTAATTTTATAACGAAAAAAACTTTTCATTAAAGCTCATAGCGACATTTTGTCTGATAGATGTTAAACTTGAAACTAGTCAACATAGAGCAGTATATTTATTAAGGATTAATCATGCCGGTAAATGATATCAATCACCCGTTAATCGCACATAAACTTGCCTTGCTAAGAAAGGAAGGGGTAAGTACTAAACAGTTTCGTGAGCTTGCAAATGAGGTTGCAAGTTTATTGACTTATGAGGCAAGTCGAAGTTTGCCGTTGGATAATTGCAAAATAAATGGTTGGCAGGGGGAACCAATAAAAGTGCAAATGTTAAGTGGTAAAAAGCTCACCGTAGTGCCAATACTAAGGGCAGGATTAGGCATGTTGGATGGGGTTATGCAGTTAATACCAAATGCAAAGGTTAGTGTGGTTGGTCTGTATAGGGATGAAGAAACTTTGAATCCTGTGGCGTACTTTGACAAAATTATCACCGATGTCGATAAAAGAACAGCCCTAGTCATTGACCCTATGTTGGCAACTGGTGGGACACTTTTGGCGACAATTGACTTACTCAAGGAGAAGGGCTGTAAAAAGATTATTGGACTCTTTTTGGTAGCTTCTCCTGAGGGTCTAAAGCGAGTTTCAGAGCTGCATCCAGAGGTTGATCTTTTTATAGCTGCTATAGATGAATCGTTAAATGATAAGGGATACATATTGCCTGGTTTAGGTGATGCAGGGGATAAAATCTTTGGAACTAAATAATCTCCAATAGGAGTAGTATAAGTTCTGTTGTTGCTCTATTAATTATTTCCAAGCCATTAGATTATTTTTTCTTGACTAAAGTCAAGGATTGCTATTGATTAGCCTTTAACATTAATTTCTTAATTTAGTTTAATAGAAATTAATAAAAAAATGAATCTATCATCAGCACTAGAACCTCCGGCATTTTTGAGCAAGGGTTTTCGACCATTTTTTCTTGGGGCAACATTTTATGCTTTAGTCTCGATGATTTACTGGGGAGTAGTTTATTTTTTTGGTTTTTCTCTAGATGTGGGCAACTTAACCCCATTTCAGTGGCACGCACACAGCATGGTCTTTGGTTATGCAACAGCAGTTATTGCGGGTTTTTTGCTTACAGCAGTTACAAATTGGACAGGGCAAGAGACAATTACTGGTCTACCATTACTAGTTCTATTTATTGTCTGGCTATTAGCGCGTTTATGCTGGATCTTTATTCCTTATGAACCTTTGTTTTCAGGATTACTTGATCTTGTATATTTATTATTTCTTTTTTTTGCAGTAGCTAGACCAATAATTAAGGTAAGACAGTGGAGGCAGCTGGCAATTATTTCAAAATTATTAATTATTGTATCGGCATATATTTTATTTTTCTTAGGGACTTTAGGATTAATTCCAAACGGGGCTTATTATGGTATTTATCTTGCACTGATAACTGAAATAGCTCTGATTTTGACAATCGCGAGGCGAGTATTTCCATTTTTTGCTCAAGCGGGTCTTGGATTGGCTAATCCGCCACATTCTCCATTGTGGATTGATAGATCTAGCCTTGCTTTTCTTTTGTTATGGCTAGTTATGTTTATATTCTTCAAGGAGTCGAGTTTAACCGCTGTTCTGTCCTGCATGGTATCAGCGATTCTCATCATAAGACTTTATTATTGGCATACGCCAGCTTTATGGAGTGCCTCTTTATTGTGGAGTCTTTATATAAGTTTAGGATTTATTGCCTTAGGTTTTGCCATGTTATCTTCAGCATATTTTATAGATCGATTACATTATTTAGGTATACATGCCATGGCGTATGGAGGTATCGGTTTAATAACATTCAGTATGATGTGTCGTGTTGGTCTTGGACATACAGGTAGAAATGTACGTGCAAAATACCCGCTCTTAGATTTGGCATTAATTAGTTTTGTATTGGGGGCAGTTTTTAGGGTGCTTTTTCCATTGATTTTTCCAGAATTTACAAGAATAGGAATGATGACAAGCCAGTTATTCTGGACTGTTTCTTACTGTATATATATTTGGTTTTATTTACCAATATTAACTCAAAAAAACTTATAGCTAATTGAATTGCAAATATGGCGGAGAGAGAGGGATTCGAACCCTCGATAGGAGTTAAAGCCTATACTCCCTTAGCAGGGGAGCGCCTTCAGCCACTCGGCCATCTCTCCGAAGAAGGCATATTATACTGGAATTATTTTAGATGAGTATTTTAGTAATTAGGGTTTAATGAAATATTATTCTATGATTTCAAAGTCATGAGTAACGCTTGCAGTTTTACCTAGCATAATTGATGCTGAGCAGTACTTTTCGGCTGACAATTTAATCGCTTTTTCGACTTTTGAATGGTTAATCTGTTCCCCTTTAATGATAAAGTGGATATGAATTTTGGTAAACACTTTTGGATATTCATCACTTCGAACAGCGCTGACTTGAGCTTGGCAGTCAGATAATTTTTCACGCATCTTTTCTAGAGTTCCAACAACATCAACTGTCGTGCACCCTGCCACCCCTAGAAGAAGCATCTCCATTGGTCTTATACCTAAATCTTTACCGCCAAATTCAACCGGCCCATCCATCACAACAGCATGTCCGCTACCAGATTCACCAACCATGTGCATACCGTCAACCCATTTAACCGAGGCATTCATTTTCATAGAAAAAGCTCCTTAAGTTGTTTGCCAGGGTCAGCTTCACGCATAAAAGCTTCTCCAACCAGAAATCCAAAAACGTTGTGTTTATGCATCATAGCTACATCAGACCTAGACATGATTCCGGATTCGGTTATGACAAGTTTATCATCCGTAATTTCTGCTAGCAAATCTATGGTTGTCTGTAGGTTGACACTGAATGTACGCAGGTTTCTATTGTTAATGCCTATCATCGGTAGATTGAGTTTAAGCGCTCGCTTAAGTTCCTCTAAGTCATGCACCTCAACCAAAACATCCATGGTTAATTCCTGCGCAAGGTCGCTGAGTGATTGAAGTTGTTTATCATTTAGGCAAGAGACAATCAGTAAGATGCAGTCAGCGCCCATCGTCCTAGCTTCATAGACTTGGTATGGGTCAACTATAAAATCCTTGCGTATAACTGGCAGTGAGACAGCAGCACGTGCCTTAATTAAATATTGAGGGTCACCTTGAAAGAAATCTCTATCAGTAAGAATAGAGAGACAGCTAGCACCACCAGCCTCATAGCTTTTAGCAATCTCAACAGGATCAAAGTCTTCACGTAGAACTCCCTTACTAGGGGAAGCTTTTTTGATTTCTGCAATTACGGCGTTTTGACGATTGTCAACTTTTGTAGAGAGCGCTTGATAAAATCCACGCGTATTATCAGCAAAACTGCTCAACTCAATCATCTGCTTCATCGACACTCGAATGATTGATTCATCAATCTCTTCATGCTTTCTGGCAATAATTTTCTTTAAAATGTCGGGCGTGTTTTGTGCCATGGTTTGAATGAATTAACAACAATGGATATTTTAAACGAATATAATTTAGTTTTATATTTAAGTCTTGAGTGTATTTTGTGAGATTATTAGATTTTGAGGTTGGTATCGAACAACCCTTTTTTTTGATTGCAGGGCCCTGCGTTATTGAGTCGGAGTCACTAGCTATGGAAACTGCAAGCTACTTGAAAAAGGTATGTATGGAGCTAAATATTAATTTTATATACAAATCCTCATTCGACAAAGCCAATCGAACTAGCGGAGAGAGTTTTCGTGGATTGGGAATCGAAGAGGGTCTTAGGATACTTGAAAAGGTTAAAACTGAGCTCACTGTTCCAGTGCTGACTGATGTACACGAAGATACCCCGATTGATGAGGTAGCTGCGGTGGTTGACGTACTCCAGACCCCGGCATTTTTGGTGAGGCAAACAAATTTTATTCTAAATGTTTGCAAACAAGGGTTACCGGTGAACATAAAAAAAGGTCAGTTTCAGGCACCCTGGGATATGAACAGTGTTGTTGAGAAAGCCAAATCAACCGGAAATAAGCAGATAATGATTTGTGAAAGAGGAACTTCTTTTGGTTACAACACTTTGGTCTCAGATATGAGGGGTCTGGCAAGTATGAGGTCCACAGGATGTCCTATTGTTTTTGATGCAACCCATTCGGTTCAGCAGCCAGGCGGTCACGGAAATAGCTCTGGCGGGGAAAGAAAGATGGTGCCAGTTTTGGCAAGGGCGGCTATAGCTGCCGGGGTTTCAGGTATATTTATGGAAACTCATCCAGACCCAGGGAATGCAAAAAGTGACGGCTCAAACTCAATGCCAATTGATAAAATGCCAGCTCTCTTAAGGTCACTTAAAGAGATCGACAGTATTACAAAAAATAATAGCTTTATAGAGGACGCCCTAAATGACTAGAATCGCAATCGCCGGTGCAAATGGTAGAGTGGGGCAGGCATTAATCGAAGCCGTCAACCTTAATTCTGATGTATCGCAGGGTTCGCTACTTAATCGCGGAGACGATCTAAGTTTGGAGCTTGGTAACTTTGACGTTTTGGTTGATTTTACAAGGCCGGAAGCTACCCTGCGGTATCTTTCAATTTGCCAAGATGCTGGCAAAGGGATGGTGATTGGAACGACCGGTTTTAGCAATCAAGAGCTTAGAGTTATTGACAAGGCGGCAAAAGACATACCGATTGTATTTGCGCCTAATATGAGTGTTGGCGTAAATCTTACACTGAAGCTATTAGAGACAACAGCAAAGGTGATTGGAGCCGATTCTGATATTGAAATAATAGAGTCACATCATCGCCATAAGGTTGATGCGCCTTCCGGTACAGCACTTAAAATGGGAGAGGTTATCGCTAATGCACTTGGAAGAAAATTAAGTGAATGCGCAATCAATGGTCGGGAAGGTATTGGAGAGCCAAGAGATAGAAAAACGATAGGCTTTTCAGCTATCCGCGGTGGAGACGTTGTTGGGGAGCATACGGTTATTTTTTTCATGGAAGGCGAGCGTATAGAAATCACCCATAAAGCCTCTTCGAGAATGACCTATGCAAACGGAGCTGTTAGGGCAGCAATCTGGCTAGAAGGGCAGAAAAACGGTCTCTTTTCAATGCAAGACGTACTCGATTTGTAGACTATTATTATGCTTTATGCAATCATTTCAGAAGATGTAGAGGATAGTTTAGAAAAGAGAATCGGCGCGAGACCCAAACATATCGAGCGCTTAAACAAATTAAAAGATGAAGGTCGACTTGTATTGGCAGGACCACATCCAGCTATTGATAGTAATGACCCAGGCGAAGCCGGGTTTTCAGGGTCATTAGTTGTGGCAGAATTTGACGACCTTGAATCTGCTAAAGCCTGGGCTGATTCAGATCCTTTTGTTGCTGCCGGTGTTTATTCGAGTGTTGTGGTTAAAACTTTCAAAAAGGTTTTGCCATAAATTAAATTAAATACTCATAGCTTTTGTAGGATAATTTGCCAATTTAAAAAAATTGCAATCTGGACAATAATTAAGAAATGATCACGGTTAAGAATTTATCAAAACATTTTGGCGGCATCAAAGCCGTTGATGGGGTCGATTTGCATATTGACCGTGGTTCAATTACAGGTTTGGTTGGTCCAAACGGCGCTGGAAAAACCACCATGTTTAACTTAATTGCGGGCCTATACCATCCAACAGAAGGTGAAATCATCCTTGATGGCGAGAATATTACCGAGTTAACCTCACATCAACTGTTTCACAAGGGGTTGCTGAGGACATTTCAAATTGCGCATGAATTCCCAACCTTGAGTGTTTTAGAGAATTTAATGATGGTTCCTGCCAATCAATCGGGTGAACATTTGATAAACACCTGGCTCAAGCGCAAACAAATCCAAGAAGAAGAAAAAGTTCTACAAGAAAAAGCAGAGGGTGTCATTGACTTTTTGAATATCAGTCATTTAAAGAATGAAAGGGCGGGAAACCTTTCTGGGGGTCAGAAAAAATTACTCGAGTTGGCTCGTACAATGATGGTAGATGCCAAGGTAGTGCTTTTGGATGAGGTAGGCGCAGGAGTGAATCGTACACTATTGAAGCAGATCGGTGATGCCATCTTGCGACTCAACTCGGAAAGAGGATACACCTTCTGTATGATTGAGCATGATATGGACTTTATCTCCAGGCTGTGCAATCCGGTTGTTGTTCTAGCCGAAGGTCAGATTCTGACCATAGGCACTCCAGATGAGATTAAAAGCAGCGACGCAGTAATCGATGCCTATTTAGGTAAAGGTCTGAGAACCGAGGTTTCGGCATAGTGGCTTATCTAGAAGGAGCCAATTTGGTAGCCGCTTATGGCGTAGTACCGATACTGCATGAATGCTCCGTTGAAGTTGAAAAAGGTGAGCTGGCAGTGATCGTAGGTCCGAATGGCGCAGGAAAATCTACCGTTATGAGAGTTCTATTGGGGATGTTAGAGGCTACCTCTGGATCAGTTACTCTAGAGGGCAAAGATATTTCAATGCTTTCAACTCAGGATAGAATTAGTAAAGGTTTGGCATTTGTCCCACAAACAAAGAATGTTTTTCCATCAATGACAGTAGAAGAAAATCTTCAAATGGGTGGGTTTATTAGGAAAGACGATATTAGCAAAACAATTGAAGAGGTGTACTCTCTTTTCCCGATCCTTCATGAAAAGCGCAAACAACTTGCAGAAGAGCTTTCGGGTGGCCAAAGACAACAGGTAGCTTTTGGAAGGGCAATGATGACCAAGCCTTCGGTAATGCTTCTAGATGAGCCTACTGCAGGAGTTTCTCCAATTGTTATGGATGAAATTTTTTCTAATATACTTGACGTTAGAAATGCAGGTATGGCGGTTCTTATGGTTGAACAAAACGCTCAGCAGGCTCTCAATATAGCTGATAAGGGTTACGTTTTGGTATCGGGTCGTAATGAACATACAGGGACAGGGCGTGAATTGATTAATGACCCTGAAGTTAGAAAGAAATTTTTGGGAGGTTAAATGTCGGATTCTATCGATATCATTAACGCCTTTGCCCTGTTGACAAACTTCGTCCTTCTCCCGGCGCTTTCATACGGCTCACAATTGGCACTAGGAGCTTTGGCGGTGACTTTAGTTTATTCAATTTTGAGGTTTTCCAATTTTGCCCAGGGCGATAGTATGGCCTTTGGAACGATGATTGTTATATTACTTACTGGTTTTATGATTGGCAACGGATGGACAGTTACTGGAATTCCAACTGCTCTCCTAGTAATTCCTATTGCGATAATTGGAACTTCAATCTATATGCTTACAATAGACAGGTTGGTTTACAGGCACTATCGCAGAATAAAGGCTAAGCAGAATATTGTCGGTATTACAGCATCAATAGGCGTTATGTTTATTACGGGCGGTATAGTTAGGTTTATATTAGGAGCTACTCCACAAAGATTTGAAGATGGTGAGAGATTTATTTTTAGTGTAAGAGAATTCAAGGCCTTTACTGGACTTGAGCAGGGAATTGCACTGAAAACATCTCAATTTTTAACCATAACTATTGCTTTTTTATTAGTCGCTTTTCTATTCTATTTTTTACAAAAAACTAAAACTGGAAAAGCTATGCGCGCTTATTCAGATAATCAAGAGTTAGCCCTTCTCTCTGGTATTGACCCAGATAAGGTGGTTCAAATAACCTGGTTACTGGTCGCAGCTCTTACTACAATAGCTGGCGCACTTTATGGGCTTGATAAAGGCTTTGCACCGCAACAATATCATTTATTGCTTTTACCAATTTTTGCCTCGGTCATCGTAGGCGGTATTGGGTCACCATTGGGGGCAATAGCGGGTGCCTTTTTAGTCTCATTTTCTGAGGTACTGCTTACTTACGCCTATAAGAAGTTTTTAATATATTTGTTGCCACTTTCTATGCATCCTAAGTCCTTGGTTCAGCTTATTGGAACTGAGTATAAATATGCAATATCTTTTGTTATTTTGGTAACTGTTCTCTTAATTAGGCCTACAGGATTATTTAAAGGCAAGGTGATAGTCGGTGAGTAATTTTAATAATGTATGGCAGTCTTATAAAGCAATAATTAGTTTTACAATTATGGGCTTGGTGCTTCTATTTGTTGGGCTAAACCAATCATGGGCGTTGGTACTTGGCATTATTAACTTATCTTTGATTTCAGCTATTATGGCTCTGGGCGTAAATATTCAATGGGGTTATGCAGGTCTTTTTAATGTTGGAATCATGGGTTTTGCTGCTCTAGGTGGCGTCAGTGTAGTTTTGATATCTCAGCAGCCTGTTACCGAAGCTATTGATGTGGGTGGTTTAAAAATGTTATTTGCCCTAGCTCTTGGTGCTATAACTATTGTCACTGGAGTAGTGCTTAATAAGAAAGGCTTTAATAAATGGCTGATAGCAACAATTGTGGTTATTGGTTATCTATTTACGAGGCATTATTTTTCTGAAGCTGCAGATGTAATTGAAAAAGTAGATCCAGCAATTACAGGCTATTTGGGTGGATTTGGTCTTCCAGTTGCTTTCTCATGGATAGTTGGTGGCTTGGCTGCTGCAGGAGCTGCTTGGTGGATTGGAAAGATTACTTTAAGTTTAAGGACTGATTATCTTGCAATTGCAACCTTGGGTATTTCTGAAATTATTATTTATGTTGTTAAAAATGAAGACTGGTTTGTTCGTGGTGTTAAGAATGTTGCTGGACTTCCTAGACCTGTTCCTTATGAGGTTGACATGCAAAAGTCTGAATGGCTACAAAATATTGTTGCCTGGATTTATAGTTCAGACTTAGAATTATTGGCTCAATCAGAACAAGTTGCTCAGTTAAGTGCTTATGTCAGAGGGGCATCAGTAATTTTTGTTAAACTTTGTTATTCAGGTTTATTTGTATTAATTTTAGTAGCTTTGATTATGCTTTCCAATCTTGCCTTAAATTCCCCATGGGGCAGGAAAGTAAGAGCGATAAGAGATAATGAAGTGGCGGCCTCTGCGATGGGCAAAAATATTACCCGTCAACATCTACAAATTTTTGTAATAGGATCCGCTATAGTTGGTGTTGCTGGTGCTTTATTGGTGACTTACGATGGAATATTCATTCCCACTGCTTACGTGCCCCTCAGGTTTACTTTTTTGATATGGGTAATGGTTATTCTTGGAGGCTCAGGCAATAATTTGGGATCTGTTTTAGGTGCATTTATAATCTGGTTTATGTGGATTCAGTCTGGCCCAATGGGGGTTTGGGCTGTTGATATGATTAGTAGTTTTGCCCAAGAAGGAAATGCTTCATTAGAATTTATTGAAGATCGGGTTCACTATCTGAGGCTCGTCTTTATGGGAACTATATTGCTTTTAATAATGAGATTTTCCCCTGGCGGCATTCTTCCGGAAAAGAACAAAGAACTCTAATAAATCACAGATAATTGTCAAAAAAAAATAGCTCTAGAAAAGCTTTTCATTATTTTTTTTCAAATATTTTTAACACAAACCCAAAAAAATGTTTATCATTGACCCGAATCCCTTGTGAAATATGCTTTAATAGACACTATTAAGCATTGGGAGTCTTTTTTTTAAAACAGGAGAGAAAATGAGAAATTATATTAAAACAACGGCTGGCTTTATACTGTCAGCCACAATGGCAACTGCATCTTTTGGTGCCACTGTCAATGTTGGCGAGCTTCAAGGATTTACAGGGCCACTCGAATCTATGATAGGGCCTATGACCGGTGGTGCTAACCTAGCAGTCACAGAAGCAAATGCTTCTGGTGCGTACCTGAATGGTACCATTGTGGTTGTTCAGGGCGATTCAGTGTGCATTGATCCGGCTGTTGCAATTGCGCAGGCTGAAAAAATGATTAATGATGATAATGTTATGGCTATTATGGGTCCTAACTGCTCAGGTAATACTGGTGCAGTTATAACCAATGTGCTAGTGCCTAATGGTGTAGTTGCAATTTCACCATCAGCTACTTCACCTGCCTTGACTACCCTAGAAGACGGCGGATGGTTCTTTAGAACAGCGCCTTCAGATGCAAGACAGGGCCCAGTGCTTGCAGATATTGCAATTTCTAGAGGACAAACTGATATGGCTGTAACGCATTCAAATAGTGACTATGGCAAGGGATTAGCAGATGCATTCGTAACTGCTTATGAAGCTGCAGGTGGTACAGTTACTGTTTTTGCCGGACATGAAGACGATAAGGCTGACTACTCTGCTGACGTAGCTGCATTGTCTGCAGGCGGTTCTACTACTCTTGCAGTTCTTGGTTATGCAGATACTGGTGGTAGAGGAATTATTGCCGCTTCAGAAGATACAGGTGCGTTTACTGATTACATCTTTGGTGATGGTATGATTAGTGAAGTAACTTCAGGAGCAGTTGCAGATGGTTCTTGGGGTACTCTACCATCTCCAGATGCTACTCTCGGTGCTAACTGGAAAGCAGTAGCTGAAGCAGGTGGCGTTGATGGTTCTGGCGTATTTTCTGCTGAATCTTATGATGCTATGGCTTTGATTATTCTTGCTTCTCAGGCTGCACGTTCAACTGACAGAGCTGCCATTCAGGCAGAGGTTATGAATGTAGCCAATGCGCCAGGTAGACTATGTGATGCTGGTGACTTAGCTAATTGCTTGAAATGGATTTCAGGTGGCCTAGAGGTCGACTATGTCGGTGCTACTGGTGTTGAGCTGGATGCAGGTGGTACAGCTAACGGCTCATATGCAGAGCGTGAAGTTATTGGTGGTGTTTTTACTGACGTAAAGATCCATAAATAATAAGCTTTAAATATCTATGAAAAAGCCCATCCAAGGATGGGCTTTTTTTTGTCTTTAAGCTTATTAAATTAATTTTGTAGTAAAGTATGAATATACAACCTTAATTTTCAAAGGTATTATAATAGTTGTAGAGTGATTAGGATAAGGATTGAAAAATGAGCAGCAACGAAATATTTGATAGTATTAAAAAGTCAACCAAGTCTGCATATGACAAGATAGATAAACAGGCTGTTTTTCATCTAGACGAGATGGTTACACCAAAGTTGGTTACCTTTTTCTATTGGATACTCTTGTTCGCATTCATAACAAAAGGGATCGGGGATATATTTGAGGGTGATTTCTTTCGTGGTCTAGTTTGGGTTGTTGGCGGGTCACTTACCTCAAGAGTGGCGTGTGAGTTAATGATTGTGGTTTTTCATATCAACGATAACCTGCATTCAATTAATTCCCAAATCAAAGAAAACAGTGAAGCTGGTCATGACTCTAGCTTTGAAAGAGATTATTACCATCACTAATAACCTGAATAATCAAAATCTCTAAATCTGAGAGATTTTTTTCCTCTGGAGGTTTTCATGAATAGAGGAATCATGTTGATTCTTTTGAGTTACCTTATTTGGGGGTGTTTTCCAATATATTGGTCACTACTCAATCATGTCAACCCATCTGAAGTGCTTTTTCACAGGGTTATCTGGTCATTACCAATTCTTTTTTTATTAGCCTATTTCAAATCAAGTTGGTGGAAAAATTTCAAAGATTCTGCGTCTTCCCGTAAAGAGTTGCTGTTTTTGGTTTTGACTGCAACCCTTATTACTATAAATTGGGGCACATACATTCTTGCGGTCAATCTTGGCCGTGTAGTAGAAGGTTCAATGGGTTACTTTCTAGTACCAATTATAAATATGTTGGGAGGCTATATTTTTTTCCATGAAAGGGTGTCTGGACTCAAAAAATGGTCCATTCTATTTGCCACAGTCGGCTCTTTGTATTATATATTTAGTGCCGATATATTTCCTTGGCTTGGTTTTGTCCTGGGCTTTAGTTTTTCCTTTTATGGTCTAGCAAGAAAGGCGATGAAGACTTCTGCAGTACCAGGTCTTTACATTGAAATTTTATTGTTATTACCTGTTGCTGTTATTTTTGCTATTTGGATGTATTCAAATCAAGAAGTTTCCTTTCTGAATGTCGATTTAAGCACCAACATATTATTGATTTTGGCAGGTTTTGTTACAGTGATACCCCTGGTTCTTTATACGCTAGGTATCAAAATGATTCCAATGACAACTTCAGGAATTCTATTTTTTATTAATCCATCGCTACATTTCTTGATCGGTTACTTTCTTTTTAAAGAACCAACAAATATCAATCAATTAATTGGATTTGTTGGTGTATGGATTGGCCTAGTTCTTTACTGTTATGCTTTAATAAGAAAAGCTTGATGATACTTCTGCTGTTAATTTATCGCCCTATCATCGGCTTATGTTAAGATATCAGTCCTTCTGGTTGCTGTAGTTTTGTTCCCAGAGTGATTTAATTTTGGCAGTTTGTTGGAGAATTTTGTTTGAAAAATACTGGAAACATGCATCCCGCAGTGTTTAATGCACTCCATGCCCCTAATCAGGAAGAATTAGAGGAGCTTTATAAAGTTTGGGCGGTAAATTATGACCATGATGTTGTTGATTTAATAGGTTATGTCGGCCATTCAATTACAACAAATTTATTAGTTAAATATTTGCATGGCACTGAGGCAATAATACTTGATGCTGGTTGTGGTACCGGTCTTACAGGAGAATTACTTCACGAAGAAAATTTTAACAATATCGTGGGCGTAGATTTTTCTCAGCCAATGCTGGATCAGGCCTCGAAAAAAAATATTTATCAATCTTTATTTCAGGCTGATTTAACTAAGACTCTTGAATTCGAGGATAATGCTTTTGACGCTATTGTTTGCGCTGGAGTATTTACTTGCGGACATGTAGGACCGGAGGCTCTTTTTGAGTTGATTCGAGTTAGCAAAGCCGGTGGATATATTGCCTTTACTATGCGTGAACAGGAATGGGACCTTTTGCCCTATGATAAAACTATAGTAGAACTTGAAGAGAAACATTTATGGCGCTGCCTAGAGCGCTTTACTAAAGAATATAACGTTGCTGAAGAAGTGAATTGTCAGTTATGTATATACCAAGTTTGTTGATTAGGATTGAATCGCAGTGATTGGTCATACAAGTCGACAACAAAAAGCTTATCTTTTTGCCTGTATCGCAATCTTTTTTTGGTCAACGATTGCTACCGCCTTCAAACTTTCACTGGAATATTTGAGACCCGTTCAGTTGGTTTTTTACGCGACCTTGGTATCAGTAATGGCGCTTTTCCTTATCCTTCTTTTCCAAGGAAAGTTAAAGTTAATTCGTCGATTTAGCGCACAGGACTTTTTGCGTTTTTCCCTGCTGGGAATTCTTAATCCTTGTCT
>Ga0208895_1000749_pt1 | contig 14514 bp, 9 predicted proteins | sample ETNtaG_10_FD_185765 | JGI IMG/M metagenome (GOLD analysis project Ga0208895, IMG submission 185765) | Marine microbial and viral communities from oxygen minimum zone, Eastern Pacific Ocean - ETNP201302SV82 (SPAdes) (version 2) | ecosystem: Environmental > Aquatic > Marine > Oceanic ... | reverse complement strand
ATACCTAATAGGGTTGTTAAATCTTGACCTTTTACTTCTTTGTTTATCCCTCTTAAGAACTATTTCGAAAGGAGGGTTTAAAGTAATAAGAAATAAGTTATAACCTTTCAAGCGCTCTTGGTAGGTAAGCAATTGTTCCTTACCTACCACTTCATCACAAATAGGTATAAATCCATGCTCAAGATAAGATGTTGCCAAAGCGCATTGATTTCTTATGTTCATATCAATTTGGAGGTTAGCTTCTTCTTGAGGAGTTCCGTCGGGCCAAACGTTTCCAGAAATAATTTGAGCTTGTAAGTCATCTCTGCTGATAACAACAGCCTTATCAAACCTTTTTGCTAGAACTTTAGAGGTAGTAGTTTTTCCTACAGCTGGAATGCCACTAATTATCCATACATCTTTCATTAAGAAATTATATAACTTAGATTTATTGCTCCTATTATTAATTAATCAAAGAGCAGTAAGTATTTCTTCTTCAAACTGATTCAATAGATCAGTATTTCCAGAAGGTATACCACCAAACATAATCTCAGCTATACCTTCTTCTTTAAATTCACTTATTCGATCAATAATATAGCTCTTCGATCCTGCAACCGTTCCTGGTCCCAACCCTTTAACAGCTCGGTCAATTAAATCTTGATCTTCGGTGAGATAACAGGGCATTAATAAAGTTCTTCTAATTTCGTTTGGATCACGACCCCAATCTTCACAATGCTTCTCTAAGATAGATGATTTGCTTTGATAGTGCTCCAGTGACATTCCCCCGCCGGCCCATCCATCAAGGTTCATCACATCGCCGTAGCGAGCAAGGGTTCTAAGTGTTCTTTTTGGCCCGGTTCCACCCACCATAATCGGAATAGGATCTTTGAAACTACCAGGAGAAAGTTGACCTTGTATAATTTGATAATGCTCACCAGTGAAGTCAACAGGTTCGTTGTTGTGTATTAACTCACGAATTAACTGACAGGCTTCCTCAAATCTGTCTTGACGTACTTTCATCGATGGGAATTCCCATCCGTAGGCTTCGTGCTCTCTTTGATACCACCCAGCTCCTATGGCCAGCGTAAAACGACCTTCGCTGACGGTATCAATAGTCCCAGCTATTTTTGCAACATGGGCAGGATTACGATAAGTATTGCCGAGGACTAAGTTGCCCAAACGAAGTTTTTTTGTCATTCCTGCAACAGTCGCAATTGCTGAAAGCCCTTCAAAAGCTGTCAGGGCCTCTTGTTCACTATCCGCACCGGGCGGAATGTAATGATCAGCAAACCAAACACTATCCCAATTACCAGCTTCCATTGCCATTACAGAAGCGCTTATTTCTTCCCAGCTGGTTCGATAAACATTAACCTGAACTCCAAAATCCATAGATCAAAGATTAATAGTTAATTTACAAAAGTCAAAGTTGTTTTATCAATTTGTTAGTCTTCAGACAAATCTGTCTGCAGCCTGACATAATTTCTATAATGGCTGTCTTCATTACTCATTAGTTCTCCAGGTGAACCCTGTTCAAGAATAATTCCATCTTCAAGAAAAATAATTTTGTCAGCATTGGCAATGGTTGATAAACGATGGGCAATGATAATAACCAAACGATCCTTGGAAGCTTCTTTTAATGCATTGACAAGGTACTGTTCAGTTTCTGGATCAAGCGCTGAGGTGGGTTCGTCTAAAATAAGAATTTTAGAATCTCTCAACAAACCCCTAGCAATAGCTATCCTCTGTTTTTGTCCGACCGAGAGTTTACTTACTGCAGTTGAGCCAAGTTTAGTTTCATAACCTTCAGGTAGAGAGATTATAAAATCATGTATTCCAGCAATTTTAGCTACTCTTTCAACTTCAGCTTGTGAGGCTTCAGGTTTGCCGAAACAAATGTTGTCAAAAATACTTAAAGAGAAGAGTTGAGTTTCTTGAAACACGTAAGTAATTTGGCTTCTTAGACTTTCTATTTTTATATCGCGCACATCAACACCATCGATGAAAACTTCTCCTTCAGTTGCCATATGATATCTGGGCAGAAGATAGGCTAGACTTGTCTTGCCTGATCCCGTGGGTCCGACAAAAGCCACTATTTGGCCTATTTTGGCTTCAAAAGAAACATCTTTAAGCGCTCTACGGCCATCTGGGTATACCAACCCAGCACCCTTTATTGCAATATCTTCACTAATTGTGTCTATTCTTAAATGACCTAAATCCTCCTCAACTGGAAGATCCATAAGAGCAAAAACCCTTCTCATGCCAGGTGCAAATCTTTGAAGGTGAATCCAAAGTGTTGCAAAAGAAATTGCAGGTCCTGCCATCCATCCAAAATAGAACATTAATGAACCATAATTACCTGGAGTAAGGTCTCCATCAATTACCCTGGAAACAACAACCCAAAAAGCGATGGTTAAGATCAACACCCCTCCTAAACCTTGGGCATTTGCTAATAGGATTTCTACAAGTACCGTAAAGCGAAATCGTTTAAAAGATTCTTTACTGTCTTCTCCAAACCTCTCTCTTTCTTTATCGTCTCCTCCTAGACTTTGAACAGCTAGGATGTTATCCATTCCCTCTTCTATAGTGCTTGTAGTTACAGACCCTGAATGCCTACTTTTCTCTTGGACTCTTCTCATGGCTGAAGAGAACGGGCCTGTGATTAAGATGTAAATTGGAAATATCGCGGCCGCACACCAAACAACTTCAGGAACATGAGGAAAGGCACTCATCATGGTAGCCATAGCTGCAATGAATAAGATTGTAGATAATGTAGGACGATTTATTATTTCGTAAAAAATCTGATTAATTGAAGGACTGTCATACATAACACGATAAATTGCATCCCCTATCCTCTGGTCTTCTAAAGTTGTTATTGGAAGGGATTGGATGCGATGAAACAACTTAGCTCTAATTAAATGATTGATAGACTGGGTAAGACGAGAATTCATCTTATATTCGTAATACCCAGTTATACCACCAGAAAAACTAAACCCTCCATGAGTCCAGTTATCCTGCTGGGTAGCTGTATCATTGCCCTGTTGCATATCAGCTTCTGAGGTATCTCTTTGCTCATTTGAATAAGCTCCAAAAAATATTACAAGTAAAAAGGAAGACCCTGTTAACCAAGACAAGATTTCCAATGCAGACATGTCTTGCATCAAATCCAGTATAGGATGCAAATACGCAGGGAAGCCCAGGTAACCGGTTGAACTATCTATGGGGTTACCCAAAACAACATGGTCAATCATAATTTGCAATGTCCAAGGGAGAACAAGTATCGGAAACATTAAAGAAATCAGAGTTAAAACCCACTTAATGGCAAAACGTATCTTGAAAAATCTAACAAATGACCAAGATCTAGCAAGGATACGCAAAGTTTCAACAAATCCCATGTGGGGGATATTTTCGTACTCGGCGGTTAGATCACGAATAGAATTTTGCTGAAATTCTTGTGAGTCGGTGTTTGAGCTACTCATTAACTCTCTTCCCCAGATTGCTGATTAGTTAGGTTGGATTCTGCTTCCACAAAAGCTTTGTACTTTCCATTTTCATTCCTCATGAGTTCTTCATGAGTCCCGTTCTCTAAGATCTTTCCTTGGTCTAAATAAAGGATGTTGTCAGCCCGACGGATGGTAGATATACGATGAGTAATCAAAAAGATGATTCGGTCCCTACCCCACATCGACAAATTCTTCATAACTTGTTGTTCAGTAACTGCGTCCAGTGCGGCAGTTGGTTCGTCTAAGATAAGTATTGGTGTGTTCCTGACCACAGCCCTAGCTATAGAAAGTCTTTGCCTCTGTCCAGTAGATAATTTTCCTCCTCTATCGCTCAGAACAGTGTCTAAACCTTGAGGAAGATCATGGACATATTCATCCATGCAAGCTATTTCTATAGCTTGATTAATAGCAGAGTCATCTGCCTCCGGGGCAACATATCTAATGTTGTCCCTTACACTTAGAGAAAACAGTACATTTTCTTGAAGAGCAATTGCGGCTTTTTCCCTTAAAGAAGCAATAAGGTATTTATTTAAAGGAGTACCGTCAATCTTGATCAAACCCGAAGATGGCTCATACAGACGCAGTAATAAAGACATTAGGGTAGTCTTACCAGATCCAGTGGGACCAATTATGGCTGTGATGGTCCCAGGTTTGGCTGTAAAACTTACTCCTTCAAGTACTGGAATTCCTGATTCGTATTCAAAATTAATATTTTCAAAACTAATTTCTTTTTCTGGTTTTATTAAAGGTTTCGCATCGGGCTCGTCTTCGATATCAGGCTCGATATCTAAAATATCGAATACCCTGCTTAAACCCATTGCCATGTCTTGTGCTGTTAACCAAAGACGCATAAATAGCCTTACATTGTTTGAGGTAGTATGAAATTGTGTTCTTGCCCACTGAAAAGCTCCTAAATTCCAAACTACCCAACTTACCGCCATTAGTGCTATTAACTCATTTGCATAAGTTTTATTACCTTGATTAGCGCTATAACCCATAAAGAATTCACCTGAAAGGAGAAATATTGATGCGATGACAAACATTATTATCATTAGAAGAGCAACCAGCCTACGAGACTGAAAGGCTGCATTCATAGCAATCACAGAGTCCTTTTCCATACCCTCCTGAATGCGATCTCCAGCATCATATGCTTTGATAAGTTTTAGAGCAGCAAACGATTCTTGGATCCGAGAGGTAAGATCTGAGGTGGTAGCCCTGTATACAAGACTTCTTATTCTCATCCTAGGCATAGCCCATCTAGCCCAGAAGATTGTTGGAATGGATAATGACAAGGCTATAACTCCCATAGTTGGACTGAGAAAAGAAAGCAAGAAAAGAGCATAAATGTAATACCAAAAACTTAAAGAAAGTTCCACCAAACGTCCTATAACAGCATTAACTTGTGCACTGTCTGCATAAATTCTAAAAATTGAATCACCTGTCCTATGTCCACTGTGATAAGAAAGGGGTAATTGATGCCATCTTCTAACCAGTGCAATTCGCATATTTTGATTAATTTGCTGCATGATCCAAACTGTGTAATACGGAACTATCATTCCTATGGGTAAGTTAAAAGCCCATAGAGACAAAGAAAGGTAGACCCAAGACCATTTCAGATCATGTCGCTGTTCTACGGTTAAAGATTCAGTATTTTCACTACCCATTTCCGGCGCTCCAAACCACCAAGAGGAAGCAACTTCTTGCTGAAGGGGCTCAGTCTGCAATAAGGACATGCTTAAAAGATCAGCAATTATTATTCCTAAAGGTAAAGTGACTAAACCTTGAGCAGCTGCTAGTAGATAAAGATAAGTTAGATGAGAATGTAACCTGAAGCGAGTAACAAGCCTTCCAGACTCAAACCTAAATTGGACTACCCACCCTAATCCACAACAAAGAGTAAGTAGAATTCCATAGATGATTGGCCCTGTACCATTTAGAACCAAAATACAGAGCAAAAGAGTGAAGAATGTGCACAAAGCTAGAAAAATAGCTACAGCTGATTGCCTGATTCCAGATAACTTTCCTAACGCTAAGAGCCACATGCTCAAAACCATAGAAGCAACAAAGATATAAAGAGTGCTCTCAGCAGTTCCTAATTCAACGTTTATAAGACCAAATAAAGGTCCTAATATAGCTATTGCAGTAGCCAAAACCGGTGCATAAATCAGTCCGTAACCATCTCCAGCTAAAGGATCGGCAACCTCCTGGCTAGTTCCGTTACTTCTCGTATACCACCTACCTAAAAAATAAGGTCTTACAAAAGGCCACGACCTAAAAAGCAGGACAATGACCTCTCGAAGACCATGAGCATCCTCATTAATGGTTTTGTTTTTCTCTTCTGGTATGTCTCCATCAGTTAAAAAAGGTAAAGCGATGGCCCGTTTAAAGTCTTTAGGATCAAGTTCTGATTTAGGTATTCGGTCACTTAGAAACCACATACCTACTGGTATAGCAATTGCAATGATCATCATCCCTAAAGAAACGATGGCAAAGGAGTTCACAAGATTTCCTCTCTTTTTTCTTCCTCTTGTTTTTCCCAAGTTTCGTACATTTGAAAATAACTTCCTTTCTTCTGAATTAGCTCTTCATGAGAACCCATTTCAATAATCTTTTGTTCATCTATAACAACAATCACATCAGCCCTTCTTGTGGTTGCCAATCTATGTGCAATTATTATTGCTGTCCTACCTTCCAGAAGCTTATCTAGCGCTCTTTCTATCTTAGCCTCATTCTGTTGATCAACATTTGAAGTCGCTTCATCGAGTATTAAGACTCTAGGCTTACTTAAAAATGCCCTGGCAAGAGCTAAAAGTTGTCTCTCACCTGAAGAAAGTGATGAACCTCTCTCATGACAATGTGTTTCCAATCCCGCAGGCAGTCTCTTAATCATTTCTTCAATACCAACAGCCTTACATGCGTCCTCAACTTCATTGTCAGTGGCATCAGGTCTAGCAAATAAAATGTTATCTTTTATGGTTCCGTGGAATAAGAATGGCTCTTGGGGAACAATTCCTAGCTGGCTATGAAGTGACTCAAGTGAGATATCTTTGAGGTTAATATTATCTAGAGTTAAAGAACCTTCAGTAGGATCATAAAATCGACATATTAATTTTGCGACCGTAGATTTACCGGCTCCAGTCGGACCAACAAAAGAAACTGTTTGTCCCGCCTCAATATGAAGGGAAATATTTTTTAAGACTTTTATCTCATCATCGTATGAAAAAGTCACGTTGTTAAATTTTATATCTCCCTTTAAGTTTTTGAGATCAAAGGCGTCGTCTGATTCTTTCACACTTGGTTCTGTGTCTAATAAGTCTCTAAGTTTTAGAACTGCAGCGTTTCCTGCTTGAAACTCATTGTAAAGTCCCGAAAGTTCATTAATAGGGATGAAGAACCTGCTTACTAAGACATTAAAGGCGACTAAACTTCCGACAGTAAAGGCACCTTCCGGATCCAGAGAAGGATTAACATTCTTAAGGATAAAAAAGCCAGCGGTAAAAATTAATAGAGAAGTAGCCGTGGTTATAAATTGAGTTCCAGAACGATAAGTGGCTGTTATTTTAGAAGTATAGTGATTTGCATCCCTGTAATCCCCTACAATATTCCTGTGGTTGATAATGTTGTGTTTCATTCTGTTGAAAGAAATGACCAACCTCATTCCTGATAAACTTTCTTGGAGGTCAGCCAAAACATCAGCAATTCTATTTCTTACTACTTGATAACCTCTTTCAGAAGTTTTGCTAAACCAGACTGTGAAACCAAACATTATAGGTGCCGAAAATACAAGCAGTATTAACGTTAATTGAAGGTTAAATGAAAAGAGTAAAATTAGAATGAAGAATAAGGCCAGTAATTGAGCTACCAGGTTGACTAAACCTGTTTGTAATAAATTTGAAAGAGCCTCAATATCACTGGTCATCCTGGTTAGAAGCCTTCCAGCCTTCTCTTCAGTAAAAAAGTCTATGGAAAGTCTTTGTAAATGACTAAAGACTCTGACCCTCAAATCGTACATCAATAATTGGCCTAAACGACCCAAAAACCTAATCCTTATTCCGCTTACGATTACTGCTAAGAATAAACTTCCTACCCAAACTATCGCTACCATCTTTAAAACTGAAAAATCTTTAGGGATAATGGCTTTATCTATAGCAACCTGAACTAAGTAAGGCCCTACCAACAAAAGCATTTCTGTCATCGCTACTAATACAAGCGCAAAAAGAAATCTAAATTTATAAGGAGAAAGAAAAGCCCACAAAGTAAAAGCCCTAGAAGAAGGATTTTTATGTGAAAAAGATACTTTAATATCAGAAAAATCAGGTTCTTTCTCAATTAAAGCATTAGTACGATCCAACATTTCAGGAGGTATTCCGGCAAAAGGCAGGTTGGCTTCTTCACTCATCAAAGCTTCCTTTAAATTCGTCTTCGGAAAGATCTTTGACAAGCGTTTCACTTATCCTTTTTCTATATTCTTCGTCTGATTCTTCCTCCCTCTGCTCTTCTTCTGTTGTTTCTGTAGTTGATTGCTGAGAAAGAATTTCTGAATACCTAGGTTCATCTCTTAATAAATCTTCATGTGTACCTGAAGCAATAATTTTTCCATTGTCTAAAACTAATATTCTGTCAGCTAAACTTATTGTAGAAAGTCTGTGCGCAATTAATATTGTTGTTCGTTTATCTAAAAGCTTTAATAAAGATTTATGGATCATAGCTTCTATTTTGACGTCAATGGAGCTGGTGGCATCGTCAAGAATAAGTATGGAAGGATCAACCAAAAGTGCTCGAGCTATTCCTAATCTTTGTCTTTGTCCTCCCGATAAAGTATAGCCCCTCTCTCCCACTACAGTTTCGTATCCATCTGAAGTTTGATTGATAAAATCATGTGCTTCCGCAGCTTTTGCCGCTCGAATAATTTCATCCATAGTAGCATCGGGTCTTCCGTAAGCTATATTGTCTTTAATGCTAACTGAAAACAAAAAGGGTTCATCTAAGACTTGAGCGATATGATAGTGAAGATTTCTGATCCCCATGTCTTGGACTGGAACTCCATCAATTGAGATGCTGCCTTTATCTGCTTCATAAAACCTGGAGAGCAGGCGCACTATGGTAGACTTTCCTGAGCCTGTTTGACCTACAATAACTACTGTTTCTTTTGGTTCTACCTCAAAACTTAATCCTTTTAAGATAGGTTCTTCGGCATAGGCAAAATGAACATCGTTAAAGGAAATTTTTCCTTCAAGCTTTTCCATTTCAATTTTATTTTCTTTGTCTTTAATCTCCGAAGTCTCATCTAGTATTTCGAAGATTCTTCCTGCTGATGCCTTTGCCCTTTGTTCAAGCATCAACATCCAGCCCAAAAATCTAAAGGGCATTTGAATCATCATAAGGTACATAGTAAAAGCTACTAAAGCGCCCAACCCTATCTCCCCTTCAATAACCAACCAACCTCCATAAACCCAAACTAAAACAGATCCTAAAACTGAAAGGTTTTCTATCAAGGGATTGTAAAAAGCTGAAACATCAATAGACCTTACTTGCACCCATTGAAGTTTTTTAGCGGCTCTAGCAAGTAAATTAACTTGCATCAATTCTTGCGCAAAAGACTTAACTATTCTCTGCCCATTGATGCTTTCATCCACAATTACAGCCACATCAGCCTGCCTAGCTTGAGTCAACCAAGATAGAGGAAAAGTTAACCGTCGTAATTTAACACTCAGAAAAAATACTAACGGAATTGCAATCATTGAGGCCAAAGCTAAAGTTAGGTGAACAGAAAGCATATACACTGCAGCGAAGGCAAAACTTAAAAGGCTTGTTAGTAGCATTGGAGCTATCATTAAAAACATTTGAATAGTTTTGATATCACTATTAGCTCTAGATATAAGCTGCCCTGTTTGTGTCTTATCAAAGAAAGAAAATGAGAGTGTAAAAAGATGGTTATAAATGACTGATCTTAAATCCGCTTCCAATTGATTCGAAACCCTACCAAGCTGATAGGACCCTATTGCACCCCCTACAAATCTGACGAAACTAATTATTAGAATTACTGTAACCAGGAATAAAAAATTGCTGGTATCTCCTGTTATCAGAGAGGGTTCAATCGAATCAACTAGTTTTCCAATTAGAGCGGGGACGGACACACCCAGCATCATTGTAGAAATCATAAGTGTGATACCCATAATGAAAGACCACCTATTTGCCATTAGAATAGGTAGCACTCTGCGGAACCAGTTCTTAGACTTGTCGCGGTCTATATCCGCCTTAGGATTTTCGAATCTTGGTTTAACATTAACCGGCTCAAGACCGGCTTCAAAACTAATTAATTCAAGTTCATCTGACGATGGATTCAGCATAAAAAACTATCCTTAGTTCCTCCAAATACCCGTATCGTTTGCTTGATATTTATTGATGTCGTCTTGACTTCCGATAACTGCGATAACCTGACCGCTTAAGCTTAATAGCTGATAATTTTTTCCTTCTATTATTAAAGGTTCAAAAGAAGTCTTTTTTGCAAAACTAGTTAAGTATTTATAGGCCTGTCTCTCATTCATACTGCCTTTCACATTAGTTACATCAACGCCTTTAATTTTCCCTTTAGGAGTTATGAAATAATCAAATGAAATCAGACTCTTACCGTTTTCAGCTCCCTCAGGTAATTTGAAAACTCTCGAGACACGCGAAGGAGTGCAGAAAAGCAATTTACACACTGCTGCATCGTTTGATTTTTCTGTTGGCCATGATTTAAGAGTACATGAGTCGCCGGAACAATTAAGGCAAATTGAATGAGTTTGGCTTCTAACTTCCTTAAGTTTTTTTGCTGTTTCTTTATTGAGCTCCTTGTCAATAGAACAAAACGAATCAAATCCTAAAAGTAGACTTGAACTAGTTAAAACAGAAACTAATAAGAAAAATTTTTTCCCCACATTAATTACCTTACCTGCATTCACTTGAGAATCAAAGTTACTCAGTTACAAATATTGGACTCTTTCCATGTCTAATTTCTAGCCTAAGACGGTCTGGTTTGGTTAAATTTTGAACCACTAAAGCATACGAAGTGTCTATCATGCTTTCTATCTCTTCTCTGGGAACCGTTCCATCTAATATGACTGTGTTCCAGTGCTCCTTATTCATGTGATATCCAGGTATAACAGACTCAAAAATATCACGCATGACCATAGCTTCTTCAGGATTACATTTCAGATTAATATGGCCCACTCCCTCTTTATATCTTAGGAACCCAAACATCTTGCTTTTAATTTTAAAGACAGGTGTATCCGAGCTGAAGGGAAAGTCCTCTAGAGCTTCGGGAAGCGAGAGAAAATAAGATCTTGCCTGTTCTCCATTCATTTTTTACTGGCGGAGAGGGAGGGATTCGAACCCTCGAAGGATTTTAGTCCTTACTCCCTTAGCAGGGGAGCGCTTTCAACCACTCAGCCACCTCTCCAATCCTTTATTTATATACACTTCAGGGTTTTTAGTAATTCTTTTACACTCTAAGGTATGGCATATGTATGGCATTACCTCTCTACTTTGCGCAGATTATCGACATCTTTCGATAGTAGAATTGCTAAGTCCACCAAAGATTAACCTATTATAAACATAGTTTGTCATTGAAGCCCATGAAGGAACCTGCCATACCACCCACTCCTATGCATTGTAGTGTTTTACTTTTTTTTATATTTTTTTGACAAAAATCAATTATGTAAATTCTAATTTACTTAAGCTTTAATTATGAAGAAAAAAAAAGTTTTTTTGTTTTTATGGTTAATTAGCTTACTTCTTCCAATATCTTTCTTCTTAGATGCCTCATCTGATCTCGCTGATAGTCTTCCTGTAGTAACGCAAGAGTTGGTTAAGCCGCCTTTTGTCCCAGAACATAATATTGTAGCCAAAGGGGGGCCTAAAGTTATTAAAGTAGAATTTATAGTTACTGAAAAAATAATTTCTATAGATAAACAAGGAACTAAATTTAGGATTTTTGGTTTTAATGATTCCGTACCAGGACCTATTATTGTTGCCCATGTAGGGGATTACATCGAACTTACATTACTGAATCCTTATGAGAATAATTTTTTACACAATATTGATTTTCATGCTTCTACCGGAGCTCTGGGTGGCGGAGCCTTAACTCTTATACGACCAGGGGAAAAAGTTATTCTTAGATGGAAAGCAACAAAACCTGGTGTGTTTGTTTATCACTGTGCACCTGGAGGAGCAATGGTCCCTTGGCATGTAGTTAAAGGTATGAATGGTGCTGTTATGGTTCTTCCAAGAGATGGTCTTAAGGACCGTAATGGAAAACCTGTAAGCTATGACAAGGCCTATTACATAGGCGAGCAGGATTTTTATGTGCCAAAAGATTCTTCTGGTAAGTATAAAGAATATCTACAACCAGGTGATGGTTATAGTGATATTTTGAAAGTTATGAAGACACTTACACCTTCTCATGTTGTTTTTAATGGAGCAGCTGGTTCTTTGGAAGGAGAAAATGCTTTAACAGCAAAAGTGGGAGAATCAGTTATGTTTATCCATGCTCAATCTAATAGAGATACGCGTCCTCACTTGATAGGAGGGCATGGAGATTATGTTTGGCCAAATGGATCTTTTAATGATCCTCCGAGAACAAATCTTGAAACCTGGCTTGTTCCTGGTGGTGCTGCTGCTGCCGCTGTTTATACTTTCAGACAACCTGGTACTTATGTTTACTTAAACCATAATTTGATTGAGTCTTTTATTTTAGGAGCAAAGGCTGAAGTTAAAGTAACTGGTAAATGGAATGATGACTTGATGAAACAAATATTAGGACCAACACAGATTAACGGTAATTAGACCTTTTTAATCAAATACTAACCCCAAAAAAAAGTTCTTGAGGCTCTGTTACAATGCCGATTCTACCAATATTTTATTTTTGAAATATAAATATTCTTTAGCCTAATGGAAAAAGACCTAGAAATTCATCAAGTCAAAGAAGCTAAAAATCCTCTATTAAGATGGCTTTGGGTTGGTCTTGGTTGTCTTTTTGTTGGCTTAGGTGCAATTGGAGCAGTTGTTCCTGGCATGCCGACTACAGTTTTTTTAGTTTTAGCTGCGGGATGTTTTATTAGATCTTCTCAAAAACTTTACGACTGGCTGATTAGCAATAAAACTTTTGGCCCCTATTTAAAGAATTATAGGGAAGGTAAAGGAATTCCACTGAGAGCAAAAGTGATAGCTTTATCTATGATAGTAATTTTTGTTGGCTTCGCAGTCTTTTTTGCCGTTGAGGGAACACTAATAAAGGTTTTAGTAGGCCTACTTGGACTTATCGGTTTCTTGTTTGTTTTCTTTAAAGTACCAGCAGCAAAAACCTAGAACTTATATCTGAAAGAAGCATTTATTGATCTTCCTGCTTCACCAAATAAATCCAGCTCTTCATCATTCTCAGGTAACTCAGCTACTGAAGCCCATCTGATATATTTTTTATCTGCTAGATTCTCGATAGAAAGTCGTAGTTGAAAATTATCGTTATGATTATAAAAGCCAAATAGATCTATTAATCCGTAGCCAGATGTTCTAGCCCTTGGAGTACATTCGTTTCCAGGAGTTCCGCATTCATGTCCTATTCCCACTGTAGGCACACCTCTTAAGCCAGCTTTGCTTGCATGAACTAGATTAACTAAACCTTGCACCCCCCACTTTTCATTGGATGATATCCAGTCCAGACCGATAATAATTTCCTTAGGATCAACTTCAGCCATCGGCTCTCCGGTATCGTCTTCCCCAGAACTAATTGCTAATGCAAATTTGGCATATAAGCTTTCCGAGATCTCTCTGTTATATTCAAATTCAATTCCTTCTATCTCAACGCCTTTATGATTGTCATATTGATAGATAACTAATCCAAGTGGAGAAAAACCAATTGCTTCCGCATTTATAAAATCTTTAACTTTATTTTTGTAAACGGCTAATTCCCACTCTCCTTGATCTTGTTGCCCCCTTAAGCCCACTTCATAACTTTTACTTGTTTCAGATTTTAAATTTGGATTTGGTCTTACCGTGTATCGGTAAGCAAAATTCGTAAATACGGTGTTAGCACTTTCATAATCAGGAGCTCTAAAACCTTCACTGTATTGACTATAAAGAGTTAAATCTGAAGAAATATCGTAAAGATAACCTATCTTCAGAGAAGTTTCTGAATCACCTACATCTTTAACCTGATATGCTAAAGAATTACCATTAAGAAAGTAAGAATCTATAGAGGTTTTAAGCTCATAATCATCATATCTTAAACCTAATGAAAGTATCTGATTATGGGAAAGATTGATACGATCGTTAAAGAACAAAGCTTTTCTAGTTGATTCAGAATCAGGAAAGGTTTTATTGGGATAAGTTTCTCCATCAACTGCAAATGAAACTGCGCCCGTAATTAGATTAGTTTCAAACCTCATTCTGGGCCTAGTCGTCTCTGTTTTCTCATAATCTGAGCCGTAAACCATTTGGTGCTTTTTCAAAGTCTTATAGGCCTGTAAAGTAATTCCTTCAAGAGATTGATTAAACTCAAAATTACTAATTCTCATTGTTGGGGTTGGCGCAGCTTGCATTCCATTAAGAAAAGACACTTGTTGCTGAACAGTTCTTTGTTGTTGTTCAGTATCTTGAGTGTAGAAAGTAAAACTACCTGTATCCAAAAAGAAAGAGTTTCTTGGTGAAAGATCAACTTTAAAACTTACTCTTTCCCTCGAACCTTCATCTTCGCCCAAAGAAGAAGAAACAGCCCTCGCTGAAGGAAAGTAAACAAAACCTTTTTCAGTATTAACAATCCAATCTCCATCCCATTCCTGCACATCTGTTACTAAACTAAAAATAGCTGTTTCTGAAGAATGAAAAATAGCTTTAGCTAAAAGGCTTTTCTGACTACCTTCAAATGGATTAGCTTCAAGGGCAAAGCTATCGTGTATCTCAGTCTCACTAAGACCTCTATTAACAAGCTGAAGAAGTCCTTCAACGTTTTCTCCAGCAACAGCCGTCAAGAAGTTAATTTTTTCTTGATTATTTGATT
>Ga0208895_1000737_pt1 | contig 14651 bp, 8 predicted proteins | sample ETNtaG_10_FD_185765 | JGI IMG/M metagenome (GOLD analysis project Ga0208895, IMG submission 185765) | Marine microbial and viral communities from oxygen minimum zone, Eastern Pacific Ocean - ETNP201302SV82 (SPAdes) (version 2) | ecosystem: Environmental > Aquatic > Marine > Oceanic ... | reverse complement strand
TATAATGGTGATGTCTCAAATGGTATTAAGTTGCTTGACAATCTAGATGAGGGAATAAGCGGTGTAGATGTGGTGGTGACGTTACGACTACAAAAGGAGCGCATGTTGGCAGCAGAAATTCCCAATGAAAAAGTCTACTTTGACCACTATGGCATAACCAATGAAAAGTTAAAACTGGCAAAACCAAACGCAATAGTGATGCATCCTGGTCCGGTCAATCGTGGCATTGAGGTGGACACGGCTGTTGCTGATGGCCCCCAGTCTGTAATACTCAAACAGGTGACCAATGGTATAGCGATCAGGATGGCGGTCATGGAAGTCTTGGCACAAGCCTTATAATTTATGGGCCAACCAATTAGCTATGATCTCGCAAAAGAGGCGCTCGGTCGTCTTAACACAGACGACACGATCTCATCAGCGCACGGCATACTGTGTGGCTTTTCTTGTGTCAAACAAGACATCTCTCTGGATGATTGGCTCAACGAGATCTTGGTAAGTGTCGACCTGAACAACCTCAACGAAAAAGAATCCCACCAGGTGATGGCAGAAATATTTAACAGTACCGTTGCGCAGCTTGCCGACCCAACACTAAATTTTTGGCCGCTATTGGCGGACGACTCTTGCTCGTTAAGCGACCAGGCAAGCTCGCTAGTGCAATGGTGCCAAGGCTTTCTCGTCGGTCTTGGACTGAGTGAAGTGCAAGCTAGTGAAGAAGAGGTAATGGAAATGATCAAGGATATCAGTGAAATTGCCCAGCTTGAAGTGGACCTGATGAATGACGAGGACAACTCGCAGGATCTTAACGAAATCATTGAGTTTGTTCGTATCGGGGTATTGTTTATCCAGGAAACCTTGCAGCCCTCGAAACAGGATTTCATTAGCCCTGACCAGCTCCACTAAATTGCAATAATTTATCCGTGATTTAAAAAAAATAGGACAAATCAAGCCGTTTTTTCTTGTTTATAATACAACCAACTCTTCGCAACTAAATGTCGTGGAGAGTTGTCTTGAAGTTTTTTTCAATCAAAGGAGGAAGAAGATGACATTAACACATTTATTTAAAGCACAAGCTGTATTTGCCTGGATATGGGCTGTGATGTTTTGGTTTGCACCAGAGATGGCTACGCAAGGCCCTGGTTGGGAGTTAACCCCCAATTTACAATCTTTTGGCCAGATAGTATCTGTACCTATGCTTTCTCTTGGTATTATTTTATGGATGGCGCCAACCTGGGTTGGTGATAATCTTAAGAAAGTCGGTATGGTATTTGGTGTCTACATTAATGCTCTGTTTATTGTGGTGCAGGTATTTCATGTATCAACCGGTGCCGCTAATTTAGATCCACTAGGGATGTTTCCAACATTAATTTTTATTGCTTTATTCTACTGGAAGTGTCGCGCTGCCGACTAGCAAGATAGCTATAAAAAAGCCGAGTTAAACGGATATTTAACTCGGCCTTAAATAAGATGGTGGCCACACCTAGAATTGAACTAGGGACACAGGGATTTTCAGTCCCTTGCTCTACCAACTGAGCTATATGGCCAAAGCGCGTAATTATACACAAGGCAAATCATATCGCACTTTAATTTGTCACTTGAAGGCAGTCAACGCCTATAGATTATCTAGAAATTTTTCAGCATCCAGGGCTGCCATACAGCCAGACCCGGCAGAAGTAACAGCTTGGCGATAAACGTGGTCAGCAACATCACCAGCCGCAAATACACCTTCTACACTTGTCTGGGTTGCATTGCCTGATAGGCCACTATTAACCTGAATATATCCTTGCTTAATGACCATGTGTCCTTCGAATATCGCTGTATTTGGTTTATGGCCAATAGCGATAAAGACGCCATGCACGTCTAGCTCTTTGGTACTGCCATCATTGCCTTTTAGGCGTAACCCGGTTACACCCATATCGTCACCTAACACCTCATCTAAATTATGGTTCCATTCGATAGAAATATTGCCGCTTTTCGATTTTTCCATTAGCTGTTCTGCAAGAATTTTCTCAGAACGGAAGCTGTCACGGCGATGAACGATTGTCACATGCTCAGCTATATTTGACAAATACAGAGCCTCTTCAACGGCTGTATTGCCGCCGCCAATTACTGCCACTTTTCGGCCACGATAAAAAAACCCATCGCAAGTTGCACAGGCTGAAACACCTCTGCCTTTAAACGCCTCTTCGGAATCCAGACCTAGATACTGTGCCGTTGCCCCTGTTGCAATAATTACCGCCTCAGCATGATAGATTGTCTCTGCCCCCTTAAGAACAAAAGGGCGATTTGAAAAATCCACTTCAGTGATGTAGTCATTGATGATTTCTGTATTGAACCTCAATGCATGTTCTTTCATGCGCTCCATCAAATCGGGACCTTGTAATCCAGAGGTATCTCCAGGCCAATTATCTACATCCGTCGTGGTCATGAGTTGACCGCCCTGTTCTAGGCCACTTACCATCACGGGATTTAGATTCGCTCTGGCAGCATAAACGGCAGCGGAGTATCCCGCAGGGCCTGAGCCAACAATCAAAACTCGACAATGTTTAATCTCACTCATTTGAAATACTTTATACTAATTAACCAATGGTGAATTATAAACTACCTTGAAAAAAAATAACAAACGAACAGCGCATACAAAGTCAATAAATATGCGTTCTAAGATTGCCAACGAGGTCATTTTTATACTCCTTGTTACGATTGGCGTTTTTTATCTCATCTCACTACTCACACACTCGCCGCTTGAAGATCCATGGTCGGGTGACGTGATACTGGCAAAACCCGTTATCAACGCTGGCGGCATATTTGGCGCTTATTTGAGTGATATATCAATTTCAATTTTAGGGTATGTATCCTACCTTTTGCCAGTCTCATTGATTTGGCTTGGCTACAATTTTCATCGTGACGCATCCAAAGAAAAACAAAACCAATTCCTGTTTTTACTTCGTTTAATTGCTTTTTTTGTTATGTTGATTTTTGCAGCCGCACTGTCATCACAATATATAGCAGAACCTAGTGGAGGATATATTGGTGTTATGATGCATGAGATGTTTTTTTTGGAATACTTTGGCAAGGTGTCGACCGTCATTTATGTTGGCGTCATCATGGTTAGCTTTAGCATTGCCAGCAGTTCATCTTGGAAAAGTATTGGTAGTGCGATGTTTGGCAGATCAAAGGGAGAAACCAAGGAATTATTCAGGCAACCGGTAACAACTGAAAAAAAACGCGAAATCAATAAAAATCGAAGCACCATAGTCGAACAAAAAACTACAAATAAAAAGCCGGTCAAGCAAAAAACTGCAAATAAAAAACCTGCAAAAGCTGAGAAAACTGAAAAGACTGAAACCAGTAATCTGTTTAAGTCGACCAGCACGACCGGTCTGCCCGACCTCTCGCTACTAAATGATGTTGACAACAACGAAATTGGTTATAGTGAGGAAGAGCTAGAGCAAATGTCACAACAAGTTGAACTGAAACTTAAAGACTTTGGTTTTGATGTAGCGATTACCGCAGTGACGCCGGGGCCGGTTGTGACACAGTTCGAAATATCACTCGCACCGGGAGTCAAGGTTAGCCAGATTATGAACCTCAACAAGGACCTTGCCAGGGCATTGCTGGTCGAAAGTGTCAGGATTGTTGATGTCATTCCTGGAAAGCCAGTTATCGGTCTAGAGATACCGAATATGGAAAGAGAGCTGATTGGCCTTAAAGAGGTCCTCTCAAGTGAGGTCTTTAGTAAATCTAAGTCAACGCTCACAATCGCGCTTGGAAAAGACATTAACGGCCTGCCCGTCATCGCAGACCTAGCAAAAACGCCTCATCTTCTGGTTGGCGGTGCAACCGGAATGGGAAAGTCTATAGGACTAAATGCAATCATTCTTAGTATTCTGTACAAAGCAAAACCTGACCAGGTAAGGCTTATAATGATTGATCCAAAAATTGTAGAGCTTGCATCTTACGCCGACATCCCACACCTACTTACTCCCGTCATCACTAACATGAACGAGGCTGCGAGCGCGCTATGGTGGTGCGTCAACGAAATGGAGAGACGCTATACACTGCTGGCCAAATTTAGCGTAAGGAATATTGAATCCTTTAATAAAAAACTAATAAAGGCAAAGAAAAACGGCAAGCCCTTGTTGGACCCTTCATTCAATGCTAAAACTGCTAAGGAGGGCGAGGTCGCTCCTGAACTGGAAACGTTGCCGCTGATTGTTATTGTGATCGATGAGTATGCCGATATGCTAGGCGCACTGGCACAAGAGGACCGCGCTAAGTCTAAGCGAGTTGAGGGGTTGATTGTGCGGATCGCGCAAAAAGCTAGGGCCGCTGGAATTCACCTCATTGTGGCAACACAAAGACCGAGCGTTGATGTTATTACTGGTCTGATAAAATCAAATATTCCGACTAGAATCTCCTTCAAAGTTTCATCCAAAACCGACTCTCGAACAATTCTAGATCAGGCTGGCGCAGAACAGCTTTTGGGGATGGGCGATATGCTTTATATGACGCCCGGCATTTCACATCTGAATAGGGTTCATGGGGCATTTGTTGAAGACAATGAAATTTTCCGTGTAGTTCGCCATCTTAAAGAGCGCACAGAGCCAAACTATTTAGCTGGCGTACTCAACCTTCGACAAGAAACTGCCGGCTCACGAGAAGAAAGCGGCATCTCCGGCGAACTTGATCCTCTATACGATGAGGCAGTACATATAGTCACCTCAACTAGAAGAGCCTCAATCTCCAGCCTTCAGAGACGAATGAGGATTGGCTATAATCGTGCCGCTCGTATCATTGAAGACATGGAATTAAGCGGCATTGTTAGTAGTATGAATAGCGCTGGGAATCGAGAGGTCCTGGCTCCGGAACCTATCGATAAAGAAGAGCAGAACTGAAATCCAAACCAATACAATAAATGGCTAGAGTTTCCTTAAGGCTGGTAAATATATGGACGTGTTAGAAAGAGCTAGTAAGGCAAGAACATCAAAAAAAATTGCTAATCAAATCAACTTTTTAGTATTATTATATTAGCCTACAACTGATTCAACTGCCGGTAAGAATTGTAGTAATGCTACTACTCCAATATACACAGTCACAAACAGCAATCCCATTATTCCTAAGCAAACTCCTACTAATTTAGGAATGTCTTTTGATTCTTGATGATTCATATTAACTGAGTTTTCTAAATAATAAACCTACAACAAATGCACCGGATAAGAATATACCGATACAGAATGCAGTCATGAATGTTGTATTGAATAGTATGTCCATGATTTCCTTTTATCGCAGATAGTTAAGTGAGTCTGGCGCTGATATAAAGGACCGCCAAAGGAGGAAGAATCCAATAGGATGAATCAGCGCCGAACTCTTAATGGCACCGGCGGCCAGATAGTGGTTATGCTCTCCCCCAACAAGACAGCAAAACACGGCATTAGATTCCATCCAGCCCAAGGTGTCATTGGTAGGTATTATTGCAAAATCAAACGATACGTATCTTGATATAGGTCAATTTTTCCAAAATATAAAACCGACATAGACTTTTATATATATATAATTATGTTGAGGATGAATTGCTATTTATAGCTTCAAAAAAAGATTTAATTGTTAGCCATAGAACACTTGATAGAGCCGGGATTTTACAAGTAGGGTCCACTTCTAATTTATGAGACAATAGTTCAATATGAATTCTAAACCCAACAATGCCCATCTATACCTTGATTTCTTGTCTGGGTTGCCGCTATTTGATAGTATGCAAGGTCAAGAAATTGAATCAATACTTTCATTAATAAAAGAAAAAAATTACCGAAAAGGAGAGATGTTCTCTATTGATCTTGATAGCCGACCTCGACTTTACATAACGTATGATGGCCAGTTTAAACTGACAAAGGTCAATGAGCGTGGCGATGAAATGATTTTAAGGGTGGTGAACAAAGGGGAAGTTATCTCTCCAATGCATTTTTCACATTATTATGATGTTTCCGCTGAATTTGTAAAAGACACCACTCTGTTCTACCTTTCTGAGGATAAAGTCAATGACCTGATCAAGAGCAACCCTTTATTTGCAAAAAATATCATCAATATGCTGGCTGAAAGCGTTCAATCTCTAATGATGACAGCAGAGGTGTGGCGTTTAAAAAATACTAAGGAAAGGTTGGGCTGGTTTTTGGCCTCCGTTAATACAAATAATTTAGGCAAGTTGCCAATATCTAAATCACTGCTTGCCTCCTATCTAGGCATGACACCAGAGTCACTTTCAAGGGCATTAAGAAAACTCAAGGATGAAGGCATTTCGATTGAAAACAAAGCCATTAAAATGCAAACCGGCAAAGAGCTTTGTTCGTACTGTGATAGAGTTATAGGCACTAACTGTAACCTTTTTGGCTCTAAAGATTGCCCGCTTTTCTAATTTCCGCCCATAGTTATTTTAAGATTCTTGATTTAAATCAAAGATAAAAACCCCCCGAATAAACATAATAGCCAGCAAATATATTTATTACTGGCTAAAACATGTTTACAACAAAAAAAGCGCAAGCCACCTCGGTACTGACGGCCAATACATTTGCATTCACATCATGCTTTGCTGTATGGGTTATGTTTTCCATTATTGGTATCCCAATAAAAGACCTCCTTGATTTGTCTGAAACCCAATTTGGCTTACTAGTGGCAACCCCAATTTTGACAGGTTCATTAGCAAGACTGCCTATAGGGATGTTAACAGATAGGATGGGTGGCCGCACCGTTTACCTTTTCTTAATGCTAGCAATTATTGTCCCTTTGTGGCTTATTGGTGAGGCGACAAAATATTGGCAATTTTTGTTTTTAGGCTTGTTTATTGGTATTGCTGGAGCAGCCTTCTCAGTTGGCATTGCCTACACATCTAAATGGTTTGATGATGATAAACAAGGATTTGCGATGGGTATTTTTGGTTCTGGCAACGCTGGCGCAGCAGTTACTAAATTTATAGCGCCTTCTTTGGTTCTTGCCTATGGTTGGCAGATGGTACCCAGAGTTTATGCCGTTAGTATGATTGTTGTTGTGATTATCTACTGGATATTTACCTATGAGGACCCCAGTCATCGTATATCTGCAAGAACAACTATCAAAGATCAACTAAGCATGTTAAATGATCCCAAGATATGGAAATATATGCAGTATTACTCATTGGTCTTTGGAGGCTTTGTTGCGATATCTCTATGGATAACAAAATATTATATTAACGAGTATGGCTTTGACTTAAGAACTGCAGCCTTTCTAGCGACAATATTCGTATTACCTTCCGGCGTTATTCGTGCACTGGGTGGTTGGTTTTCTGATAAATACGGAGCTTACAAGGTTACCTGGTGGGTAATGTGGATTTCATTGGGGTGTTTGTTTTTCATGTCATACCCGCAAACAGCTTTGATTATTAAAACAACAACTGGTGAAGCTATGTTTGATATCAGCCTTAATGTGTGGGTTTTTACTGCTCTGCTTTTTGTGCTTGGTCTTGCATGGGGTTTCGGCAAGGCTTCAGTATTTAAATTCCTATCCGATGAATATCATGATAACATCGGCACCGCCTCAGGACTTGTTGGTCTGGCAGGGGGTTTGGGCGGGTTTTTATTGCCTATTATGTTTGGAGTTATCATAGATTACACTCACATTAATTCAGCGATATTTATGTTGCTGTATGGCGCAACAGGTGTTTCTCTTATCTGGATGCACTACACCTTTTCCAAGGAAGAGGAAGAGAGACATATACAACAAGCTAACGATATTGTCCTTGAAGAATACAAAGAAGCTCACGGTGATGAGGCTTTGATATCAGCCCGTGCGATATTAGAACAGGCAGACTTAATCGAAGAGCTGACCCAAAGATATAACAACTTCAAAAACAAACATAAAAGCTTTAAATAACTGATCTTAACAGGAGAAAAGAATAGTGGCCCATAACTTAGAAAATTGGAATCCAGATGACGCGTCAGAATGGGAAAGTACAGGCAAAACTATAGCCACTAGAAATCTGTGGATATCTATCCCAAGCCTATTGGCAGGATTTGCTATATGGATAATGTGGAGCGTTATTACTGTACAAATGCTTAATGTCGGTTATGGCGGTTTTGAAAAATCACAATTATTTACATTGGCAGCGATTGCAGGGCTTTCTGGCGCAACACTGCGTATTCCGTCAACCTTCTTTATTCGCCTAGCTGGTGGTAGAAATACCATTTGGCTAACCACAACTCTTTTGATATTACCAGCCTTAGGCTTAGGTATTGCACTATCAAGACCTGATACACCATTCTGGCATTTCCAGATTCTGGCTTTACTATCTGGCTTTGGTGGCGGTAACTTTGCCTCTTCAATGTCAAACATATCTTACTTCTTCCCGAAAAAGATTCAAGGCTATTCATTGGGCATGAACGCAGGACTTGGTAACTTTGGGGTAACAACCATGCAGATCTTGATACCTCTAGTGATGACAATGGCAGTAATGGGCAATCCTACTGAACTGCAGATTGCCTCAGGTACGCTTATTGGCAAGATTCCAGCGGGTACCGAGACTTATCTGCAAAATGCAGGTTATGTTTGGTTAATTATCCTAATTCCATTATCACTAGCAACATGGATGGGTATGAACAATATTACTGAAGATCACGTATCTCCAAATATTGACTCAACTATGGGTGCGTTTATCAAGATTATCGTTATGTTGATTCTTGGTCTGGCAACTGCAGCATTTGGTTTATATCTAATGCTTCCAGAGGCGGTAAATGGTTCAGGACTTATGATTAGTAAATGGGTAGCTCTGCCAATTGTAATTGCTTTAACGGTATTACTACTTAAGCTATTGCCACTGGGTAAAGACTATAAAGAAGGTATTAACCGTCAATACAAGATCTTTAATAATAAGCACACATGGGCGATGACTCTTATCTATACCATGACATTCGGATCATTCATTGGCTATTCGGCAGCGCTTGCATTATCAATTAAAGTTATTTTTGGGTTTCAACACATCATGGTCGATGGCGTTATGACACACAATTCTGTTAACCCAAATGGCCCTTCTGCTCTTACCTATGCCTGGATGGGTGCTTTTGTTGGCGCACTTATCCGTCCAATTGGCGGCATGATTGCTGATAAGATGGGCGGCGCTAAAGTAACGCAAATCATCTCTGCAGTAATGGTGGCCTCAGCATTAGGCGTAGCCTACTTTATGAAACAGGCTTATGCATCGGCAACACCTGAAGAGTTCTTTTATCCATTCTTAATCCTATTTGTGCTTTTATTTGCCATGACCGGTATTGGTAACGGCTCTACCTTTAGGACAATATCACAGGTATTTAATAAAGAACAGGCCGGCCCTGTCCTCGGCTGGACATCCGCAGTGGCCGCCTATGGTGCGTTTATCATTCCAAAAGTGTTTGGTGAGCAAATAAATGCTACAACGCCAGAGGTTGCACTGTATGGTTTTGCAGTGTTCTACGCGGCTTGTATGGTGATTAACTGGTGGTTCTACCTGCGCAAAGAGGCAGAATTTCAAAACCCATAAGAAGCCTTAATACAATTTACTAATTATTACGGAGAAATAAATGAGCCATTTCTTAGATCGATTTAGGTACTTTAATCGTATCGAGTCAACTTATTCAAAAGGGCACGGCATCGTTACCAAAGAAGATCGCGCCTGGGAGGACACATACCGAAACCGCTGGCGTCATGACAAAATTGTCAGGTCAACACATGGCGTTAACTGTACCGGCGGCTGCTCATGGCAAATTTTCGTTAAAAACGGTTTGGTTTCTTATGAAATGCAACAAACAGACTACCCGCGCACACGTGAAGATTTACCCAACCACGAACCAAGAGGGTGCCAGCGTGGCGCTTCTTTTTCATGGTATCTATATAGTCCGCATCGTATAAAGTATCCTCTCATTCGTGGACGCCTACTTGAGTTGTATCGCTCAGAGCGGAGTGGCGGCAAAGACCCTGTGGAGGCTTGGGAATCAATCCAAACCAACAATCAAAAACGTGAAAGCTATATTGGTGTTCGTGGTTTGGGAGGTTTCGTTCGTTCAACATGGGATGAGATAGTAGAAATAACTGCAGCGGCGAACGTTTACACTATAAAAAAATGGGGCCCTGACCGTATCTATGGTTTCAGCCCAATTCCGGCAATGTCTATGATTTCATATGCTGCTGGCTCAAGATACCTATCAATGATTGGTGCAGGCGTCGGTTCTTTCTACGACTGGTATTGCGACCTGCCTCCTTCCTCTCCACAAGTATGGGGTGAACAAACAGATGTGCCAGAATCAGCCGACTGGTACAACTCTAAATATATTATTGTTTGTGGTGCAAATTTGCCAATGACGCGTACCCCAGATGCTCACTTTGCAGTTGAGGCACGTTATAACGGCACTAAGATTGTTTCCATGGCGCCTGACTATGCAGAATACGTTAAGTTTGCAGATTTGTGGATGCCGGTTAAACAAGGCACAGATGCGGCGGCATTTATGGCAATGGGTCATGTTGCACTTAAAGAGTTTCATGTTGATAACCAGGAACCTTACTTTGCAGAATATGCTCGTAGCTTTACTGATTTCCCGATGCAAGTTATTCTTGAAAAAGTTGATGGCAGGACAGTTACAGGACGATTCCTGCGTGCATCAGACTTTGATAATAACCTAGGCGAGGACAACAACCCAGAATGGAAGACTATTGTATTTGACTCCAAGTCTAAATCATTTGTTGCGCCAAACGGATCAGTTGGCTTTCGTTGGGGTGAAGAAGGCAAATGGAACATCTTAGAACAGGCTGCCGGCAAGGACATTGAGGCAGAACTGAGTTGTATTGATTCTAAAGATTGTGTGGTCGATGTTACATTCCCGCACTTTAATCCAGGCGAGGGCGATTCATTGGTTCGTAAGATTCCAGCACGCAAACTTAAGCTTGCCTCTGGTGAAGAGGCAATGATTACTTCAGTATGCGACCTGCAGATTGCGCAATACGGCATTGACCGCGGACTGGGTGATAATTTGGCAACGTCTTACGATGATGAAAGTGTCCCATACACTCCAGCATGGGCCGCTAAGATTACCGGCGTGCCGGCTAAAGATTTAGAAACAACGGGCCGTGAATTCGCTGAAAACGCTTCCAAGACTAGAGGCAAATCAATGGTAATTCTAGGCGCCGCTATTACCCACTGGTATCACACTGATATGCACTATCGTGGCATCATGAATCTACTACATATTTGTGGTTGCGTAGGTCAATCGGGTGGTGGCTGGGCTCACTACGTAGGGCAAGAAAAACTTCGTCCGCAAGCAGGCTGGGCACCAATTGCATTTGGTCTAGACTGGCAACGTCCACCGCGCCATATGGCGTCGACTACTTATTGGTACTTCCATACTGATCAGTGGCGTTATGAACGTGTTGAGGCTGATGATTTATTGGCATCAACCGCTAAAGCTAAATACAGAGGCAATCAATTGGCCGACTACAACGTTGCGGCGCAACGTATGGGCTGGACCCCATCGGTTCCACAGTTTGATCAAAATCCATTAGAACTGGCTAAAGAAGCTGAAGAAGCCGGCGCCACTGACGAGGCCGCAGTTGCAAAATATGTTGCTGATAAACTTAAAAATGGCAAACTAAGCTTTGCTTATGAAGATATCGACGCGGAAGAAAATTTCCCCCGCAACCTATTCGTATGGCGCTCTAATCTGATTGGCAGTTCATCTAAAGGGCATGAGTATTTCCTTAAGCATTTATTGGGTGCGCAAAATGGTGTGCTTAGTGAAGGCATAGAAGGGAAGTCATGCAAGGAAATTAAGTGGCATGAAAAGGCTCCCACCGGGAAGCTGGATCTTATGGTTGATATCAACTTTCGTCTAAATTCTACTGGCGCCTATTCAGATATCATATTGCCAACAGCAACCTGGTATGAAAAAGCCGACCTGAACACTACAGATATGCACCCATTCATTCATCCACTTAGCAAAGCGGTTGACCCTGCATGGGAGTCACGCTCTGACTGGCAAATCTTTAAAACTATTTCCAAGAGGTTTTCTGAATTATCAGAAAAACACCTTGGCACAAAAAAAGATGTCGTTTCGTTGCCGATGCAGCACGACACTGCTGCGGCGTTGGCACAACCATTTGGTGAAGTCAAAGACTGGAAAAAAGGCGAATGTGAAGTAATTCCAGGCAAGACAGCCCCAATCTTTAAAGTTGTGGAGAGAGATTATCCGAATACTTACGCTAAGTACATTGCCTTAGGGCCTCTAATGAAGAAGTTTGGCAATAACATCAAAGGTATCGATTGGAATACCGATGAAGAGGTTGACGAGCTAGCAGAATTTAATGGCGTAATTAAAGAGGAGGGTATTTCTAAAGGCATGCCTTCATTATCGGAAGACATTCACGTGTGTGATGCAATTATGCGTATGGCGCCTGAAACCAATGGTGAAGTAGCACATAAGTCATGGTCTGGTCAATCAGTTAAAACCGGTATTGATCACTCACACTTATACAAAGGTCGCCAAGAAGAGAAAATCACTTATAGAGATATTGTGGCACAACCACGCAAGATTATTACTGCCCCAACTTGGTCTGGTATTGAATCTGAAAAGGTTAGTTATAACGCTTGCTATACTAACTTACACGAGCGCATTCCTCTAAGAACGCTTACAGGTCGTGCGCAATTCTATCAAGACCATGAATGGATGTTAGATTTTGGCGAAGGTTTCTGCGCCTACAAGCCTGCAGTTGATATGAAAGCCGTTAATAACATTCCTGATAGTGTTAAGAATAAGCCTCACATAGTGCTTAACTGGATTACACCGCACTCTAAATGGGGTATCCATTCAACTTACCAAGATAACTTAAGAATGCTTACATTGTTCCGTGGCGGCCCGTACTTCTGGATGTCCGAGGAGGACGCTAAATCAATTGGTTTGGAGGATAACGATTGGGTTGAGGCGGTTAATGCCAATGGCGCAACAATAGCTAGAGTTGTGGTTTCACAGAGAATTCCAAACGGCATGGCAATGATGTATCACGCTCAGGAGAAGAATGTTAACGTGCCGGGCTCACCGTCTACAGGTAAGCGAGGCGGCATCTTGAATGCGGTTACCAAGACTATACCGAAGCCGACACACATGATTGGTGGTTATGCGCAACTATCTTACTCATTTAACTACTACGGCCCTATTGGCTCGAATCGTGACGAACGCGTTGTGGTTCATAAAATCGATCAAAATGTTGACTGGTTAGAAAGGCCACTCACACCAGAGAGGGAGGCGCAGAAGAATCCTCCAGGAATCAATAACTAATTTAGTACAGGAGAACAAAGATGAAAATAAGAGCACAAATTTCAATGGTACTGAATCTAGATAAGTGTATTGGTTGTCACACTTGTTCAGTAACTTGTAAAAACATTTGGACTAACCGTAAAGGCGTTGAGTATGCTTGGTTTAACAATGTTGAATCTAAGCCCGGTATTGGCTATCCAAAGAATTGGGAAGACCAAGAAAAATGGAAAGGCGGCTGGAAAGTTGATAACAACAAGCTCGAACTTAAAGCCGGTGGGCGTTTTTACAAGATGTTGAACCTTTTTGCTAACCCAGATATGCCTGAGATTGATGACTACTATGAGCCATTTGAATATAAGTGGCATGGATTAAAATCGTCCCCACTATCAGAGGCGACGCCCACAGCAAGGCCTATATCGCGGATAACAGGTAAAGACATGGAGAAGATTGAATGGGGACCTAACTGGGAAGACGATCTTGCCGGTGAATTTGAAAAGCGCTCTAAAGATGTTAACTTTGAGAATGTAAATAAAGAAATTTACAAAGACTTCGAAAATACATTTCATATGTACCTTCCTCGCCTTTGTAACCACTGTCTTAACCCTGCCTGTGTAGCGTCGTGTCCTTCAGGGGCGATCTACAAGCGAAAAGAAGACGGCATCGTGCTGGCCGACCAAGACAAGTGCCGTGGTTGGCGTATGTGTGTGTCCGGCTGCCCTTATAAAAAAGTTTACTATAACTGGGAGTCAGGCAAGGCTGAGAAATGTATTGGCTGTTATCCAAGAATTGAATCTGGCTTGCCGATGGCATGTGCGGAGTCTTGTGTAGGACGTATACGTTATGTCGGCGTGATGCTTTATGATGCTGACAAGATAGGCGCAACAGCTACAACAGAGAATGAACAAAATCTATACCAAGAACATTTGGATACATTTTTGGATCCAAACGACCCTGAAATTATAAAGCAGGCTTTGGAAGACGAGGTACCACAATCTTGGATTGACGCAGCCCAAAAATCACCGGTATATAAAATGGCTAAGGAGTGGAAAATAGCATTTCCAATTCACCCCGAATACCGTACCCTGCCAATGATGTGGTATGTGCCGCCTCTTTCGCCAGTGCAAAGTCAAATTGACAAGGGCAATTTAGAAACCAGTGCAAATGGCATTCTTCCAACAGCCAAATCACTACGCCTTCCTGCAAAATATCTTGCGAATCTATTCACTGCAGGAGATGAAAAACCAATTATAAGCTCTATTACAAAATTGCTAGCAATGCGTTCACATCAACGCAGCATGTCTATTGAAGGAAAGCAAAATAAAGAGGCATTGGCCAGGGCTGGAATTAGCGTTGAACAGG
>Ga0208895_1000732_pt1 | contig 14710 bp, 11 predicted proteins | sample ETNtaG_10_FD_185765 | JGI IMG/M metagenome (GOLD analysis project Ga0208895, IMG submission 185765) | Marine microbial and viral communities from oxygen minimum zone, Eastern Pacific Ocean - ETNP201302SV82 (SPAdes) (version 2) | ecosystem: Environmental > Aquatic > Marine > Oceanic ... | reverse complement strand
GCTTTCAATCAACTTACTAACCACTGCCTTTTTATGTTCTTCTGGATAATGTCTCACTCATGCCTAACTTCCGCACCCTGTCTAATACTATGAAAAACTGAGGCGACAACTATCCTGACACAGGGGGTTACGTAAACATTGGCGAAAATACATTTTTTGTTGACGCGTTACCCTACCAATCTGGCGGGTGTAGCGGCGCTTGTGACTACACAGAAACTGCTAGATGGGAGTTCGGTGACCTAGCGCCAGGCGCTTTTAAAGTAATTACGCTCCCTGTCTACTCTTCTAACCTATCAACTGGCGATGAGCGCACCTTAACAGCCAATGTAACTTATTCAGGGCAGTCCAATACGCTTGAAGTGCTAAAACCTTCAACCATAAACAACTCTCCATCTGTCGCTTTGCATGTAGCTGCTAAATCGCAAGTTGCTTCCGCAAGTGAGAACGTAGATTTCGAGATTACTTATGGGAATGTGGGTAATACGGGTATTGCTACTCCTTCTATGGAAGTAAATATTCCTGCGGGAATGAGTTTTGTTTCTGCTTCTCACAACGGAACGGTTTCAAACAATAAAATTGTTTGGAGCCTGCCTGCATTGAACCCTGATATTGGTAACAAATATCTATTTACGCTGAAAAAGTCCAACTCATCTTCAAACGGCATAGTGGATGAAGTGAGTGCACAGTTTTTCAATGGCGCTAATCCTATTGTCACTTCCGAAGAGGCGGTAGTAACAAGTAACTTACCGCAGTTAAGCTTAACGGTAAGTACTAACAATGATTTTTGGCAAGAAGGCTCATATAGCGTAATGCGCTATATAGTTAGTAATACAAGTGGAGTTGCTGTGCCCGACGTAAGCCTTTTTACCATGGTTGCTCCGGGAACTGCACATACTGTGGCTAGGCCTTCCATAAATGGCGGCTGTAGTGGCGCATGTGATTCATCCGAATGGGGTAGGTGGGAACTAGGAACCATTGGCGCTGGTGAATCGAAAGTGATAACGGTGCCGGTATATAATTCCAATGCTGACTCAGGAGAGCCGATTGAAAGCTTAGTCCAAGTGTTTACAGGCAGCGGCGACTATTCGTTAGGAACACGGCCAACGGTTATTCGTGCGAATGAATCAACCATCGATTTAGTAATCTCACCAAATAAAGGCATTGCAGATAGCAATAAGCCTATAAAGTATCAAATTACTTTTGGAAACCAAGCCACTAGCGCTTACACGCCTATGAAGTTGCTTTTTTCTATTCCCGAAGGATTTGATTACGTTTCAAGTAGTGACGGTGGAGCGGTAGTTGGCTCAAACGTAGAATGGAGTTTAGGTACTATTAACCCTGCTATAGGTGGAACACGGTTCGTAGAAATCAAGCCTTCTTCACCTTTATCTAACGGTCACGTAGTAAAAACAGAGGCAATACTTCAAAATGATAATTGGGTTCAGCGTTCGACTGACTCAGTGGTAATTAACGATTCACTAAATTTAGATGTTATTGCAACTATTCAAAATGACATGAGCCAAGAAAGTGAGTTGACCTTTGTAAAAGTGCTAGTTGCTAATAAAGGGGCACTAGATATTAGTGAGCTCAATCTATCTATGATGGTGCCGTCAAGAACAGCTTTTACGCTACCTATGCCAGGCATTACAGGGGGGTGCTCAGGGGCCTGCGATTCTGGTGAATGGGCAAGGTGGACATTCCCTGTAATTGGTGCTGGCGAGTCACGCTTTGTTGTGGTTCCTATCTACTACAATCAAATTACAAAGGGTGAGCCTTTAGAAATCCAGCTTCATGTAGACGATGCTACAAGGTCATATAACCTAACGCTACAACCTACGTTTGTTGCTAAGAGTGATAATGACATGCAGTTATCGCTTGTTTCAGATAAACAGCAAGTCGCGGCGGGCGAGCGTGTACGCTACGAAATGACCTATGGCCAATTAGGTAGCGATGCATACACCGATGTTATGTTGAAGTTACCGATACCAGAAAACCTGACTTTTGTTTCAGGTAGCGACGGTGCGTTTATAGAGAACGGTCAACTACAATGGAATTTAGGAACAGTAAACCCTGGTGATGGAGGTATGCACTACGCCTATTTTGACGTGGATACAGAGCTTAGTGAAGGCTCACCTATCACACTAGAAGCTGCGGTTTATAACAGTACTGAACGTGTTCAACGCTCTGCAGATAGCATAGTAATTAAAGAAGACGTGAAACTAACTGTTACAGCGTCACGAGCAAGCACATTACACCAGCAAGACTTGTATAGTTACCAAAAGTTCGTGGTTGCAAACGAAGGCGCTTTGGACATTTCAGATGTGCAGTTACATGTTCAAACTGGCACGCGTTTACACCATTCACGTCCCTCTCCTGGAATTTCAGCGGGCTGCAGTGGGGTGTGTGACTATCATGAAAGGGGGCGCTGGATTTTAGACACCTTAAAAGCAGGCGAGTCTAGAACTATATCTATTCCTTTTTACACAACTAATGCAGAACCGGGCGAGCCCTTAGATATTATTGCATATGCAACAGAGGCCTCTGGTAACCTACAAGTAGCAGCGAGACAATCTTTGTTAACGTCAGCTGTACTGCCGTTAGAAATGGTGCTTTCCTCGCAGCGAAGTGTAATAAAAGCGAATGATATTCAAAGCTTTCAAGTGAGCTTTGGTAATTCAAGCGCAACCGCATATCCTAATGCACTGTTAAAGGTAACCATTCCTGAAGGATACAGTTACCAAAGTGCCACTGGGGTACATGAAAAGGTAGGCAATGTATTGTACTGGCCCTTAGGTACGATAGAAGCCAGTCATTCAGGTGCGGTAGCTTTTAGCTTGAAAGCGAACTCTGCGTTAACTAATGGCCAAACAATGAAAGTGGAAGCGGAAATAGTTAGTGAGGACGATGCTGATAGCGTAAGCAGAAGTAATCTCGTTACTTCCGTACATAATCAAGTGCCTTTCGTGTTAGACGTCGAGAACGTATATACCACGCCGGTAACCAGTGCGTCGACAGCTACGGTAAATCTTGACTTAGAAGTCACTAGTCCTACCCAAATTGCAGAAGTTAGAGTTACCTCTAATGCTCCGCAATATAGTACTTATCCGAACAGCACTACTGATGGTGGATGTTCTAGTACCTGCGATGGCGGAGAATGGGGAAGATGGGAGTTAGGAAGCTTAAATAGCGGCGCTATATCACCTTTAAGCTACGTGCTTTCCATGGGTTACAATCTTCCTCCAGGCAAGTTACTTATTGGTAATTATGTGGCTAGTTCTACCTCATCTCCTGTATTAATGCAGGCCATCTCGACAGTAATTCCAACAGGCACTACCGTTGTTACATCTCCTAATCACGATAGTGACGGCGACAACATTCCTGATTGGTGGGAGCTTAGATACTTAAGCGCGATGAACTGGTTGTTAGCCGACAGCGATGGTGATGCTGACGGTGACGGTTACACAAATTGGGATGAGTTTAGAAATAACACAGACCCATCAGATAGCGAAAGTACACCACCGGATAACGATGGAGACTTTATCTCTGATTTACTCGACCCAGATGACGATAATGATGGGGTGAACGATGAAGATGATGCGTTCCCATTCGATCCATCACGTTATAAGCCTACTAAGTTCGACGTAGATGGCGATGGCAATGCAGATCTACTATGGCGCAGTTTCAATAAAGGTTGGAACTTCTTGTGGGCAATGGGTGGCACGCAAATATCAGAAGCAACGCCAATTAATGTTGTCCAGGAATATACATGGACAATGGATGGTCTTGGCGATTATGACGGTGACGGAAAATCAGATATCTTCTGGCGCAACAGCGATACAGGTAAAAACTTTATCTATCTTATGGATGGCGCTGATATTAAAGATCGTTATGTACTCAATTACGTTACCGCTGGTACATGGCAGTTGGTAGGCAGTGGTGACTTCAATGCTGACGGCGTTGGTGATGTAATGTGGCGCAATGTTGAACGAGGAGATACGTGGTTCTATTTAATGGAGAATGGTCGTATTGGTGAAAGTAAACCTTCACTTTGGGTCACTGACCTAAACTTCCAAGTGGTAGCGACAGGCGATATTGATGGCGACGGTGACGAAGACATTGTATGGCGCAGGTCAACAACTGGCTTAGTTTATATCTGGTTAATGGAAGAAGGCGAAATCTCAAGCCAATACAGTTTAATTACCGCAAACACAAATTGGCAAATTGCTGGAACAGGCGACATAGACGGCGATGGAACCGCAGATATTATCTTAAGAAACCAAGCAGACGGAAGAAACTGGGTTTACTTTATGAAAGATGGTCAAATAGACACCAGCACGCTTATCAATGAAGTTGCAGATCTTAACTGGCAAATTGGAAACATTGGTGATTATGACGGTGACGGAAAAGCAGACCTAATGTGGAGAAATGAAGTAACTACTCGAAATATCGTTCATCTAATGGATGGTACTACAGTAAAAAGTCGTGGAGTATTAAGGCCAACGGATAATACTTGGCAGGTGGCTAAGTAATACGGCGAAACTTTGTAGGTAAACACAAAAGCCACTTCTAACGGAAGTGGCTTTTTATTTTGTGTACTTGAACTCTATCTTATATCCATAATATTCATTAATATTCTATTAGGCACTCGGCTTTACATTCCATAAAAATAAAGCAAAAAAGGAAAGAGAAGTGATCTATAGAATTACAGTAAGCGATGAATTACTGGCCTATTTGAATGAGCATCGCGTTTACTTCACACCATTTGGTAACTGCAAAGTACAAGGAAGGTTTCGGCCTACTGACCAACTCGTATTCCCTTCTAACGGCCGTATTGAGCCTTATAGCAACTATATAAATGGTAGTTTCTTATTTTCTATGGGGTCGTTTTCATTTACGCGAAGTGTGTTTCCAATAAACACAGTCATCGGTCGGTATTGTTCTATAGGAGCAAGAGTATCTGTAATGGGGGTAGACCACCCTATAAGTCGGTTTACGACGGCAAATATCACTTATGACCGTCAGGCTATTACCAACGCACAGTTTTTCAAAGACCATCCCGAAATAGAAAACTTCCAAGTAAATAATCAAGAGCCTAAAAATGCCCTTAGTGCGACTATTGGCAACGATGTGTGGATTGGAGAAGATGTAACAATTGCCCGCGGTGTTACTATTGGCGACGGGGCAATATTGGCATCAAAAGCTTTAGTTACGAAAGATGTTCCTCCTTACGCTATCGTAGGGGGCGTCCCCGCTAAAATAATTCGTTTTCGTTTCCCTCAAAATATAATTGATCGGCTTGTTCAACTGAAGTGGTGGAATTACGAAGTTCAAAGTATTCTATCTGCATCTGCCGATATACCCATCGAAGGCTTCGTTGATATGACGGAAGATGCCATAAAGAGCGGCGAAGCTAGACCATACCGTCCTAAAATAGTTGATGAGTCAGTTTTAATCCCCTTTTTGTTTGGTATTAACCCCTCCATTGAAACTGACTACTTCTTCTGTAACCTTGATAAACTGATCACAATAAGATGAAGTAGTATTGAACAACGCTACTTCATCCCATGCTGGTGTAGTGATAGGTTTATTATTTTCATAACCACTAAATAAGCCGAAAGGCGTTCTGTTTGTATCTTTGTCAGGGAATGAAACGTGACGATCATTACCCGCTGTCCATATAAAATATGCAGCAGTTATAGCGTTCTCGCACGACAATGCATGATAAAATCCTTTCAAATAAGCAACTCTGTCGGCTTCCGTATACTGAACGTTTTCTGATTCGTTGCTTAACCTAAAGCCATACTCATCTATCCATAACGGTAGCTCTGCCTGTTTGTAGATAGCTATAAACTCTCTGAGCGCAATTGAGTAATCACGCCAGTTACTAGAAGGCGGAAGGGTGCGGTTGTATAAGTTTACCGGTAAATAACCTAGCTGTGGGAAGTGTTTTTTTACCCATTCAACATAAGCCAAAGCTTGGTCTTTGTTGCGGTAAGTTACCGTATCGAATAAGTAGTTCTGGGAAGCTAAATCTGCATTTTTATGGTTTAAAAAATGGGGTAAGACCTGAAGAAGCCAATCAGCTTGGTATTTTGCGTTAGAAGGTTGAACATCTCCCCCTAGTATAACCATATCAACATGCTTAATCGGTATGCCAAGTAAAATAGATTCAAAGAATTCTATATCATTATTGGGGTCTGCAAACCATTTAGTGCCAGAGAGTACAATTTCAATTTTTAGGCCGGTTGCAGCAACACTTTTAATGAGCTGGGAGAGCACAGCTAAATGTTTCTCAGCTAACTTAGGGTAAATTTCTTCCATCTTAAACCCGCATCGAGGGGCATAAATCTGATAGAAGTCTTTGCTAACAAGTAATCGAACCCATTCAAAGCCAGCGGCTTTAATTGCTTTTAGTGAATTGTTAAGACGTTCAGTTATGTCGTTCCGAACGCCTTTACAAGCGTTATCACCATAAAAAAGTTTTTCAGCTACTTGAACAAAATCTTCCTGGTCTCTACCGTTCAAATAGAAAAAGTTAACCCCTTTTGCGGGCTGAGTTACTGAAGGCAGAACATTTACTTCCTTAGATTGAACAGCAAAAGCACACAATAAGAGCATGCATAGTACAAGAGAACAGCGGTTTATAGATTTTTTATAAAAAAGAACGAATATTTTTTTCATATCGCCTCTGTTTAAGCAAACGTAGGGTGTTATACCTGTTGTTTAGTGGTAGAATACGTTGCATCAATTGATTGATTTTAGCTCGGCCAAAAAGGAATTAGCGATGAAGACATTAAGCGTTATAACAGGTTTTGTTGTAATTGTAGTTTTTTTCGTTTTGTTTTTTGATTTATTTTCAAATGACAGTGTCGACCAGCCACTGGAAAACAAAGATAATTCCTCGGTTCCGCTAATTGAAAATATAAAAAGCGAAAGCGTCCCGCTAACGCGACAGTCAAACCTCGACGACTTAAATTTTGTAAATAATAATTCTGATGCCGCCAAACTAGGCTTGGAAACCGATCCTGCACTCTTAGCTGAAATAGAACGCGAGATGCAGTTTTCTGAAGCACCAGAAGGTGACTTGTCTTATATGTCTCCTGAATCAGAAACATTGCAGTTAGAAGAGGACTTCCCGGGCATAACGCCCGACCCACAAATGACTATGCCTGGAAATCTTTCTACACATGGCGATATTCACTCAAAAGATATTGGAAAGCCACTAGAAAAAAATACGAAAATGGATGATTTACCGCTTAACTAATTGGTATGGTAGAAGGTTACAAAGTTAGAGCGGTTTATATAGTGTTAATAATCAATTTTTTCCAGCGTACAGAGTCGTATTGGTGTAGTAAGGTGGCAATGGTATGAAGTTAGTTGTTATTGGCAATTGCCAAGCCAGACCCCTTGCTGATTACATTGAAAAGCTTGTGCCAACTATCAGTGTAACAGCCACGCCAATTGTGCATTTATTGAAAGACAGCGATGAGGCAGAATACCGCGACGCGCTAAATGATGCCGATGTCATTGTTACGCAAATGATTTCCGATGCTTACCCATGTAAGTTTATTCGCACCAGTGAAATAAAGCGTTTATATGGCAATAAAACCCATACTATTGTAAATCTTTACTTTAGCGGTTTTACTCCTGACTTAATGTACATTCGCCACCCTGAAGTAACCACACTGAGAGGACCGCTGGGTGAGTACCATAACAAAACTATTTTAGATGGCTGGCTGCTAGGTATAAGTCAACAGCAGGTCGTTGGCTGGCTATCAGATCCTTTTTACAACAAACAAGAATATGGCAAAGAAGATAAAGCGTCTCTTGATGAACTGAAAGCTAGAGATGCAGCCGTAGATATAAAAATTGCAGATTTCATAGAATCGACCCGCAAAGAGTCCAGAACTTTCTTTACATTCAATCACCCTGCTTCTGTTTTGTTGATCGAATATGCAAAACGAATTTGCGAACGCATTGCGGGCGAAAGGGGAAGTGATGACGCTATAAACGCACAGTTAGAACCTCTAAATCAGCTAATTCCTCTTGTTCCTCCTGGTATACAATGTATCGAAACTGGCAGAAGTGAGTCCAAAGGTACCAGCGTGTTATCAATAAATGGCCCTAATGTAGAGTTAGGTGGAGTGACAACGTTTACCAATAAAGAGTTAGTCGCCCAGTTTTACGCTATTTATGAACAAAATGCAGAATTTTTAAGATCGAAGTATGACGCCTAATACCATTGTTCAGTACTGGAATACCCCGGAATTACCGAAAGATATTGCAGAATTAGTAGGTACATGGAAGGCCTATAACCCTTCAATGGAGCATAAGCTTTTTAGTTATGAAGATGCATGTGCTTTTATCGGTCAGTATTACAATAATGAAGTAGAGAGCTTATTTAAGCTGGCGGCATTGCCCGCTATGCAGTCAGACATATTTCGAGTGGCGTATTGTTTGAAAATGGGTGGGTTTTACGTTGATTGTGGTATCAAGTGTAAGGCGCCTATACAACCGTTACTCTCTAACGACTTACTTTTTTTAGTTAGAAAGTGGCATGGCGGTATTATGAACGGTGCAATAGGTTGTCGGGCCGGTCATCCAGCACTTGAATGGATTTGGAATCGCATTCTACAAAATTTAAAAGAGCGCAATAGCAATGATGTATGGCGATTAACTGGGCCATTGTCGTTTAATCAGATGGTAGAGAGTGGTGAGTTTGAAAGTAGCCTGAGCATTGTAGAGCAAGCGAATACCAAGCCCTTCTTTGACATCGTTAATGAACTTGAACATAAAAAAAAGCACTGGTCTAAAGAGCAAGAAAAGCAAAGCGTATTTTTAGAACAAGTCGAATCGTCTAAAAGCAAAACCTTTCAAAGTGACGAGGTAGTATCCATAAATAAGGTAGAAGATACAACCGCTAAACGTGTTGAATTTCCACTCATAGTCTTTACCAAATGTTTCGAAAGAGCTTCCATTAAACGTTTATTTATTGATGTGAGTCTTCTAAAGCTTTCATCTGGTTTTGATAAAAAATTCACAGTTATTATAAATAAGAGAGGAAAGAGAACCGAAGTAGAATTTGCGAAACCAAACTCAAAACGTTATTTCCCTTTAACTAGCTTTATATCTAGTGGCAATAACGGTGTAACAGACTACATGCTAATTATGCCTGAAAAAATAGAAAATAATACATTCTTTAAGCTTTCGCTACAAGATAAGCGGGACTTAATTACTATTATTCTTAAAGTAAGCCAAGCAATAAAGAATAACTCGCTAGAAAGCTATTTTGGATTCAACAAGGAAGAAGAATATTGTTGGGACAAGGATATAGAAGATCTCTTGTATAATTTTGAGAAAGCTCTGAAAACGAGCCAAGCTATTGAAGAAAATATAGAACAAAAAGTGAAAGTCAACAACCTGAAGCTAGTTGAAGAGAATACACTCACAAAGCCAGATATTATAATTGGGGGGGATCTTAAAGAGCACGGGAAAAAAAATGATGTTCCTTTTACACTTCATTTGGTTGCTGATGAGAGTATGAAGGACTTGCAGTATATTTTTGTAAAAGATGAATGTTTACTACCAATGAAAAATAACATCTTGCTTGCAGTTTCAAAAAAAATTCATAAGATGTCACTAAACGGGAAAAAACTCATAACTACGACTGAGCTATGGTTTAAATTGATAAAAAAATATATAGGTGAAGACAACTAAGAGTCTTCTTGTGAACTTTAGTCCTTTGAAAATTGAGTATAGAAATGAAAGAAGATGAATTAGCGCAGTTACAAATTGAACAATTAAAAAAGGAATTGAAATTTTATTACGATGAATGCAAAGTGTTAAAAGATAAGTATTTCGAGTTAAAGCTATCTAGTATAGATGAATTAAAGTCGAAACTTAGGGAACGATTTAATTTTTTGTTATTTTCAGACGGAATAACAGTCACTGGAGGTTTCGAAGACGGGGAAAATAGTAGGATTAACGCTTGCTTTCACAATTTAACCTACGATGATACGACGTTGACTTTATTTTCTATAAGTGTAAATAAGAAAGGAAATGAATTAGAAATAGAATTGCAAGAGCCTCGTGAAAATAAGAGTTTTCCTTTTAGCTGTTTTATTAAATCTGGAAGAAATAAGCTGCGGGATTATTCGATATTGAGTACTACTAGTGAACAGGGTTTGGGTGTTATTTCACAATTAAATGACATTGACTTGTTTATAATCATAGGGTTGATTGAAGAATTACGAGTACAATTGATAAAAGGTAAAGTAAAGATACTCGACTTAAATAATTCAATAATTATAGATTCATGGCCTAACCGGTTGCTGGAATTAAAACAACAGTATGAAAAAATTCTAGTCGAAAAAAAGTCATCGCTGCTTGGGGAATGATTATTTAGAGAAAGTGAAAATTTTATGAATGAAGATAAATTTTTTCAATTAGTGATATCAGATCTATATGAAAACTACAAAATAGTAAAAAGAGAAAAGTCGAATGTCGAGGCTGAATTAAATCACTTTAAAAAAATGATTGAAGTAAGAATAAAAAGTTCGTCCGGATGGTTTCTTACTGAAGATTTTGAATTGGCTGATATAAAAAAGGAAAAAAATCGTTGGCGGTGCAATTTTCGTCTCGAGAAAATTGACTCCAGTTATGGTGACTGGGATAAAATTAATATAATAATTTTTAGTGATGGAAATAAGACATTTCTCGAACTGCATGAAACTTTCGAAGATCGCAGCTTCCCCCTTGAAAGTTATCCTTGGTCAGGTCATAACTCAGTTTGTAATTATCTTCTAATTTCCAGTGATAGTAAAGACGATAAAATTTTGAGTTTTTCTGCGCTTAAATTAAAAGACAATAAATTAACTTTCAAAATTTTAGATGAAGTTTTACACCACTTAAATCTTTCTGAAGTAACTATTATAAATAAAAAAATATATCGTGAAATTGAACGTTTAGCGGCGCAAAGTAAAAAAGAGTTTTTAACAAGGATTATCGATGATGAATGTTGTCAATCTTGATACAAGAGAATTAGTACCAGAATTAATGAAAAATGAAGGGACTTTGTATGTTTTTAATCCATCGATAGTAAAAAACGATAAAGGTGGATTTCACTGTGTATACAGGGTAGTAGACGGCAATGGCAAAAGGAAAATAGCTAGTTGCCAACTTACGCATGAGTTGGAAGTAGTCAAAGGAAGCATCGTTTTACTTTCTGACAAAATTCAATTTGCTGATAAAACTGTTGATGAAAGGCAGAGAGATTGGCATGCTGATCCTCGGTTGTTTCTGCTCGGTGAAAGGTTATTCGTACTTTGGAATGACGGTCATAGAAAACCGTCTAACAGTCAATTTATTCTTGAACTTGATAGCGAGACACTTCTTCCTGTTGGCTCTGCAAAAGAACTTGTTATCAAAGGAGAGAGTAAATCCATACAGAAAAATTGGATGCTATTTAAAGACAATGGGAGTTATTATGCTATTCATTCATTGAGTCCATTGAAAATCCTTAATGTTGATTTGTCAAATGAAGGAAATATTGTAAATTGCTCTGTTATTCAAGAGGAGGAAGTAAATAATTCTTATGAAGGCGTTTATGGAGAATTAAGAGGTGGAGCTCAACCGGTAAAGGTAGGAAAGTACTTTTACAAAGTAGCTCATTCTTCTTTTAAGTCTGAAAATGGCAAGCAGATTTATATGCCTTGCTTCGTAAAATTTGAGGTGGTAGACGGCAAAGTAAATATTGTCAAAGTTCCAAAGTATCCAATAAATATAGAGGGTTGTAGTAAAGAGCTGTTCAACTTAAAGAAGTTAAATAAAAAAGTAGAAAGCGTTATCTATCCTTGTGGGTTGTGCTTTCACGATGGGAAATTTTTAGTCTCTTTTGGAGTTAATGATGAAAGGTCTTCAATTTGCGAACTGAGTATCGATGAAGTCGAATACTCTCTAGAGCCTATCTTTGAGCCATCGAGGGCAGAATATTCTGATTTTGATAATTTAGATTCTAAAAATGAAATCCCCGTTTTTTACTGGAATCCTGTTGGTAAGCGTTTCAATAATGGCTTAGATAATAGAACTTTTCAAAAAGCTAATGTAGGCGATTTAGCTTCAAAGTTATTTGTAGAAAGAATTTCAGGAATGAAGTTTTGTCAAAGTATGCAAGGCAAAAATAAATTACTTTGCATTGGTTCTATTCTACATACAGCAAATGACGGAGATATAGTCTGGGGGACAGGCGTTAAAGGAAATGTAACAGGATTCAAGAACGAAGTCTCCAATCTAGATGTCCACGCAGTTAGGGGTCCATTAACATACGAGTTTTTGAGAAAAAACAATATTAAAACTGATAATGTAAAAGCATTTTTTGATCCAGGATGCTTGGTTCCTAGGCTGTACGAAAATGAGTTATCTTCAGTTGTAAAAAACGGAGAAATGTTTCCATTTTTAATTATTCCACATTATAAAGATGAGCTGACACTTAAAATAAATTACCCACAATATGCTCATCTTTTTCTGAGTGTCGATGAGTATCCGTTGGAATTCTGTAGGCGTATTAAAGAGACTAACTTAGTTATTTCAAGTTCTTTACACGGAATCATATTTGCAGAGGCTCTTGGTGTCCCAGCCGTTTGGTTAGAACCAATTCACGGTGAGGACCAAATGAAGTACTACGATTACTATTTCGGTACATCTAGAATGCGTGTTAGAAAGGCCGCAACTATCGAACAAGCGCTCAAGATTGAGCCAATGGAATTACCTGTTTTTGATTTTGAACATATCATCGGTACATTTCCTAAGGAGCAGTTAGTCGAAAAATTTACCGATGTCAAAAGCATAGTTAGCCAGTCTAGCTTCGATATTTTAATGAATGGCGGAGTTGAGCTAAGTTCAATTGCGCTTAGCAACTCGATAGTTGCATTTAAAAGAGAAGAGTTTTTTGATGGTATTGTATCCATACTTCAAGCTTTCTATTTCAATGAAAGTTTTGTAAAGAAACCAGATGTAGAGGTATTTATTTCGTTATTGAGTCATTTTATAGGATTTGAAGATAAAGACGCTGTTAGTAGAGAATATAAGTATGGAAACCGAGAAACTTTCATGAAATTTTTTATTAAATTAGTTTTTGGCTCTACAAAAATTAGCAGTGATGTAAAGAAATCAATTTTTGTAAAAAGTTATGAGTTAACGAACGACTCAAACTTGCTCAGCGCGATGAGTAATGATTGTTAATTGCTCAAATAAAAATCAGCATTTGCTTAGATGATAAAACTCTTTGTTTTACGGAATATTTAGGGGTGAAGGATGGTTGACGCTAACAAGCCGGAGAGAAGCGCTAGGCTGATAGATAGACACAAAAAAAATAGGTGGTCGACAATATCAGAATATAGTGAGAATTGGGTATGGCGGAATTCGAAGCTTTTAGACCTTTTGCTTTCAGCAGGTCTCGATTCGAGTAAACTTTCTTTCACTGAGTATGGTTGTGGACCACGGCAGCACTTCAGAGAGTTACTTCTGAAAAAGAATCCAAATATTGAAGTAAAAGTAGCAGATCTTGAGGTGAGATGTGACGATTGCATTAAGGTTGACCTCGACTTTACAAATATAACAGAGGTACTCCCTAAGACTGACGTTGCGGTGCTGAGCGGCGTAGTTGAGTATTTAAGGGACCCAAAAAAGACTTTCAGTCGTCTACTCGACATCCATAATTACCTACTTTTTTCGTATAGCGTATTGGCATTTGAGTCAAAGGGTGACTTAGACTATTTAAGTCAACTTTTTAATAATAGAAGTAAGTTAGGTTGGAAAAATCATCTCGAAATTACTGATGTTATGAGTTGTTTCAAAGAATTTGGTTACGTAATAAAAATGGGTACATGGGAAAAGCAATTGCTCTTCTTGGTGGTTAGATGGGATTAAATGTGATCTTTTGTGGAAGTGCTTAACCATACAATTGAACTTTGATAGTTAGTTCTTCTCAACTACTTCATGGAAAAAAAGCAGATCGTTAAATAGGGCGGAATAGAAGTTGCTTGCTAAATTTAAAAAAAGATTAAAGAACAGATTACTTAGACGTAATTGTAATTATGACTATGCGACTTTTCACGTGGATGAACTTTCAATCTTTCAATTTTCTGGTTGGATTTACGGGAGTGCCTCTGAAAAGTTATCTGATTCTATAGTGGCATTTACACTCAATGATACAAAGGTTTGTGAAACGGAGGCTTCAATTTCTAGAGAAGATCTCAGTGAATCCGGTATTGGTGACTGTGGATTTAGTGTTGAGCCTAACTGGCAGGTATTCGAAGAGGGTGAAAATGCTGTTGTGATGTATTTCAACGACGTTCCAGTACATGTATTTAATATTTATGTAACTAGAAAACAGCTTTTAGTTGCAATGACACGTCAAGTTCATAGGCAGATTGATTTGGCTAAAACAGAAATAATTAATGCTATGAATAATAAGTAAATTAATATCTTTATGCTAACTAATGTTAGTGTAAAAATTTGATTCATTCTATTTGAATTATTGTAGAGAATGTTTTTGTTTAATGCTTGAAGTTATCGATCTTTAAAGAGACTGTAACTAATTTTGTGTAACTGCCTATCTCAATTTACTCTATAGAGAGTTAAGGATAGGCAGATGAACATGAATAAGAAAGAGCTTGAAGCTTTCGCAAAGGAAGCGGCCAAAGGCATTAAA
>Ga0208895_1000729_pt1 | contig 14729 bp, 16 predicted proteins | sample ETNtaG_10_FD_185765 | JGI IMG/M metagenome (GOLD analysis project Ga0208895, IMG submission 185765) | Marine microbial and viral communities from oxygen minimum zone, Eastern Pacific Ocean - ETNP201302SV82 (SPAdes) (version 2) | ecosystem: Environmental > Aquatic > Marine > Oceanic ... | reverse complement strand
GAGGGGTGTAGCTCAATAGAGCACTGCCTTCGGGAGGCAGGGGCCGGAGGTTCAAATCCTCTCACCCCGACCATTTATCGCTGTAGTTTCAATGTCCTGTGACAGTCGTTCCAGACTGTCCTCCACAGGAAGCCCTCCTTGACACACTGATGACACAGTTAAGGAGTAATACTAGATTACTGTTTATTCTATCAGGCTAATCTGCCTCTTATACTCACCTTTGTTACTAAATATTAAAAGGAGAAGATCGAAAATGTATATGTATATAGTTGACTGGATTTACCGTCCGAACCCAGCAAACTTCACAGAGATTGTCGCCACCGGTACTGAACTGGGCAATATTTGGAAAAAGCACGGTGCCGAGCGGGCCATGATCTTCTTGCTCAACGGAACCAACATGGGCTGCATACAGTTCGGTCTTATATTTGAAAACGCCGAGGCGTATGGCAAAGCGTCCGACACGATTAGCGCGGATCCCGACTTCATGGAAAAATTTGGCTACTTTTCGAGTCTGGGTGGTGAGTGGATTGCCCAAAATCTTTGTCGATGTATCGCTGATACCGGATGATATGGCTTATGCAAAACCCACCCCATTAGAGGAGTGGCGAATAGTTTAGCGTTCGCGATTTCCTCGCTAAGGTAAAAGCCCCGCTTCAGCGGGGCTTTCTTCTGTATCGATATTAATCCGCTATACGCATTTAAGAGCAGAATTAAGTTAGTCTGTGTCAAAATATATTATTGTATTGCGCGCTTAGAAACAGCCCTGCGCCCGTCAGTCAAAATAACCTAGGAGATCAAAGTTTCGCTGGCTCAACACCAAGATAAGCCACACGAATCCTAGGATCTGTCATCAAATCGTTGCCGGAGCCTTCGAACGAGATGCGGCCGTGCTCGAAAACATAGGCTTGGTGTGCCAGCATGAGGCTTTTGTATATGTCCTGCTCTGCCAGCACAATTGTGAGCCCCGTAGAGCTCAACTTCTCAATGATGTCGAAAATTTCAGCTGCTGCCTGAGGAGCTAAGCCAAGGGAAGGTTCGTCCAGAAGCAAGAGTCGGGGCAATGCCATCAGGCCTCGAGCAAGTGCAAGCATTTGCTGCTCACCACCCGACAACGTGCCGCCAAGTTGACGTCGACGCTCGGCCAACAGCGGGAACAAGTCATAGGCTTCAGTCATACGATCCGCGATCCCCAGGCGTGCACGCGGAGCAAAAGCACCAATCCGAAGGTTCTCCTCCACGGTCATGTGAGGGAAAATCATTCGCCCTTCGGGAACCATAACCAGGCCATCATCAACCCTTTGATGGGCACTGAAGTCACTGATTGAACAACCGTCAAGCTGTATTCTCCCGCCCGCCGTCGGTAACAGTCCCGACAGCATCCGCAAAGTTGTGCTTTTCCCTGCACCGTTACTCCCGATCAAGGCGGTAATTTGACCCGCCAAAGCACGAAAGCTTACGCCATGAACAACGGTGACATTCCCATAGCCACCGACCAGAGAATTCACTTCCAGGCTAGCACCATTCACGCCGAACTTCCAAGATATGCATTTTGAACGCCTGTGTTTGCAGCAACTTCTTCAGGTGTACCTTGGGCTATTAATTCACCATGATGCAGTACGACGATACGATCAGAGAGCTTCATAAGGGCTCGCATGACGTGCTCAATAACGAGAACGGTAAGGGAATGAATTTTTTTCAGTCGAACAATAGCATCCATCATGTCCTGCACTTCGGTCGGGGTGAGACCTGCCATAACCTCGTCAAGCAACAATAACCGAGGTCCGGTAGCGACAGCTCTTGCCACCTCAAGTCGCTTCTGGTCAGAGAGAGTCAGAGTTCCGGCGGACTGAGGTGCTCGATCTTCCAGTTCAAGATTTTCCAGAATTTCATGTGACCGTTTAATAATTTCTGGTTCCCTGGTGGTTCGAGAGTCTCCAAATCGTACCGCGATCGTTATGTTGTCCAGCACGGATAAGCCCCGCAGTGGACGTACGATCTGAAACGTGCGGGCAATCCCCATACGGCAGATCTGATCCGGAGAACGACCTTTCAGGTGGTGCCCGTCGAATTTGATTTCACCGGCAGTCGGCTTATCGTGACCTGCAATAAGACTGAAGAGCGTGGTCTTACCAGCGCCATTTGCTCCCATGACCCCCACGATCTCTCCTGGTATCACTGTCATAGAAAGATCTTTCAAAGCGACTACGCCGCCGTATTTCTTTTGCAGGTGATTGATAGCCAGTAGTTCCATTACGTATTGTTGCGTTGCATGGTTACTCTTCCGACGATACCCATGGGGGCAAATAGTACGAAGCCTACCAGTAGCAACCCAACTATGATCATGTATAGCTCTGGTACATTGGCCCACAACAATTCATACATGGTGACAAGAAAAACACAGCCTATGATTGGGCCTCGCCAATCGTCACTGCCGCCGATAATAGCCATTGTGACAATATTGAAGGAAACTACGGGGTTGAAAATCTGCAGGGGCTCGAAGTACGACGACCGGAACACCATCAATCCACCGACCATTCCTGGAATAACGGCAGACAGTGCATAAGCTAGAACTTTGTAGCGAGTCACTGGCACGCCAATGGTTTCTGCCGTGGGTTCATCCTCGCGGATAGCAAGTAAGCCCTGGCCCAGCCTCGACCGGCGAACCAACCAAGCTAACACGGTTGCTACGAAGGCCAAGCCAAACATCACGTAATACAACTCTGCCGTCTCGGGCGTTCCAAACAGTAGCCTGCTCGATTTTCCCAAGTTGGTCTCTGTGATAAGAACCACATATTTGACAAGTTCGGCAAGTCCAAACGTTAGGATCACAAAGTAGGGCCCCCACACACGTAGAACCGGCGCCCCGATGACCAATGCGAAAATTCCCGCCACCGCGCCAGCTGCTGGGATTGCGATTATCAAAGGGACGAGTTGCCAAAGTAACACACTGGTGTACCCACCTAGGCCAAAAAATACAACGTGCCCCAAGGAAATGTAGCCTCCCATACCTGAAAGAATGATCCAGCTCTGAGTAAGCGCAATCCACATGCACAGGTTGAGTGCCACGGTCACGTAATAAGCGCCGACCAAATCCGGAACAAACAGTGCAAAGACGACCACTGTTATCAATGCTGCGGTTGTCAGATAGATTTTCATCGGACGATTCGTCGCAGTCCGAACAGACCCTGGGGTCGCAAAATCAGGACCCCAACAAACACACCGTAAAGCAGAACCGAGCGGTACATGGGTGAAGTCAGTGCGACACCGTAGACCTCCAGGAAACCGAGCAACAACCCAGCCAAGATACCCCCGGGTATATTACCCAAACCGCCCAGAATGATTACAATGAATGCAGCGATGGTGAAGGGAAAACCCATAAAGGGTGAGATCTGCTCGGTCATGCTGATCAGGGCACCGGCCAGGCCCGCCAGGCCGAATCCCAGGGAAAATGTAACGAGCTGAACACGTTCCACATTGACTCCAACTACGGCAGCTGCATCCCGGTTCTGAATCAGCGCCTTAATTGCGAGCCCGTAGATATTCAGTCGAAGAAACAGGGTGAGGGCCGCACAGACACCAATCGTTAGTAGTAGCATAACTAGTCGGTTGCCGGTCATTGCTACGCCGCCGATGGTCAAGACCTCATCCAGGTATTGATAAGCGCGTAGTGAGCCAGTGAAAGCCAGCGACGCGACATTTTGCATGATGACCGACAAGCCAAAAAACAACAATAAGGAGTTTGCTTCCAAGCGACCAGCAGTCGTTCGCTCTGCAAGTTGTCGGCGGAAAATGCCAACATAGGCGAGCGCGCCAAGCCCTGCCGCGATGACAATTGCCAGGAACATCGACACCAAGGGGGGCACTGTCATGAAGGTGAACAGCCAATAGGCAACATACGCCCCGAGCATGGCGAGGTCGCCATGGGCCACATTGAGCAATCTCATGGTGCCATAGACAAGGTTGAGACCGAGGGCAATTAATGCATAAGTTGCTCCCAGTACGAGTGCGGAGAACAGCAGTTGTCCCGACGCTAGAACCTGCATGACTATCCGGCACTAAAGATATGTACTTTGCTTCGTACTTTGCCTACCAGCGCCGTAAGAGCCACATGTGCTCGTACGACGCTGGTAAAGTTCTCGGCGAACGGTTTAGCGTGATCGAAACGAACTGGTTGCCACTTCGTTTGGCCAGATCAGGTGCATATCGCCGTCCTGGATTTGAAGGAACCCAGTTGGTGTAATGACGTTTTCCACGCCCTCAAAGCGTACGAGGCCATTAATCGTGTCAAAGGTTCCGCTGGCGATGGTGTCTCGCAACTTCTCCTTATCGAGTCCTGCGATGGCAACGGCCTGTTCCAGGATTTCGAGTGACATGTAGGCCATTGCCGTATCCAGGTAATCCGGAACTGCACCCTCATACTTTTTCTGATATGCCTTGAAGAATTGCATAGCGCGTGGCCACGCTTTCTGGTGAGGACTCCAGTGTCCCATAGTGACAATCCCGTCGGCGCTACTACCAAACGCGCCCATGAATGCCTCAATAGCAGGACCAACTAGCAGAAACTGAAATGGCGAATCAATTCCGAGTTCTTTCGCTTGCCCCATATAAAGAAACGAATCACTTGGATAGGACAAGACAATGACCGCATCCACATCTGCATTCTTAATGCTGGTCAGCATAGTGGTCATATCCGAGATGTCCGGAGGGTATTGCTCGGTCAATTTCACCGTAATGCCTGCCTGCTCGAGAGCAGGAATCAAAAACTGGAAATTCTCTTGTGCGAATGGAAGTACGTTAGCGATGACTGCAGCGCTTTTGACATTGGACTCGCTCGCTAAAGCAGCCAGTTCGATTCCGATCCGATCGGGAATTTGGGCAGTTACGAACCAGATGTATCCAGGCTTCAGTTCGCGAATGGCAACCGATGCCGCGGTGTTCCCAACGATGGGGAATTGGTATTTCTCAGCTACGCCCGCGACACTAAGGTGATGAGGCGTACCCCAGGGGGGCAGTAACAGATCCACCTGATCATCGGTGATCAGTTTTTCGTAGATCTGGGCGGCTTTGGCCGGACTTGACTCATCATCGTACCATATGAATTCGATGGGACGTTTTTCGCCCGCGACGTCGAGCCCCCCCGCTGCGTTTACCTGATCGCGCCAAAGCTCATAGGCAGTGATTTGAGATGGGGCCGCCTGAGCGAACAGCCCTGTCTTACAAATGGAATAACCGATACGAACCGGATCCGCCCCATGGGCGAACATTGTTGGTAGCAATATCAGTGCTGCGGTTATTGCGCTACGCAGTATTTTCATCATCATCTCCTCTGTGTGTGAGTGAACCGTTTCAATGAAGTTTCATCCAGTTTACCGCTTTCGGTACCCATAGCTGATCAGGGTCACCGGCTGCATAGCTGGTTGACAGATGATTACATCCCTTCAGTTCGATGCGGTCAACGTTTCCACCCGCCGCGATTAGCGCGTGTTCCATCGATTGAGACTGCTGAATCAGATGAGGGAAGTCTTCCTCGCCATAGGACATGAAAAACGGCGGCGGTACACCGTCAATGTTATAGAGCGGACTAGCCGCGCGGTCATTCTCCACGCTACCGAGAAAACGCGGCCGCATCGACAACCCCGATTCTTCCCCGAACTGGTATACACCAGAGATTGGCAGGCATCCACGAATTGCCTCGCGAGGCAACTGTCGAGACTCCTGCCAGTCTCGACGAACGCCCATCAGCGCTGCATAGTGACCTCCCGCGGAGTGGCCGCCAACGAACAGGCGCGCGCTGTCACCAGAGTATTGATCAATGTGGCGCCATACCCAGGCGACCCCGTCCATACAGTCCTCCAATCCAGTTGGGAAAAGATGGCCTGGTGCGAGGCGGTAGCCAATACTGATCAGGATCACACCTTCTGCTAACAGGGCAGGCGCCATGAAGGCGTTCCATTCTTTATACCCGTTGGTCCAGCCGCCACCGTGAATAAACATCAAGACGGTACCACTGGGAGCAGCTGGGGGATAGATAGCGATGCTCTGGTAAGCATCGTCACCATAACTAACATCGTGTGCGTCGATCCCGCGCGCCCAGCACATTACACGGCTATGATAATCCGTCGCCAGATCTGAAAATGGCTCCTGGGGTGGGTATTGTCCAATATTCACCATTCGCTCTCTATAAGTTCACGCAAAATCCGTTCCGGTGTCATCGGCAGTCGCCGCAGACGACACCCGACCGCGGCGGCGATCGCATTAGCAATAGCTGGTGCTACCACGTTAATGCCAATCTCACCGACCCCCTTGGCCCCGAATGGGCCATCCGGTTCCGGCTGCTCAACGATTATGCTGTGAATAGTGCGGGGAGAATCGAGCGTTGTCGGTACGTGGTAATCCACGAGGGTTGGGTTGGCTAATCGGGATCCATCCCACACCATTTCCTCGGTAAGCGCCATACCCATTCCCTGCACAAATGCTCCCTCAATCTGACCTTCGACAAGAGTCGGATTGATCGCCCTTCCAACATCCATGGCGGACCAGGCTTCGTGTACGAATGCCTGGCCAGTTATCTCGTCGACCTCCACATCTGAAATCACGCATCCGAAGCTGTAGACACCAATCTGCGGAAACGGCAAGCCGCGGGCAATAGCTCTTTTAGGATCGATGGTAGGCTGGTTGAACACCCAAGTATCGATTCCTACTATGGGACCATCCGCACGCCAATGTGCGCGTAACGAAATTTCGTGAAATGTCACCTCTCTATCGGGTAAGTCTCGGACACCAACCCGGCCCCCATATCGTAATTCGAGCGCCTTAGTCTCGCACTCCAGCATGATTGCTGCGTGATGCTTGAGTTTTGCTTCGACCTTCCCAGCCGCAGCCACAACTGAACGCCCAGTAGTGTAGGTCACGCGGCTGGCGGTAGTCCCCCAGTTGTAGGGGGACCCATCGGTGTCAGGGCTTGCCAGGCTAATTATGTCTAGTGGGACTCTAAGAGCATCGGCGCAGATCTGAGTGAGAATCGTATCCGAACCTTGTCCGATATCCACGGCACCTGTATTAAGCACCACAGAGCCATCTTCCAATATACGGATAATGGCGCCAGTGGCTAGCAGACCAGAGATGTGTGCGGTACAGGCAACGCCCAGGGCACGCTTCTTGCCCTGCATAGCATTCACGTTTCCACGATTTCTCCAGCCAGACGCTGATTGAGCTTGTTCTATACACTGCCGTAAACCGTTGGAACCCACTGATGCCCCACCAAACCAGGTGTCGCCCTCCACCAGAGCGTTCTTCAAACGCAGGTCGATCGGGTCAATTCCCAGTTCCACGGCGATTTCATCTATTTGTGATTCTGTAGCGAAGCTGACCTGTGGGTTACCGAAACCCCGAAATGCACCGAAGCGTAGCTTGTTCGTGTATATAAGTCGGCCGTGAGCACGCGTGTTCGGTATCCGGTAGGGTCCGCGAGCCATCAACAGGCTATGTCCCATCACACCGGGGCTATCATCCCCATACGCACCACAATCGACCAATATCTCTACTTCGCGTGCAACGAAACTGCCATCATCTCGAACACCGGTCCTGCAATGCACTTTGAAAGGATGCCGCGCACGCACCATCTCAAAATCTTCCTCCCGACTCAAGATTAATTTGACTGGTCGGCCGGTAGCGATTGCCAGCGCCACAACTAATGGCTGCACATGTGCTTCCATCTTGTTGCCAAAACCACCACCAATACGTGGTGTGACGCAACGTACTTTTGACATTGACAAGCCCAGACTTTCGCACACGTTGGCCTGTACGCGAAAGACCGACTGGTTTGCGGACCAAAGAGTTACCCGGCCATTGGCATCGATTTCCGCCAGCGCACCACAAGGTTCCAGTGCGACGTGGGCCTGCGGTGAAGTCTCCCAGTGATTTTCAAACACCCGATCACTCTGGTCGAACCCACGATCCACATCCCCCTCCACAAGTTCAGTCTCGGACAAGACGTTGCCATCGCTTAGCGCTTCGAACACCTTGATATAAGAGTCAAGGTGTTCGTGAATCAGGGGTGCATTAGGAACCAACGCCTCGTCAGGACTAAGAATTGCCGGCAGGTCCTCGTAATCTACCTCCACCAGCCTTGCTGCATATCTGGCAATTTCCTCGCTCTCTGCCGCGATTACTGCCACTGGCTCACCAACATAACGCACCTTGTCTTTTGCAATCGCGTGTTCGTCTTTCACGAAAGCACCCATGCGACAATCGGGAAAATCGTCACCTGTCAACACAGATGCAACGCCGGGCACTGCCAGTGCGGCATCGATGCGGTAGCCAAGGATTCGGGCATGTGGCACCGGGCTCACCAGAATTGCAGCGTGAAGCATGCCCGGACGCGACATGTCGGCGATGTACAGTGCCCGACCAGTCAGTTTTTCGCGCACCTCAAGCCGTGGAATTGACTGCCCAACCGCTTGTGCTGATTGACTAATTTCTTTCACTCTTGGATCTCGCGGGCAGCTTCCAGAACTGCTTCCACAATCTTCTTGTATCCAGTGCACCGACACAAATTTCCAGACAGGCCAACTCGTACATCATCCTCGCTTGGTTCGGGATTGTCTTTCAGCAATGCGTGGGCCGAAAGCAGCATACCGCTCGTACAGAATCCACATTGCACACCACCACTCCGTGCCAGAGCGCTCTGTAGAGGCGACAAGCTCTCAGGAGTTGCCAAGCCCTCGATTGTCGTGATTTCGCAGTCGGCCGAATTGATTGCTAACGACAGGCATGCTCGTACCGGCGAGCCATCCTTCAATACGGTGCAGGTTCCACAAATTCCCTGATTGCAACCTCGTTTAGCACCGGTCAGACTCAATTTGTCACGCAACACTGCGAGCAGCGTATCCTGCGCTAACACCTTTACTGAGTGCTGGACCTGGTTGACTGACAGGGTAATAGGCAGCTGGTGGTTCATTCTGTGTTTCCACACCGCGAACGCGCTTCTTTTACTGCACGCACAACCATCCGCTGCACTACGACGCGTCGGTACTCGGCACTGGCACGCACATCGTCTACGGGATCACAGGCATTGGCCAGATGCTTTCCGGCAGCGTGTAGGGAATCGTCCTCAATCGACTGGCCGGCCAACGCCGATTCAACCTCGGGCAGTGACACCGGAGTTGGGCCACACCCGCCAATGGTTATGCGAATGTACTGGCAGATTTCTCCGAGCATCGACAGCACTACCGCAACTGAGGCGATTCCGAAATCGCCAGAGACACGGGCAAGTTTGTGATAGACCCCAACTGAACCGATCGGCATCGCTGGTACCCGTACGGCAACAATGAGTTCACCCACTGTCAGCACTGTGGTGTACCAGTCAACAAAAAATTCATGCGCGTTGACCTCGCGGGTACCTTCCGACCCCGTGATCTCGATCACCGCACCAACCGCCACGAGTGCTGGCGGGTAGTCGGCGGCTGGATCAGCGAACGCCACTGAACCTCCTATAGTACCCATGTTTCTGACTACAGGATTAGCAATACAAGCTGCTGCAGCATTCACCAAGAGCTGCCCATCAGTCAGTATCGTACACTGGGCCGTATCACGATGACGGCACATAGCCCCAATACGAACACTGCCATCAGCTAAGCGCTCTATGGCAGATAGCTCGGCAATACCTTTGAGACTGACTAAAGTTTCAGGTTCGGCCAGTCGAGCATTCATCATTGCAACCAAGGTTGCACCGCCTGCCAGGCAGGTCGCACCCTGATTCTTACTGAGTAGGGACACTGCTTCATCGATGTCTGTTGGTTGATGAAATTGCATAGCTTCAGATCATGCTGTGAGCAGCTCTATCTGCTCTTGAAACGAGTCAGTAAACTCTCGGCCGAGTGCATCTGCTTTTTTGCGCATGACTCCAAGTCCAAATCGACCAAGCCGACCGGTAATCGTCACCTCTGAATTAAAACTGACAGAGGTGGAATGGGCATTGACGGCTTCCAGGGATAACACATTCACTGCGCGTAAAGTGCTGGCACGAGTTCCTTCTTCACCACGCATGATAGAACGCTGGTGGTGCGGTGGCAATTCTTCAGTTATTTCGACCACAAGATTGAAACGAGCATTGACTGTGCCGAGCCGTACGCTGATCGTCGCCCGGAATTTTCCCTGCTCAGTTACCTCAATGCTCTCGCACCCGGGAATGCATCGTGCAATCAACGTCGGATCGTTGATCGCCTGCCATACTTTCTCGCAGCCAGCGTCAACAACGAAATGGTTCTCGATCTTCATTCAAGTTCCCGCATCTATTATAGAATCGACAATCGGTCTGGCAGAGTATTCTATCCTGACATAGAATTACTCTTGATCGCCTTTTTGAGGGGCATTCATAAGTTCAGGAGAAAATCGTGAGACCGCAACTGACAAACCCACAGGATCTGCACGTACTCTTCCGCAAGCAATTTGAACTTTGCCAGGTTAAGCAGGGGGAGACCATTGTCTGTTTGAGTGACCTGTCGACCCGGATCGAATATGTTCAGGCTGCGTTCTCGGTAGCCCGGATTATGGGTGCTGACATCTATGAGATGCGTACGAACGCAGTGCCGAGCTGGACCCGCGTTGGAATTGAGACAGTGGGTGCCTGTAAAGGCACCGTAGAAGCCCTCGAGGCTGCAGATCTGCTTGTCTGTTTTCACGTTCCGCTGTTCACCCGCTGGCTGAAGAAAGTCAGGGATGCACAAACGAGAGTTTTGATGATCGTTGACCATCCAGACGATCTGGCTGCGCACATGTCCACACCTGCAGTTAAAGAGGCGACGATTTATGGCAGCCAACGCTTGCGCGAAGCCAAGACCATGAAGGTAACGAATGATTCGGGTACAGAGTTTTCCGCGGACATTACCGAGTTCGATTCATTTCACCAGTATGGTTTCGCCGACGAACCTGGTCACTTTGATCACTGGGGAGCCGGACATCTATACACTTTCCCCAGTGAGGGCTCAGCGCAAGGAGTTGTGGTGATACAGCCGGGTGATCTGATTGCACTTCCCTATAACCGGTTTGTTACTGAAACCATTCATCTGGAAATCCACGACGGCTTTATTCGGGAAATCGTAGGCGACGGTCTGGACGCCCGCATGATGCGCAACTGGCTGGACAATAACCGGACGAGCCCTGCCGATATGGACGGCTACGCGATCTCTCACATTGGCTGGGGCACCAATCCCTATTGTCGCTGGGATAACATGGCATTAAACGGTGATGACAATGATCGGAACAACGGGAATGGCAGAGGATTTGCCGGCAACTTTTTGTTCTCGACTGGCCCCAACACCCAAGGCGGTGGTACCCGCCATACCACGGGTCATTATGACGTACCGATGATCGAGTGTTCGGTCTACCTGGACGATGACATAGTCATCGATCACGGTCGTTTTGCTGACCAGCAGATGGAGGCGCCCGTCGAGGAGCGGGATTACCTTCACAGCATCTAGCGTTCCCAAGCTTCGGCCCATGCAGGCCAAGGACGTATAGCATCCGCTTCCTAGGTTGCTGTAATCCAGGTTTCAATGATCACTGCGGAGTCGGTATCAAGAGGCAGAATTCCGGATCAGGGATAATGCCAGTTGTGCAAGAACTTCGTCGCGATCAGCCAGGTCCAGGATCACATCGAAATGGTTACGTCCATCGATCTGCAGGCTCGTACAAGAGCCCCCGATACCCTGCCAGGCCTCAAATAGCGTTCGGGACTGGCGCTTGAATTCATCTGTCTCATGTTGACCATAGGCGACGATGAGTGGCATACCTGATTTCGGTAGGTTATACAAAAGACTGTTGCCCCGGACGGCAGGCCGATCGAGTTCCAGATGTTCATTGCGGTAGCTCAGCCTGACTGGCTCAAGGTCACATAGGCCACTGACAAGTAAACCGCTCTTGACGACATCGACCGGGACCTCGCACGCCTCCTGCCAGTTGTCTGACATCAACATACCAGCCAGATGGGCTCCTGAGGAGTGGCCGCAAACGTGAATCCTGTTAGGGTTACCACCAAAGTGTGCCACATTGGCGAATAACCAGGCGACGGACTTCCGAATCTGAGCCACTATTGTTTCTAGTCTTACCGCGGGAATCAAGGAAAATCCCACGGTCACGAACACAACACCAGCGGCCACAAACGCTTCAGCGGGGAATGCACTGACGTCCTTCGATAACTGACGCCAACCACCGCCATGGATAAACACCTGGACAGGCGCGTTGTCATCTTTGGCAGGATAAAGGTCGAGAAGTTCGTCTGGATGTTCTCCATATGCAAGATCAGGTTGAATTTCCAGAGTTGTCCTGACTTTAGCGCTCATCCGCTCGTACCGCTGGACATAAACAGTATAGTCAGGAACGGTACGTTGATTATTGTACTGTTCGTCAAGACCCACCTGATCGTATCCACGATAGATGTTCAATTTCTTACCGCTCTACTTGTATCCAGATTCCGCCGAACTCGGAGGACTGGAGCATGGCACACATCACTGCCACATTATGAGCAGCTTGCCGTGGCGTGACAGGATATGGGCTACCGCTGGTACAGCTGTTGGCAAAGGCCTTGATTTCCTCCACTACCGAATCGGTATCGTCGAGCGGTATTGCCTGTTGTTGGCCGTCACTTGTCGTCTTGGTTAGGCAGCAGAAATCCTGTTCTACAACGACATTCCCAAGGGTGCCCGACACGCGTAGTTGCGATACCAGAGGTGTTGCAAAAAGTGTACCTAGATACGCGGTTAAGCCGGAGTCAAACTCGATAAGAGCACAGGTCGTGTCGTCGATATCTACACACAGCACTTTGCGTTTAGACAAACAAGCGACTCGTGTTATCGGTCCAAATAACCAGGTGAGGGTGTCAATCATGTGTATCCCCAGAGACGCTAGAGAGCCACCAGGAGCTTCATGGCGTTGAGCCCGCCATTCATCGGCTTGGTAGTGCATAGCACTGTCAGCTGAGAAGTGTGCCTCTGCGTGCAGGACGAAACCCAGTTCTTTCCCTTCCAGTATCGACTTGAGTGCGGTCGCGGCAGCCATAAATCGTCGATTATGTCCGACTGCCAGGACGACGCCTGCATTCTTACAGGCTTGAGCTGCCTGTTGCGCATCTGCGGTGGTCAGTGCCATCGGCTTCTCTACAAATACGTGTTTCCCCGAGGCCGCAGCGGCACAGATTTGATCGTAATGACTGGAATGTGGTGTTGCCAAGAAGACGGCCTGGATGTCGGGATCACTGAGCATCTGGTCGAAGCCTGAATAGCCTACACCGCCAAATCGCGCATTAAATCGCTTGAGGTCATCAGTATCTGTCGAAACCGCCCCACATATCCGGATTCGATCGGGAAATTTTGCTGCCGACTCAGCGAGGACTGTACCCCACCAGCCCACTCCGACAAATGCAGTGTTCAGCATATGTGATTCAACAGGCCATTATTGACTGTTTTTCGTTGATTCGAATTCTAAGGGACCCCTTATTTCTAGACATCATTCATAGTATTCAATGGAATGATTCTCGCAATAGTCAGAGATAGTTGCCATAACGTTGTCCTTTTATCGTTGGGCCATCCACTCAGCAAAAAAAGCAATCGGCGACCATAGGCTGTTCTTTTGCTTTTCGAGGGCGCCAAGTTTCGCGGCTTCCTTCGTATATTTTAACCAGTCTGGGTCAGCCCACATTGCGGCTCGTTTTTGTTCGCGGTCTCCAGCACTATTAAAGGTCCAGATGTGCATGTACTGATTTAGGTTGCCGGTCTCACATTTCATGTAAGCTAATGGCTGTCCCAAGTGCTTTGTTTGCGGTTTTTTCCCCAGTTTTTCATAAAGATCCAGTTGTTGATTGATGGTGCCAGGATGGCAGGTATAGGTGCGAACGTCTAACAGCATGTGCTTTCTCCTCTAAATTTTAAACGGTGGGCCTTAGCAGGATATACCTGATTCAGTGTCCACGGAAAGAATGTAGTAAAGGGCGTGATGTCCGACTATGTACAAGACATTCCCACGTTCGTGATCACGGCTCCAGACAAAACCCTTTGGGGGGCATGTAAATGGTTGAGGCAGTTTGGCACTTCGTAGTTGTACCGTGATGGTACTCGAGGTTACAGCCTGCCCCTGATCGCACATGTGCTGAACGACCAAACGTTGAAAGAGGTCTAACAAGTCATCCAGAGTCTTGCAGGCACTCATAGAGTTAGCAATCGGTCACAATTGCATCGCGCACCAGCGTCTGAAACTGATGTACGTGGTGTTCGCTCCACTCAGGACGGTTTCTGTTGATCACAAACCTACCTTGAGAATAGCCTTGAGAACAAAGTCCGTGTTGGACATTTTCATATAACGCAGTATCTTCAGGGATGAGTGTATTGATGGTCCAGTCAAGGTATGCCTGCTCGCTTTCGGTTGGCTGTTCGTTCTCAAAATAGAATTCCCAACGTTGCAGGCTACTCTCAGGCCCGGTTGGAACCATCTGAAATACGCCAAGATTCTTGGGACCTGGCGCAATGAAAAATGCCGTGTTGGGCCACAACCAGGTATAGATCGCCCGTTTAACTGAATCTTCCGCATCTACCTTGTAGGCTGGATTGTCCGGATTACTATTGGTCATGGCATGGCAAGTGGTAAATCGATCCTCCCAAACTTCAAAGGTTGAGTAGTCGAGCAATCCCATTAACGATGGGTGAGCCACAGCCGAGTGATAGGATTCCAGGTCGTTA
>Ga0208895_1000726_pt1 | contig 14765 bp, 14 predicted proteins | sample ETNtaG_10_FD_185765 | JGI IMG/M metagenome (GOLD analysis project Ga0208895, IMG submission 185765) | Marine microbial and viral communities from oxygen minimum zone, Eastern Pacific Ocean - ETNP201302SV82 (SPAdes) (version 2) | ecosystem: Environmental > Aquatic > Marine > Oceanic ... | reverse complement strand
CATGCGCACTTCTCAGACGATTGTAGCAGTAAACCGAGACCCAGATGCTCCGATCTTCAGTATGGCGGATTATGGGATTGTCGGGGATCTCTTTGAGGTGCTCCCTCGCATGACTGAGGCAATCAAGGCACTCAAGTCGGAAGATTAACAAAGAGACAGAGATTATCCCGTAGAGAAGTCACTCTTGGTGTAGGTCTCCGCACCCGGCGTATCAGCTAGCAGTATCACATCGACGCTGTCTCCCTCAGCGATCTCAGTTTGATTTTCTGATACCACCGCGAGCCCCTCAGCATCTGCTAGAGTAGTTATGAGACCTGAACCCTGTGGTCCTGTGATATGAGCTTTAGGGGGTACTGTGGATGAGTCCAGCCGAACACGCAGGAAATGGCTGAGTTCACCCGGCCCCTTGAGAGGTTCAGCGGCCTGACAACGGAGTGTCCGTCGGAAGATCTTTTTGTGCCCGCCCATCGCCAGCAGAAACGGGCGGACGAACAGTTCGAAGGTAACGAATGCGGACGTGGGATTTCCTGGGAGGCTGAAGACCGGTTGATATGTATCTCCACGGGGAAGCCGTCCAAACCCGAAGGGGCTTCCAGGCCGTATACGGACTCGCCAGAAGTCCTGTTCAAATCCGAATTCCTCTAAGATCTCCTTAACTAGATCCGCCTCTCCCATCGAAGCACCACCGATAGTGATGAGGACATCGGCGTCAGTGGCTTTAGATATTCGTTCCCGGAGAGTTTCCGGATCGTCTGAAGCGATTCCCAACGGTAGGGGGATCGCAGAAGCGCCGGTAACAGCAGCGGCGAGCATTGGACCATTCGATTCTGGTATTCCCTCTCCTCGCTGAACATCCTCGTATCTCTCTGGTGTACGAAGCTCATCGCCGGTCGGAAGTATACCGACAGAAGGTTGTTTCACCACCGGAACGTTTTCCATGCCGAGCGCTGCCAACAACCCCACTGTTGTTGAAGTGACAGTGGTACCTGCCACTAGTACCTGGTCCCCTAGCTGCATATCCTGCCCAGCAGGTCGAATGTTCCGTCTTTCGTCACGGTTCTTGAAGACACTCACTATCCCCGGTGTCTGCTCCGAGTCAGTGTCTTCAACTCGGATAACCGAGTCAGCTCCTGGTGGTATTGGAGCTCCAGTCATTATCCGTATTGCTTCCCCTTCTCCTACACTCGACCCAGGCAGATCTCCTGCGTGAACCACGCCCGTCACGGACAATACAACAGGGGTTGAAGGTCCGGCGTGTGAAATCTCCTCTCCACGAACTGCATATCCGTCCATCGCGCTATTATCCCAAGGAGGAAGTGTCGCACGGGCCACTAGGTCTTGAGAGAGGGAGCGACCGAGACAAGCCTGGACTGGTAATTCTTCAGATAAAAGAGGTCGAGCTGAGGAGAGAATCACTTCTTGAGCTTGCTTCAAAGTCAGCCAGTCTGCTGAGCGAACTTCGAAACGGGGCTCCTGTTTCTTCACCGGAGACAGGTACTACCAGCGGAAGAGTGTTGTAACAGCGAAACTGAGCCCCTGTACCCATTCTGCTTTCTCTACTCCCACAAACCCGCGCGCTGAGTCACTGAACCCAGGGGGTGTGCCTAGCCTAGATAGGGAAAAGAGTCCATCCCCGCGAAGTGCGATATGATCACTCAAATACCAGTGAGTGCTCAGACCAAGTGATCCGACAAAACTCTTACCCAACTCAAAGCGGTCAGCGGCATCTAGAGTTTCTTCAACTGGGTTCTGCCCAGCCATGTCAAACGTGATCCCACCACCCAAGATCAGGGAAGGACTCAGGCCGTGCCAGGCACGGTGGCCTGTTAAGCTGAAGCGGAGGTCAGCATCAAATGTGACCATCTTGACGTCTGCAGAACCGATCACCCGATCTCCCTCGTCTCGGCCCGGACTTACGATGTCGCGTTCACCTTGAATGACTCCGACAACTCCTTCCATTGATACTGGGCCACTCACGTGCACACCATAACGACCTCCAAAGAGGACGCCGCCTTTGGGTCCGTATCCGAAACGTCCGGTTGAGAATGTTACCTGGCCAGCGATCGGGCCTGCTTCCTGTGCCCGTTCTAAGAATCGGTATACGGAGGGTACAGTCTGAGCTATCCCCTCGCTCTTGATGAGCAAAGGAAATATTAGATAACCCAAGACGAGCGCACGGAGAAATATGCGCATGGAGGGGCTTCTCTCCTCTCCCGCGGTTGAATTGATTAACAACTTACTAAAATACTTGAACGCTCTTGTAACACCGCCAGACTGGGATCGTTTCAGCTTTGAGGACCAACTTAGCATAGAGTGCCCGCAGGTGGTTAGGCTTCGTTGTTCTGAAATTCGTTCTCAGGGGAGTGGGCTAGCCTGGCTAACGTCAGGCCCACCAAGATCACAGCTGCTCCTATTAGCTGCAGGGTGGTGGGGACCTCTCCGAGCCAGATCCAAGCAGTAATGAGTGCGGCTACAGGCACCAAGTTCGAGTACACTGCTGTTCTGTTGTTGCCGATGCGTTCAACCGCTCGATACCAGAGAAGGTAGGCGAGCCCAATCCCTAGCAAGCCAGCGTACGTAACACCTATCCATGCCTCTGGGGTTATTGTCCTTAAGTCAGTCCTCATTAAGCCTGGCAGGCCCATTAAGAAGATGATTGGGGTGGCAACCCACAAAGTCCACGCAGTTACGCGAAGCGCCCCATAGCGGGTGACCGGCTTTCGGCCTCCAACCGTGTACATCGCCCACAGCATCGAGGCGATCAAGATGAGTAAATCTCCGCGCGTAGTTGGGCTAGCAAGAGTTCCGGTATCACGGCTACCCGTGATTACCATGAATATTCCTATCAAGGTTCCCGCTACACCTATGATGACCCAACCCCCGGGACGTTCATGTCCAGCCACGCTTGAGAGAAAGAGTGTCCAAACTGGAGTCGTAGCTAGTAGTAGGCTCGCATTTCCGGCGAAAGTTGAGTCGACTCCAAAGATGAAGCAGAGTTGGTAAGCAACATTACCCAACAAACCAAGGGTGATGATACGACGTAAATCTTCTGGGTCTGGCTTTGACGAACCATCGAGCCGGCGGACTAGGATCCATAGAGCAACGGCCGCCATAGGAAAGCGGAGTGCATTGAGGGCTAAAGGCTCGAACTCACGCAAGAGGACTTTGAGGACTGAAAAATTGACCCCCCAGATCAAAACGATCAAGAGAAGTCCCAAGTCAGTCGTGACATCCCTTCTAGGGATCTTCATCTAGATACCTCGGTCCCAATCTGGGCCGTTGTGGGAGGTGAACCGAAGCCACTAGTTTGGGTTGTGGCGCAGAAAAGTACTTGTAAGAACTCCAGTGTCCATATTTACGATCTTTTTCCGGGATACCGAGACCAATTCAATAGCCATGATAAGACAGTTTGCAGATCACCAAGGGAACCAGTGGACCGCCGGCGTGCATAGAGCAGATGGACCTGACTACAAGGGTCGATATGTCATGGTGCTCGAGAATGACTCGGGCCAAGGCATCGCTTTGAAGGATATCCGCTGGAATACCGAGAAGACTGCTTACAGGACGCTCCAAACCATGTCAGATGTCGAACTTCGGAGACGCCTCCGGTCCGCTACTGGTCGGAGTGCTGTCCAAGGAATCTGCTAGTACCTGACCTTGAGATGGTATGTGCTGTCGCAGCACACCTAATTAGCTACCACCACCTCGCTGTGGAATCGTCAGCCACTGTCCTGCTAGAATCCGGTTCGGCTGGATTCTCGGGTTGGCTTGTAGCATCTCACTGAGGGTAAGGCCGTAGCGATAGGCGATTGAAGACAGATTGTCACCCGAAACCACCTGATAACGTTGGGAACTCTGACCTGACACTACTATTCTCTCGTCGATTTCCTCAACTATGGCATTAGGTTCACGTTCGGGACTGCGTACGAATTCGGCCAATCGAGCTCCTACAAGGTTCTCTACACGCTTCGCACGTGTAGTAGATGGTGTTCCATTCAACAGGATTGAGAACGCTAGCCTTTCGTGGTCACGTGAACGGACGATACCGCTGAGTGCTGAGACACCTTCGATTGTTCCTGTTTTAGCACGCAGATTACCAGCCGCAGCAGTTTGGTACATCCTTCTAAGTTCACGGCGAGTGCCAGCCTGTGGCAGAGAAGCCCAGTAATGATTCCATGTTTCCGTTTCTGCCATGCGTTGTAGAACACTGACGAAAGTACTGGCGCTTGTCCGGTTCCCAGCTGCAAGGCCAGAGCCGTCAAGTTGAACTACGCCCTCCATTGGTACGCCGATTTCAGTCAATGCTGCTGAGACAGCTCGGGCACTAGCTTCGAGGCTCCCCAACCCCTCTTGAGTGCGGCCCATAGTCCGGAATACGAGCTCAGCGAAGAGGTTGTTACTCCTCTTGTTTATCACAGAGATGTATTCGCTCAGAGGAGGAGAAGAGTGTTTTGCGAGTATGCGGACCCGGGATCGTTCACGATGGGTTGGAGAGGTGATCCCAGTTAGTACAGATTTATCTGGAGACTCCACTACTCGGATATCACCTAGAATACGAATCCCGCGTTCTAATAGTACGTTACGGAATATAGAAACAGCGAAGTGAGGGGGAGATGGAACAGTCATTTGGCGCCAAGCATCCCTCGCTCCAAGTGCGATGCCTCCTTCGATCCGAATAGGATCCAAAGGGTATTCGCGCAAAATTGACAAATGAGGTCTAGTTCCTCTGGGAGACGTGATGGCTAGGTTATGCACATCCAGTCCTGCACTCTCCGGTATGGTATGTACCTCCGGTCTAGATCCTGCGCGATCTGAAGGAGCGACACGGAAGGACACCACATTTTCGTTAAACGAGAGTGCTGAAATAGGGGCTGCAAAATGATCATTAAGGTCCTTGGGGTCCCATGAGTAAGGACGAAGGGGCCCCGGAAGGTGTGAAGCGTCAGCCACTAGGTCGCCCGTTACCGTTCTGACACCGGCTTCTTCAAGCTGATCCGCAAGCAGTTCAAGAACATCCTCTCGTTCTTGAAAAAAGAGATCAGAGATTCCAGGGTCACCAGTGCCGTATAGCACAAGATCACCTTCAAGGACGTCATCGGCGACGTTGGAATCAGAGAGCAAATATGTTTGGAAGCGGAAGTCCGGTCCGAGAATCCGTAGAGCTGCAGCCGTTGTGAGTAGCTTCAGGTTTGATGCCGGACTCAGAGCAGAATCCGGTGACTCCGAAAAGAGCGTGTCACTCTGGTCGAGTGATACGACTAACACACCCCATCTAGCATCCCTCCACCTATAGGCATCCAACATCTGCGATAGGTCTGCCTGCAACTCGGTGATTTCTTGCGCTTCGACTGGCTGACTTTCTAACACTACAAGTGAGACCGACAACCCCAGGAGGAATCTCAGCGCAGGCGACTTCACGCTGTGACCAGGGGGCTCATAGCAGTGTGTGGATCAGGCGCGGATAGGGCCGGGTCCACCTTCGGGGACACAGGTCGTACAGTATCCGGTCAACTCCAAGCTGTAACCGATAACCTGAAAGTCTGTAGCCCTGCCACTAAGTGATTCGATTTCCGGGCCGGCAACCTCTCCGGGGATATCCGTTATAGACCCGCACGCTAGGCAGCGTGAATGATAATGAGGGTCCAATCGTCCATCATAACGAGCCGAGCCATCACTGTAGTTGAGCTTGACCGCAAGGCCGCAGCCGACAAGAGTTTCGAGACTCTTATAGACCGTCGCGAGAGAAATCCCATCCAGGTCGGAGCGGACAGCTAAGAATACTTCGTCTGCTGTCGGATGAATATCCGTGCTAGCGAGGTAGCGGTATACGGCTGCCCGTTGTTCGGTAAACCGCTGTCCACTGGACTGCAGGGCACGGCGTAGTTGAAGGTCGGTATTCTCACGTAGCATAAGAATACTTTATCGGTTCTAACGAAATGATGTCAACTGCGTGATCCACGATTTGATCAGTTTCACAAGTGTGAAGGTTAAGGATTGTGTAGCGCCCATCAGCAACAAGGGTTGCTGATGGGGCGGTCTAGGCAGATTCTTTTCCAGCACAGCTCTGGAATTGTCCCACATGCCGCACAATAAGAAGAATGTCTGATGAGCAAAGACGCTGGCACGCTTGATGCCCTTCTAACTGAAAACCGCCGCTTTTCTCCAAGTGAGGATTTTCGGACTCGTGCTGTGGTCAGTGATTTGGAGATCTATGAACGAGCAAGGACGGACCGTGAATCCTACTGGGTAGAGTGGGCAGAGCAGTTAGACTGGTTCAGACGCTGGGACTCTGTCTTAGAGTGGCAACCCCCTCATGCGAAATGGTTCGTAGGCGGGAAACTTAACGTTGCTTACAACTGTTTAGATCGTCATCTAAATAGCTCTCGTTCTGATCAAGCCGCTCTTATCTGGGAGGGAGAACCAGGAGACACGAAAACCTACACATATGCTCAGTTGCATGATGCGGTCTGCCGCTTTTCAAATGCGCTGAAAAATCTGGATGTAACTCGTGGGGATCGCGTCACCATTTATTTACCTATGATCCCGGAGGCAGCGATTGCTATGCTTGCCTGCGTTAGGATCGGAGCGATCCATTCCGTGGTATTTGGGGGCTTTAGCCCCGAATCACTGGCTGACCGGAATAATGATGCTCAAGCCAAAGTACTTATCACCGCTGATGGTGGTTGGCGAAGGGGTGGCATTGTTCCTCTCAAATCCAATGCAGATGAAGCTCTCCTGAACTCACCTACCGTAGAGAAGGTTGTCGTAGTTCAGCGAGGTGGTGAGTTAACCGAAAAGGTTGATGCAGAAATGCTGGAGGGGAGGGATCACTGGTATCACGACCTTATGGATCAAAACTCGGCTGATTGTCCGGCCGAGGAAATGGACGCCGAAGACGTGTTATTTATCCTTTATACGTCGGGCACGACCGGTAAACCGAAGGGAGTAGTTCATACCACTGGAGGATACCTGACACAGGTAGCTGCTACCACCAAGGTTGTGTTCGATTTACAAGAAGAAGACGTGTATTGGTGCACAGCGGACGTGGGATGGATCACTGGGCACAGCTATATCGTCTATGGACCGCTCGCCAACGGCGCCAGAGTCTTCATGTATGAGGGGGCTCCAGACACGCCTGATCGAGGACGCTTTTGGGAGCTTTGTGAGAAACATGCTGTCACCGTTTTCTATACAGCGCCAACCGCGATCCGGGCCTTTATGCGCTGGGGGGACGATTGGCCGGCAGAGTATGACCTATCTAAGCTCCGACTATTAGGGACAGTTGGTGAACCCATAAATCCGGAAGCATGGGTTTGGTATCATGAGAGGATCGGCGGAAGCTCATGCCCTATTGTCGACACATGGTGGCAGACGGAGACAGGCTCGATCATGATCACGCCACTGCCAGGGATCACGGAAACAAAACCAGGAACTGCGACTTCTCCCTTTCCTGGAATTGAAGCAACGATCTTGAACGAAGCAGGAGAAGTTACGAGCGCCGGGTATCTCGCGATTACTTCTCCTTGGCCGTCTATGCTTCGCACGATATGGGGTGATGACCAACGCTTTCAAGAAACATATTGGTCTAAGTGGGATGGGATTTACTTCCCGGGAGATGGCGCCAAGAGAGATGAGGACGGCTATTATTGGATCCTTGGACGAGTGGATGACGTTCTAAACGTCGCCGGCCATCGAATTGGTACGATGGAGGTTGAGAGTGCCCTCGTCGATCATCCAGCTGTTGCGGAAGCTGCTGTAGTTGGTAAGAGCCATGAGATCAAAGGTCAGTCGATCGCAGCGTTCGTGACCCTTAAAGAGGGAAACTCAGGTACTGATGAGCTGCTGGCTGAAGTTCGCGAGCATGTCGGGTACAAGATCGGAGCGATTGCCAAACCTGAGATAGTGATTTTTACAGCTGACCTCCCCAAGACTCGTTCAGGGAAAATAATGAGACGTCTACTGCGGGATATCGCAGAGGGACAGGCCGTGGGAGATACGACGACTTTGGCAGACCCGAGCGTGGTTACACGTCTACAGGTGATGTATGAAGAGGAAGAATAGACCTGAGGCTACTGCGTCCTGATTTTTGATCTTTATTTTACTGAGTTGAGCATCATCTTTGATGTGCGGCTGATGGTGTGTGAATTCAAGATCCAAAGTCCGGTCAAGCACGAGTTCAGCAAGCGGTTGCATCGTCGTTTCTCCGATGAAGGAATCGAAATCTCGTTCCCTATCCGGACCGTGATGATGAAAAGCGACCCTGACCAGGCATAGACTGACAAGGAAGAACCATGCAGGATTTCTTTTCGAACATTGTTGCAAACGACTGGCTGCGGGCCGCGGGCGGACTCCTTTCCCTGATCGTCTTGGCTTGGATGGCCAACATAGTGACCCGCAGAGTATTCCTGGGGTTCGTCCACAAGTTGATGAGCAGGACACGGTCCACTTGGGACGATCGCCTCTTTGAGCGACGCGTCTTCCACCAACTAGCCAGCGTGGCTCCAGCACTCGTGGTCTACGTTGGAATCGACTGGGCCCTGAGCATCGGCGACAGCACTTCGGCCGCCGCCGCCGTTACGTTGACGAATTGGGAGAATTTCTTGTTCGCGGGGGCAACCTTCGTACGCCGCGTGTCGTTGGCATGGGTGGTGATAGCTCTGACGAGGGCGGCCGGTGGGCTATTGGATGCCCTCAACGACATCTACTCCGCAACCTACAAAGAAGCCCGAAATCGCCCGATCAAGGGATACCTGCAGGTCATTAGTCTTTTCTTGTACGTGGCTACCGGCATCATTGTGATTTCTATTGTGGCAGGTCGTTCGCCCGTGCTCTTCCTCTCAGGCCTCGGGGCGCTCACGGCCGTGCTGATGCTGGTGTTCAGGGACACGATCCTGTCTCTGGTGGCCAGCGTTCAGATCATGTCCAACGACATGATTCGGATCGGGGACTGGGTCGAAATGCCCCAAGCTCATGCCGACGGCGACGTCATCGACATTGCGCTCCACACGGTGAAAATCCAGAACTGGGATAAGACGATCTCCGCAATTCCAACCCACAAGTTCATCTCCGAATCCTTCAAGAACTGGCGTGGCATGAGTGAGTCCGGAGGTCGGCGGATCAAGCGCTCCATTTACCTGGACATGAACTCAGTCCACTTCCTATCCGAAGACGAGTTTGCTCGCCTGTCCCGCTTCGAGTTCCTGCACGAATACCTGGGCGCAAAGCAAAAAGACCTGGAGATTGCTAACACCCGACAAATGTCCGGAAAAGGTATCAAGCCAGACTCACGACGGCTCACGAATGTGGGCACGTTCCGGGCGTATGTATGGCATTATCTGCGAGGACATCCGAAGATCCACCAAGAGATGACACTTCTGGTCCGGCAACTCCAGCCGGGGACGCAAGGTTTGCCCTTGGAGATATACTGTTTCTCCAACGACACGGACTGGGCGAACTACGAGGGACTGACCGCGGACATCTTCGACCACCTTATCTCGAGTCTGCCGGAGTTCGGTCTTGATGCCTTCCAAGAGCCGGCGGGAAGGGATCTCAAGATCTTGCGTGCCTCAAGCTAGGATCATCGTGTGGGCATGTACGAGCTTCTACAAAATATCTCGTTTTAGATTTCCCCCTCATACGATCTAATCGTCCGTCTTCGATTTTCTCTTCTTGTGAACGAAGATGAGGATAAGACCCAGGATGAGTGAGGTGACACCCACCAGGTCGAGTTGTGAATCCAACCCTGACCACACAGGTACATTCCCAAGGATGTAATCGAAGAAGAACACAAGAACGGAAACCACCAGTAAGACATACCCAAGTCTTCGACGATAAGAATTGAAGTGTGGACTACCAGATTTTTTCATTGTCCGAATCGTTGGAAGTTTGGTTAGTCAGGGAAAGATGACGTTCTTCTCCCGGAAACGATAGAAAACGATCGTTTCTTACTCTTTCTCTCTTCCTGATAAGCAGACGCGTCACTCCGGGATCAGACGGAATCAGGCGTTTAGAGAGTGGTGCTAAGCTTCGTCTGCTAGTGCATCAAGGGTGGGGGGAGCAGTTTTAGACAACTTCTGATCTGGCTTCTTCTTGACCTTCTTAGCTGGAACTCCTGCATAGACATAGTGCGGCTCAGTACTCTTTGTAAGCATTGCACCAGCGCCGACCATAGAATCATCAGCCACATGCGTACCAGCTAGGATTGTCGCGTGATACGTGATTCGCACCCCTCGCCCGATAATGGTTTTGGGCGTCTCTATGATGCGGCCATCAGCGATATCGTGTGTATGAGAATAAACGTTTGCAAAATCTGAAACTGACGAACCATTTCCTATCTCAATACCACCCCGGTCATCGAGGAGCACGTGTCGGTGGATCACCACGTTGTCACCAATGTCGAGATTGTAGCCGAATGACAATCGCACATGTGGGAATGCCTTGAAGTTTGTACCACAGTGACCAAAGACATGGTGGGCAAGGATCCGTCTGAAGCGGATGCCGAGCTCCACATTTTCTCCTAGGTAGCTGCGGTCGAACATTTCCCAGAGCCACAGGAGTGGCTTGCGTGGTGTATAACGTTCTAGATCGATGTCCTGATAGTACTCCGGCTCGAGTGTAACATTTTCTGGGTTCATCTGAGCCAACGCGACAGGGAGGAAATGCGTGGCGTCGTTGCGAAGGTGTGCATCACCCAGATGTGGGAAATAGATGTCGGTTAGAATAAGCCGGCAGAGTTCATTTCGGTCACATTTTTCTGATTCAAGTTCCTCTGATAACCAAGCCAGCCACTCAGAATAAAGGTTGTATGTGTCGCTGGGGATTCTTACTGAACGCAGAGGCAAGAAAGGCATTAATGAATCTAGTCTAGATTAAGAGTATAGGTTCTAGGGTACCTTGAATTCTTGAACCGAAAATGGAAATATAAGCAGATCGGTAGGGTGGCAGTATCAGGTATCTAGAAGTCTGCCCATGGATCTGGGTAATTCGTTCTAAACAGAACGCACCAGTCTTGCAGGACTATCCGATGAGCCCGTTGACGCTCCGTGGCCCTACAGATATCGTCTCCTATGGTAACAATCGTGTTTTCTGGAGTGGGTCCGCGCCCGCCCTATGACGCTCTTATCCCAGGGCTTCAAGGGGCGGGCGCGTCTTATTGGGAGAGGTCGATAAGCGATGTCTGATGCCGTGCCTCTGCGGGGCCAGATTGTAAGAGAAGCCCTCACATTCGACGATGTTCTCCTGATTCCTGGACATTCGTTGATTCACCCGAAAGATACGGATGTGTCTTCGCGTTTGACGCGTGAGATTTCTATTGAGATCCCATTGCTCTCAGCAGCTATGGATACAGTTACTGAGTCGAAATTGGCTATCCAAATGGCACGTGAGGGAGGCGTCGGGATTATTCACAAGAACCTCTCGCCCGAGGCTCAAGCAGAGGAAGTAGACCGGGTTAAGCGTTCTGAGAGTGGAATGATCCTGAATCCGATTACCCTCTCGCGAGACAGCAGTCTTCAAGACGCTCATGACCTGATGGCGAAATTTTCAATCAGTGGAGTTCCCATCGTCGAGGATACTGGGCGACTGGTTGGGATTATCACTAACCGAGATCTGCAGTTCGAGCTTGATCTTAATAAGTCTATAGAGCAGGTCATGACTTCTGACGACCTCGTTACTGTTCCAGTAGGGACTACGCTTGACGAGGCAGAAACGCTTCTCCATAAGCACCGTATCGAGAAGCTTCCAGTTCTAGACCAAGATGGAATCCTGAGGGGACTGATCACTGTTAAGGACATCTTTAAGCGCCGCCAATATCCGAATGCCTGCAAAGACGAGCATGGACGCCTTAGGGTAGGTGCTGCTGTTGGAGCATCGAAGGTTGATATTGAACGTGCAGCATTATTAGTGGAAGCTGGGGCAGATTTGATTGTGGTCGATACTGCTCATGGCCATTCCGAGGGTGTGCTCGAAGCACTCGGGCGTGTGCGAGAGCGGTTCCCAGATACCCAATTAGTGGGTGGAAATGTCGGAACTGTAGAAGGGGCTCAGGCTTTGGTCGAGCGAGGAGTTGACGCAGTTAAAGTGGGTGTTGGTCCGGGTTCCATCTGCACTACCCGGGTGGTGACTGGTGTTGGTGTTCCACAGCTGACTGCCATCATGGATGCAGTTGATGGCGGGGATGGGTCGGTACCGATTATTGCCGATGGGGGAATCCGCTACTCAGGTGACATTGTAAAGGCTCTTGCGGCCGGAGCGGAGTCGGTAATGATGGGCTCAATGTTTGCTGGCACGGACGAAGCTCCAGGTGAGAGCTTTCTGCTAGAGGGTCGACGATTCAAAACCGTAAGGGGTATGGGCTCTCTATCAGCAATGGAAGAGGGTTCAGCAGACCGCTACTTCCAGGAAAATCAGGAGGGCCAGAGCAAGCTAGTTCCCGAGGGTATTGAGGCTAGAGTGCCGTATAAGGGCCCTATTTCAGATACGATTTACCAGCTAGTTGGTGGTCTCAGGAGTGGGATGGGCTACTGTGGTGCTGCATCTCTTGGTGAACTTCGCTCTAGCGCTCAGTTCAGCCGAGTTACACCAGGCAGTCTCAGAGAATCTCACCCTCATGATGTTACCATCACTAGGGAAGCCCCGAACTATCGCATGTAGGCGAACAACCCACCGCGTAAATCCCTTTAGTTCCTTAGCTTTCTCCTTCTAGTAAGCCAATAACCAAGCCATTAGACCCGACTAACAAGCATTTAGACAAAAAGAGCCGAACCATCCTGTCACCCAGCCAATGATCAAGATGATGGGGAGTACTACCATCAGGCCAAACCACCACAGGAGTGGCTTTATCGTCTTTCTGCGAAAGCTGTACTAAGCACTTAGTCCCAATGTCAACAATCCAATCACCCTGATATCCAGACCAAGCATTACAACTGTACAAATTGGGAGAAAGAAAACGAAAAACTTCAACCACGAATTCATATCTTTCCAGTTTGGAACTTTATACATCAAGCACCCTAACTTTTTTGAACGAGAGGTCTTCGGACGACCCCCCTACGCTAGTTAGCAGACTAGATATACATCCTGATAGCAGAGGCCGACCAAACGTATAGCACTTTGGAAAGGCTGACGTAACACTCCTACGGTTACGACATAGGGTACAACCCTGATTGAAATAACCGTTCGCGGGGTGAATCACCCTATCAAGACTGGGTGCCCATTCAGGCCCTTAGGAAGTCGATCACGACGCGGTTGAACTCTTCATGGACCTCCCAGTACGTGGAGTGCCCGGACTCGGGGAACGTCACAAGCGTCGACCCCTCCATCTTGCCTTGCAAGGCCTTCGTGACCGTGGGCGGCGCGACGGTGTCTCGCTCGCCCACCACGAAGAGTGTCCTCACGCCTGCGGCGCTGATCCGGCTGATATCGGGTACCGATGACCCGGCGGCGGGCGCCTCATCGCCGTCGTCCGACAAGAACTGGTTTGTCCTGGACACCATCCGGTACAAGAACGCGCCCTCCGGATCACGTTCGGCGTAGGAAGGAGCGAACGCACTTCGCCGACCGAGGTCGGGTGCAGACGCACGGAGCGCGTCCAGCTCGGCGTCCCTGTACCCGCCTGTCGTGCCCGACATGACCAAAGCGTCCACCCGCTCCGGATGTGCAGCCGCAAAGCCTAACACGCTGCGCCCTCCCATCGACTGCCCGATGAGCGATGCACGCTCGATACCGAGCCCGTCCAGCAGCGTCCTCAAGTCTTCGGCGAAGGCGGCTCTGCCCGGACCGCCAGGCACGTCGGTCGAAAACCCGTATCCGCGTTGCGCATATGTAATGCAGGTGAACTCCCGTGAAAACGTGGGGATTTGCCGCCACCAACTCATGTGTGTGCCCGCGCCTCCGTGGGCGAACACAACGGCCGGACCCTCCCCGTAGACCTCGTGGTAGAGTTCGAACTCATCGGCCGTGTCACCGACGGCGGCAAGCCCCGCGTCAGGCGGTCCGCAGGCCGATCCCGCCAGGGTCAGACCACCAACAGCCAGTCCCTTCCGTAGGAAGTCTCGACGCTCGAGCGGCGCTTTCACCCCGCGTGCCCGGATATTCATGGCCATCTCTCCTTGATCTCTGGGTCAAACCCGCGGTCGGCAACCGAGCCGACGGGTTGGATGAGCGTTGTCCGCCCCCCATGGGTCGCATAATATGCCGGTCCGATTCTGCGTGGGAAAGCTGAGCGCCGTCACCTTCGACATCGGAGTCTTTCAGAGTCAGACATCCCGCACTAGATCACATTTCAGGCAAGGTTGTGCCCCCGGCAACCACTAGAGGGGAGAAGCACGTCATGAGCAAACACTACGTTCTGTTCCTAGCCTTTCTCCTTATCCCTTCAACCACGACCGGGGCGGCCTGGCTCGAAGCCCAGCAGCCTAGCACGCTGCTGGATGCACCCTGCACGGCCTCCGCAGACGCACAGGTAACCGAGCCTGGAACGGGGCGCACCTACCTCCTCGACTATCCATGTGATCTGCGTGCCGACGAAGAGGTGACGTTTATCCTCAACCTTCACGGGGCCGGGTCGTTCGGCACCTGGCAACGCCGGTATTTCCCGGCGTTCGACCAAAAGGAGCGACACCGTCTCGTGGTGGCCTCCCCCTACTCACCGAGACGCAGGTGGACCGGGGACGACGACACCTATCTCCAGAACATCGTGACCTCAATTACCGAGGAAGTCGGAAAAAGCAACATTCGAGCCTTCTGGCTGGCCGGACACTCACAGGGCG
>Ga0208895_1000717_pt1 | contig 14892 bp, 13 predicted proteins | sample ETNtaG_10_FD_185765 | JGI IMG/M metagenome (GOLD analysis project Ga0208895, IMG submission 185765) | Marine microbial and viral communities from oxygen minimum zone, Eastern Pacific Ocean - ETNP201302SV82 (SPAdes) (version 2) | ecosystem: Environmental > Aquatic > Marine > Oceanic ... | reverse complement strand
CGGAAAGTTGTATCGCCCCCGACTCAAGAAGTGCGATGGCTAAAGCCGTGGCAACAATACCGCTAATGAGAGATTTATTTCCATTTCCCATAATATACTCCCCTAAATATAAACTGGTTTTTTAATTTCGTTTTTTGATTCAATAATTTCATTCAGGCGCTTAATCTTATTATCCCGATAAAGCAGGTTCATTGTTTCAAAAGGAATCATTTTCAGATCCTTACTAACGATAGAAACGCAGGCCTTTTTTACTGCCCGAACATCGAAATCATGGGCATCCATAAATTTCAAAATAATAACTCTAAAAATATTTTCGTAAGATAGGTTGGGCGCAGAAATCATAGGCAAACAGCACAGGAGCGTTTGCAGGTTTTTTGCCAAGGTTCCCCCCGTTTGTGATGTTGAAAAAACCTTAATCAACTCTTTCTGCAGGTTTTCTTCCTGCTCCAGGAGTATTGTGTTTCTTGTACCGTTTAAAAATATATCAGGATCAATCATGCTGGTGAGAGGGACCACCTTCCCGTCAAATTTTAAAGCGTAAGCCATGGCCAGGGCGTCAGGGTTGCAGGGGACGGGTACTATGTCATTTTCTTTGAAAATATCTGTTTGGTCTAAAATACCCTGCCGTGTTTCTGTTAATGTGAATTTATTTTTCAATGGATCAAAATTATCGGTCCGACCCGCAACTTGAGTGGGCTGAAAGGTCACACCACGAAGACAGCGGTACTCCAATGCAAAATCAATAATTTTGCCAATTTCATCATCATTTTGCCCCCGCTCCAGCGTAACAACCAGGGTAGAATGAATATTAAATTTTTCAAGTTTCTCCAGTGCTTTTTGTCTTTTTGCAGACAAATCCTTCCCGCGCAGTTTTGTTAATACATCCGGTTTAAAAGAATCAAACTGAAGATAAATCTCAATTCCCGGCATATAGTCATTCAGTCGCTCAGCAAACCCCTTGTCGTCTGCTATTCGGATACCGTTTGTATTGATCATAATATGGCGGATCGGGAGCGTCTTGGCATAGTCTAATATGTCAAAAATATTCGGGTGAATGGTTGGCTCACCACCGCTGATTTGAACAATGTCCGGCTCACCTTCGCTGGCCACCACCGCGTCCAGCATGGACCTTACTTCGTCTAAGGTTCTGTGACGACCATAAGTGGGGGATGAGCCCGCATAACAGGTGGGGCAGGTTAGGTTGCAGCGATCTGTTATTTCTACGATGGTGACGCAGGAATGCTGCTCATGGTCGGTGCACAATCCGCAATCGTAGGGACAGCCGTGCTCCACTTTTGTATTGAACTTTTTGGGAAGATCAGACGGTTTAATGTAATGGCGGATCTTTTTGTAATAATCCACATCGGTGGCAATCAGTGTTTTTTCAGGTCCATGATCCAGGCAGTTTTTGAGCATAAAAACATTATCATCCTGGAAAACAATTTTTGCATCCACCCGCTCCAAACAGGTACTGCACATGCTTTGTGTAAAATCGTAATAAGTGTAGTTTCGTGCGGACATAAAAAAGGTCTCTGCTTTTTAAGAATTTATTAAATAATGAATATTAGTAAGGTATAAATATTGGTTCATGTATTTCGTCTTTTCTGGGAATAGAATTAGTTAGAATAAAAAAAATTATTTTTCATATTCCCATTTTTTTATATAAGGCCCAAACTCATCTAAAACCCTCGCCTTTAATTCTGGCGAGTAAGGATCATATTTATTTTTTTTATATCCTTTTATACTCTTTAAATACTTTGACAATTCATTATTAGAATTATCAAAACTTCCTAACCTTAATTTATTATATATTTTATTTAAACTATTCAAGGGGCTCATAATCATATCTTCATATTTGATCCTGCAATACTGATTATGATGCAGCAAGGATAAATCTTCATCTAATCTATTTAGAACGTTTTTATATAACATAAATGTAGTTTCTTCTAAGCCACTGATATCCAATTTTTGCATAGGAAGCATGACTTTAGATAACATTTTAATGGAATGAACCGTTGACTGAATAATATCAAGTGGATGACGGGTAATTAGAACAAAAGAAGCTTTAGGGTAGATTTTTATTAGATGTTTTATTTTAGCTGTGTGTCCAGGTGATTTATAAACAACCCTTTTATCATTATAGTATTGGCTAATTTTTTCATGAAACTTTTTGTGGCACCTTAACCACTCACTTATTATAACCGGTGAGCATTTTTGAAAATCTAAAAAATCAAAAAAATACTCTTTATTCTGGGAAAAGAAGAAATAATTATAAAAAGCATGATTGGGTAATAGTGAGCAGATGGCTACTTCATCTTCACATGGGCTATCAAGCTTTACAACCATGTTGTCTTGAGGTCTTGGTACCTTAATTCGATCAAGTTTTAATGGCAATAATTTTTGCATTACATTAAAAGTGTGTGGGAAAGCACATTGGAAATTATTTGGTGTGCAAAAATATTTATCTTGGCCTAATAAGAAATGTAATAGGGTTGTACCGCTACGCCACAAACCAATGACAAAAATTGGATCTTCAACCTTTCTATCTTTTTTGATATTAAAAAACAAACGTTCGGGTACACACAAAACCTGATTAAGCAATGATACGATTGTGATAATAAGATAATTGAAAATAAATTTTAAAGAAAACCGAATATTTTTATTTGTTATTAGCTTTAGCCATTGACTGAACGGTACACCAATAAGAAAAATAATTTTCAAAATCTATTTACTGAATTGAATCCATACTAGACTGATATAACTCGAATTCGGAATCTAAGCTTTTTGGAGCCGGTTCAGTTGTTAGTCTGGGCCCTTTCCATAATTTTAAATAGGCCATGCCATAGCTTGAAACTTTGCTGGTTTCAACAAATTTTGGCAGATGGATCCAGGGGATTCCAGGATTTTGATGATGCGCCAAATGATAATTCCAGTTTAAATAAAAAGGTTTTAAAAGTGGGTTCAATTTCAAATTGTGGGCGCCATTAATAATGTCTCTAGGCGAAAAGGCGTGATTGACATAGTTTTGAGAAGACCAGCTGAAGGCATGCATGGCATACAAAATCAAAAAAGGCGCAAGCTTTAGATCCAATATAAAAAACATACCCAATTGAAAAGAAAGAATAGCAAAAGCCTCTAGCCAAATTCTAAACAGATTGAATTTTGTCGCATCTAAAAATGCGTAACTATTTGTCCAGATTGGCTTATTGTGCAATAAGACTTTACAAATTGGAGGTATAAAAAATGCAGCTATTGTTAGAAAAGCACAAAGCGGCCAAACCAATCCTATAAGAATACCATACCACATAACCACCTTCGATGATTTGTTATCATCTGCATAGTACAGATCAAACATTTCAAGATCTGTACGGTTTCTCAAATGATGACCATGGTGGATCTTTTTGAATGCACTCATTGAAACAATAAATATTAATCCTAATGCAGCCCCGCCAAGATAATTTGCTTTTTTATTTTGAAATAATAATTTGTGAGCTGATTCATGTAATAAGGAGTAGCAAATTGTCATAGCCAAAGAAAAGCCAACACCATAAATGAATATCATCCATGGTGCGTGCGTATGTGATGCTAAATATTGAAATGTTCCCCAGCCTAATAATGCAAGCAATAAAAAACTTATATTTAGTTTTTGTGAAATGGGATAATTCATATTGCTCATAATACTTACCTATTGCTAAATAGTTGCTTTACTTTCCAAGGGTTACCACCATATAAAATCAAATTTTGCTGTAATCTAGATTGATTCGGAAGGGAGTAATCATATAAACTTGACCCGCTTGATTTCTTCGATGGTGACAGACCCGATGCATCTTCAAAGCGAGAGTTGTTCATGCTTTCGATAAAACACCACTATAGTATTTTCTTGTTCCATTTAAAAAAGAATTAAAAATATCACCTTCATGAACACCTGAATATGATTCTATAGATTTTCTGAATACCCTCGGAATATTTTGATTAATAAAAGAAATTCTATCATCAGACATTTTTTCTAGCCCACTGATAATATGTTTTGAAATATCTTTCATTTCAACTAATTCAAAATTTGATTTTTCCAAACTATTCAAGAAATTTTCAACCTGATGTTCCTCTCTTAGATCACAAAACAAAAAATATCCGGAAGGCAGCAGCACACGGTGAACTTCGGATAAAAACTGATCCATTGAAGAATAACAATGAGAAGACTCGACATTTAATATTACTTCAAATTGGCAATTTTCAAATTGCAAATCCTCCGCATCGCCCCAAATAAAATTCACATTATCGCTCTTATATAATTTATTACTTATTGTGATTGCTTTTTTTGAAATATCAATTCCTGTATAACCGGCATGATCAAAATATTGATTAATAAAATTAGCCCCTCCTCCACGCCCGCTGCCTATTTCCAGAATATGTTTTTCTCTCAAATCAATTTTGGATAATAATTGGTTATAAAGCTGTATTGAATACCTGAATTCCTCATCGTTGACCGAAAGTTCTATCGGTGGATTATTATCACAATAACCATAATTTAAAAAAGGGTAATTCTGTTTATGTAAATAATGATTTAATAATTCGTACCAGTTTTTTAAGACCCGTTTTCGAATATTTGGGCTCAATGAAATAACCCAATGAACAATTTTCCTCAACATGGGTTATTTATCAGAATGAATTTTATTTTTAAAAGCATCAGGCTTAATTGGTTGGAGCCCAGAATGACCATGGGCTTTGAAAGAGCGATTTCTATAACCAATAATTGGAAATATAATTGATATAATTAGAAAAAGAACAAAGTATAAAAAGGGCAACCAACTTGATCCAGACCAATTAAAAAAGAGTATTTCTGAAAGGGCTATTCCCATTCCATATATAAATCCGAATCCTCCAAATGTCCAAGGTGCGTAATCTATAGTAATTTCAACAGGGCCTTTTCCATCTGCCCACGGCTGATTATAAACTTTTAAAAACCCAGATTCAATTGCCTTGAGATCATAAAAGAAATTAACAGAACCAAGTACTGTAGCAGCAACTATACCAAAAACAACAACATCCATTAAATCATGAGCTATGTGTCTGTGACAAACCCATATTATAATTGATGTTGCGCTTCCAAAAACGAATCCATGGTGAGGCCTAAATTTTCCTAGACGAAACTTTGTATTAAACTCCCAAACCCCAAGAATATTTGTTCCAACTCCAGGTACAATATATGCAAATAAAATTGGTACCAACCAGGCCATCAGCACAAGCACCAAATTGCCATTATAAGTATTATTCCATAACCAGAAAGATAAAGGCGTTAAAACTAGAGGTGATATATATTGATATACTCTAAAAAAGGAATTATTATTCTTTGCCAAAATACATACCCTGTTTTTTGAATGTTTCTTTTCTATACAAGGGGTTATAGGTGATATACATCCCAAATTTGATTGGCGTTCGCAGATTAGTTTTAAAATCTAAGGCGCGTTTAGCAATAGACATAATGCTGTTGAATTTCGAGCGTAAATTAAAGGTAGCCTCTGTTAATTCATCCGGTGTCATTTGTTTTGGTAAAAATGATGCATGGTTAAATCTATAATCTGGATGCAGCCACCACTTACCATCATACAATAACCGGTTTTCATCTTTTAGTTTTTTATGAAGCGGCGTGTTTGGATAGGGCATTAAAATATTAAAGGCACCAAAGATAAATTTGTTTTCCATAGCAAAATCCAAAGTAGCCTTAATTGAATCCAAAGTATCATGGTCATGTCCGAGTGTAAATGATGCCCATGTTTGATGTCCGAAGTCACGCAATATTTCAAGTTGGGGTTTATAGTCGTCTCCTTGAATAATAAAGCTGGGTGCCTTTTTCATTTCTTTTAAGCTGTTTCTCGTGATTGACTCAAATCCAATTACATTTCCCAAACACCCACTTCTTATCATAAGGTCCATTAGTTCGAGGTCATTGGTTATATCAATTGAAGTTTGAGACACCCACTTTACTTTCATAGAGATTAATTCCCGATAGAATTCTTTTGCTAATTCATGATTTGAATTAATATTATCATCCACAAAAAAAAGAAAGTCCCGATCCTGTCGGTCTATTTCTTCTAACACTTCATCAATTTTTCTCACATACTGAGTTTTATCAAAATATGTTGCTATGGCGCAAAAGTTACAAGAAAATCTACACCCTCGTCCAAACTGTAATAACGTAATCGGTAAATACCCCTTCCCTTTATAAATATCTCTTCGGGTAAATGTCCCCGGTTGTGGGATGCCGGAAGTTGTCTTATATAATTTTTTCAACTTCCCGTTTTTAAAATCAGACAAAAGGGTTTGCCACTCGAACTCACCATCGCCGACATATAAGGTATCCGTATGTTCAGAAACCTCCTCAGGTAAAAGAGTAGCATGCATTCCACCCATAACCACGGGAACACCTCTTTTTTTATACTCTGCGCCTATTTCATAAGCACGCCTCGCCGTATAGGTTTCCACCGTAATTGCCACCAAATCTGTCTGTTCATCAAAAGGAATTTCTTCCATTCTATCATCATAAAGCACAACATCAAACTCATCGGGTGTCATACCCGCCAGCACACCCAATTGCAGGGGCTCCATCCGACCTTCGTCAATGTAAAGACTATGCCCCAGTCGTCCTATGTTTGGTTTAATAAAGGTGATTTTCATATTGTTCCCGCTTACCCCAGGGCGACTGCCTGTTTGTTATATAATTCTTTTCTATTCACCAGATTTGCCAAGGTGTACATCCTCAGGTGATATAGGCTTTGGGAATTTGTTTTCCTATTGATGGCTCGGTTAAAAATATTCGAATACGTATTGAATTCCTTGCGAATAGAGAAACACCTCTCCGTTAACTCGTCTGGTGTCATATTCTTAGGAATAAACGCGGCATCACCATAATTAAACTCTGGATCCAACCACCATTTATCAAATAATAAGCGGTTTTCATTTTTAAGCCTTGAATATAGGGTTGCTCCCGGCATCGGCATCAGTGGGTTAAAATTGGCCAAAAAAAACTGGTTCTCTAAAGCAAAATCAAGAGTTGATTCAAATGATGCGGGAGTATCATTGTCATATCCAAAGATAAAGGTAGCATAAATCAAAATACCGTTATCATGAATACGACTTATAACATCCTTAAATCCACCAAATTTCATGTTCCATTTTTTCTGCATTAGGGAAAGGTTTTTTGGATTCAAAGACTCAAACCCAATTAATGTATTAAAACAGCCGCTTTTCTGCATCAGGTTCAACATCTCTGGATCAGAACCAATATCAATACTTGCCTGACACGACCATTTAATGTTCAATGGTACAAGCGCTTCAATGAATTTCATGGTTTTTTCTCTGTCAATAAACAAATTATCATCAACAATAAAAACATGTTTTTTATCCAAAGATTCTATTTCTCGAACGACATCAACAATGGGTCTCTGCCTTAAGTTTTTATTTCCATAAAAAGAATATATGGAACAAAAATCACAGGCATATTGACACCCTCGTCCGTACTGAACCAGAGAAATAGGTGAATATTTTTTATTATTAAAAAGAGAACGGTCTGGTGAAATATTTTTTAACGATTGAGTATTTGTTGAGCGGTATATTTTTTTTAGTTGATCTTTTTCATAATCTGCAATAATGCTTAACCAGATATCTTCTGAATCGCCCACAACGACAGCATCTGCATGTTCAAGCGCCTCATCGGGTAAAAAGGTCGGATGGTACCCACCCATTATTACTGGAATCCCCCCAGATCGAAATTCATCGGCAAAACTGTAAGCACGTTTTGCAGTATAGGTTTCTACTGTCATGGCAACTAAATCAGTTTCAAGATCGAGGGGCACTGTTTCAATCCGATCATCATATAGTTCTACATCAATTGTGTTTGGTAAATAACTCGAAAGCAGAGCAAATACAAGTGGTTCCATGGCATCTGCTGCTGGTACATGGCTTATATGAGGTCTAATAAATGTGATTTTCATTTTTATGGCCCCTTCAATAATATGTCTGACCAACCCATAGATTTTGTAAGAATTTTTGTTTTTATATCACCAAGTTTTGTTCCCTTTTGATGTTTTGCTTCTACAAAATATTTCATAGCCCTATCTGATACCATTTTAATTTTTGTACCTTTAAGCTGACCCAATTGTCGGCAATAATCATAATGATAATTTTTTCTTAATTGAAGGTCTAGCCTATCACCCAACAGTTTTAGATTAATCGAATCTTGATCTTGTATATTCAAATAAAGAAAATACCGATAGGTGCCGTTTGTCTGTTCGGGCGCAACCAAACAAAAATGGGAAGATAAACCGCTTTCCTGTAAAACTTGATTCACGACATCAGAAACGAATCCATCACTTAATTTTTCACCAAACAAATCAGAAATATATCCAGCCTTACCCACAAACCGAAATAACGGAACACCCTCATCAAACCCCATAACTTCAATGATGTCTCTCAGCTTGTATCGATATAAGCCACCACTTGTGGTTAATACAACTTCATATTGTTTATTTAACTCTAGTTCATGAGCCAAAACCGTTTCAGATGGAGAGCCATCGGGAATAAATTCAAAAAAATGGGAATTAATCGATAATGCGGGCCACTCATAATTGAACAGGGGGAAAGAAATAAGACCCTCTGTTGCAATTAACCCCTTTCCTTGAATCTCAATTTGATGTAAATATTTTTGTTTCAGTGATTTAAGAAAAAGAGTAGACGGCCCGTCTGACCAACAGCTTACCAGGGATAATGCTGGCCAAATTGATCCTATGTTTAGATCTTCTAGTTGATTTAATTCGTGAATTCTGTCCGGAGAAATTTTCAATTGTTGAATCAATCTTTTTTTAAGTGTTAAATCAATAGGCTTTGGCGGGTTTATATCATGATTATTTATATCTGTTAATAATGCTGAGAAATCATCCATCAATTGGTCAAATAAAAGAGTTAAAAATGTTGGATGCCAAACCGATATGATTTTTAAATCTGTCCGAGCTAAAAGAAATAGCAATGTTACATATCGAAAAGACTCAATATCTTTTATAAGCTTAACTTCATTTGGCACCGCCATGATGCGAGATAACAAACCATGTGTAAGGCCCCCAAGATAATTTGTATCGTGTTCAAACCCAACAGGAACCTTCTTTGAGTGCGGGTGGGAAAAATCCGGCACGGGGCTCACAGACCAATAGGCCGATCCGGACATTAAATCGGGGCGGTTGGAAAATAGGTCAAAGATCCAAGGACCAATTCCGCGTTGAAAATCTTTTTTCAAACCCTTTGTATAGGGAATCAATTTGGTTGCTGATGTTGAACCGCTTGTTGGTTCAAATAAGTTGACAGTCTCCTTCGTTAAAATTGAATCATGTCCAGAGCCAATGTCTTTTATATCATTGATATAATCATCATATTCTGAAATAGGTACTTGAATAAAAAACTTATCTATTGAATCAATTGAAGAGAAAGAATGATCTTTTCCAAACCGCGTATTTTCATTTTGCCGGATAATATTAAACAGAATATTTTGCTGAGCTTGAAAAACATCTGTTTTTGCTAATTGGTATTTACGCCAATGCCTCACGCAGGATAATTTCCAAATTAGATTAACAAAATAATTCACCTCAGCAACATCCTTTCTCCAGCAGGAGTATAATTTCCATTCCTGATTTCAGTGAGACACACTAATTCATCTCCATTAACATATCCAGGGTTTTTCTCAAGAAAAAATGCCACATGTTGATCGTTCAACCGGCCTGGGTCCACTTTAGCCATATCCTCCAGCAGGGGGGATGATCCTCTTTTGAATTGGACGACGCCAGTTTTCTGGTGATAACTGGCTCCGTAGATTTCTTTTGCCAAAACATTCATTATATTCCGGAATTTTTTTGGCGTTTCTTGATCATACCGAGGATAATATTCTTTATAGAAGGTTGGCAAAAATCGATAGGTCCTGTACCCCGAAGAAAGCAAAAGCCAATATAGCGGCCTATGGGGATGTTTGCATTTTTCTAGTACAGTTTGAATCCATCTTTTCGAAAGTTCAAATGTTTTCCAATAGTTTTTATCAATGATTGTATCACCGGAATACACAGCGCTCATCTCTTTTCCTTTTTGGACCAAATCAAGACATCCGATACTGGTAAATCCCTTGATGCTCTTACTTCCCTTTTTCTCCAAAAGGATGATCCAGTCTTTTTTGAACAGGTCCTTTTGAAAAATGTCCTCTTTTGAATGAAAATAATCTGAAAATAATGAATACATTTCTGAAAAATTTTGGTCATTCAATTCGGACGGGGAAAGAACCCTACTTGTCAATAATTGACTCATAGAATTGCAACCTCTATTCCGGGTAATCGATTATCTGCCATTTGAAGAGGGTCTATGCCATCCGCCTCCCAAGATACAAGATAAATGCGACTGTAAGCAGGAACGTTTTTGAAATTAGACTTAACAATATGATCAAAAGGATGATTTTCATCAAACCCAATCACCATATACTCAATTTTTTTCTGAATTAAAAAATTATGACATTGCGTCAATAATTCTAAAAAAATATCAGGATTATCTTTCTCAGTAGCCACATGACTGATAAAACAGCTTTTAAGTTTGCTATTCTTTTTGGGTAAAGGTGGATAACCTAAGATCAAAGAACATCCATTAATAAGCCATTGGATTTTCGATAAACTATTTTTATATCCCTTAACAACTGTTTGTCGAACGCTGCGCTGATCCCACATGGCCATACAGCCTACAATTTCTTCATTTTTAATTGCGACCAGCATATTTTCTGGTTTTAGTCCAGGTGTGTGATCAGGGTTAAACAAAGTCTCTTGGGTCCACATTGGATAAAACTGATGTTGTTTTCCATATTGATTTAAAAATTTAACAAGAGCACTTTGATCAACCTTCTGCCCATTTATTATAGATATTGTTGTAGATATGATTTTTTTGGGTTTATTCCGAATCGGAATTGATCGAGTACAGAAATGACTGTATTCTTGGTAGCGAGGTAATCCTCTGACACCAGATTTTAACAATTTTAATGCTGGCTCATTGCCGTCCATAATACTTGTTAAATAAAATTTTGTTTTTTGATCCAGGTGGAGTTTTTTGCAATATTGATATCCACGCAAAGCCGGGAATCCCGTTTGATACTCAGGCAACAGCCTCATAAGCCCAAGATACCCCACAGATTCGATTTTCCCATTAAAGTACAATTGTCTTATTGAGCGATTTGTTACCCCAAAGACTTTCCCGTTTTTAGAATCTTTTCCAACAATGGTCTGGTGAAAGGAGCCCTCTAGATGTTTCACACCAAAGAAAGAAGGTTCTCTTTCGAAGGTCATTCTAATGGGTCCAGCCATCGGCGTTTGATGCAACACAGAACGGAGAGCCGCATCATCTTTTTCAGAACCGATATAGTATTCTAGGTTGGGCACTTAATTACAAACCGTGATTGATGGGTTTTAAGTATAGGTCTGGAACTTGACGTACTTTAATCAACTCACTTTTCCAATTGCTATCTCCAAGAGGCAAATGGTCTCTGGAAGAGATTTCTCTTCGAATACCATAATTGATTAAATAATACTGCATCCACATCCAGGCGCTTTTTTTATTAACCGAGTCTAGCCCGCGGTTCCAAATGCTGCGCCATGTATAAAAATCTGTCCGAGCCTGAACACACCCAGCTTCCAATTCATGCGGTTGAAAATGGCGCGGCTGAAAAGGAATTTTGTTATAACTGTAAGTAGGGTCCAGCCACCATTGATCGTATAACAAACGGTTTTCCTTTTCCAGCCTTTTATAAAGCGGCGTACCGGGAAAAGGCGTCAGGTGATTAAAGGCGGTGATATAAAAATTATGCTCCTTTGCAAATTCAACTGATTCAGAAAAACTATCCGGCGTATCCTCATCGTAGCCAAAGACAAAAGTAATATACAGCCGGATATTATATTTTCGGAGATTGGCCAATGCTTTTTCATATCCACCATCCATCATATTAAAACCCTTATTCATCTTCTTTAGATTTTCAGGATTTAACGATTCAAAACCGACTAATACGCCCTGACATCCTGACTTCTGAAGAAGATCTAAAAATTCTTCGTCATGAGCTGCGTTGATACTCATCTGACTGACCCATTTATAATTATAGGGAATCAGCGCCCTCAGAAATTCCTTGGCTACTTTTACATTGGAAGTAATATTGTCATCCACAAAAAAGATCAAACGCCTATTCCCAATTTGTGATAATTCATCCAATACATTTTGGTAAGGCCGCCTGGTTTGAGAATTTTTAAAAACCGTCTGAATCGCACAAAATTCACATTGAAATTCACATCCACGACTCGCTTCAACCAATGATACAGGAACATAATTTTTGCCTTGAAATATGGATCTATCCGGCATTACATGGTCTAAAGAAGGTCTTTCTTTTGTATGATAATATGTTTTTAACGTCCCTTTTTCAGCATCCAAAAGAACCTGTTGCCAGCTTGATTCTGCTTCACCTACTACAACAGACTCGGCGTATTGACTCACTTCCTCAGGGCATAAAGAAGCATGAAAACCGCCCATAACAACCGGCACGTTGCGTTTTCGATATTCACTGGCGATTTGATAAGCACGTATCGCTGTATAGGTTTCAATACTTATCGCCACCAAGTCTGTGGGCTCATTATAATCGATTGTCTCGACTCGATCATCAAAAAACTTAACCTGATGTTCCGACGGTGTCAGGCTTGCCAGTGTTGCCGCACCCAAAGGTTCCATTTGCCAGGTACGGATATAATTCTTTTGTCCCTCATGCTTGCCGATGGTTGGATGAATAAGAGTCACCTTCATGCAGCTTCCGCCTTCTTTGGACTTATAGGTGGTTTGAATCCTGTAATCCAGTCACAATTATAATAACTGTGTAAATGATTGGCATAAAATCGGTATCCCATATTAGCCAGAATTGAAATAGGGATTTGAATGCCTGAACCCAGAATCCGCTTCCATATGCCCGAAAAGGAATAGGTATACTTCCAGGCGCTTTCATGACCGATTAATAATTCTTCGGGTGTCATATTTCTTGGTTGAAAGACAACATGCTGGCCATCATACAATTCCCAGTCTCGAGTTGTGATTCTTCCCTCAGATTCTATCCGATGATATAAGGACGTCCCAGGAAACGGGGTCACAATCGCGAACCTCGGTAGATCAATGTTCATTTTAATCGCCATTTTCGCTGTTTCCATAAAAATATCAGGCATATCGTGATCCATCCCGAATGTGAAACAGGCCTGAAGTGTGATATTGTGTTCATGTAAGGAAGAAACAACATCTCCATAATCCTCCGGTGAATTAAATCCTTTCCGGGATATTTTAAGGTTATCAGGTGTTATGGATTCAAATCCCATAAGCAATCCGGCGCATCCACTTTCCGCAGCCAATTTCAAAAGCTGCTTATCCTTGATCAAAAGTGTAGTTGATAGACCATACCATTTCAGGTTTAGTGGAATCAACGCTTCAAACAATTCAGCTGCGTAGTCCTTATCGGCAATTATATTTAAATCGATAAAAATGATTCTTTTGGCCCAATGCTGTTTGATATCTGCCACGATTTGGTCCACCGGTTTTTGATATGGCGTTGTACCCCATGCAAAGGGAACAACACAAAAATCACAACGATGAATGCAGCCCCTTGTTGCCTCAAATACGTGTGTTGTTAAGAATTTTTTTGCATCAAGCATATCACGGCGGGGGAAAGGGCGATCTGCTAGAGACAAATCAGGTGCCTGGATGTAAGCCGGTTTCAATTTGTTAAAAATAAAATCATTGAGCAATTCCGGCCAAATATCCTCTGCATATCCCTGGACAATACTATCCGCATGAGGTGCGGCATCCTCCGGCGCGAGTGTAACATGTGGTCCACCAAAAACAACAGGAATTCCCTTTTTTCTGAATTTTTTAGATAAATGATAGGCCCGAGGTGCACTGCCTGTAATCACTGTCATGCCAACCAGGTCTACATCCAGATTATCTGGGATGTCTTCAATGCCTTCATCGTAAATTTTTATTTCAGCTTTCATTGATTCTGGTACGAGGGAAGCAAGAGTTGTTAAAGTCAGCGGTGTATACCTGAGGCTTTTTTTGAAAATACCGCCTCTGTGATGATATAGAGGCCCCTTCGGAGATATGAGCGCTATTTTCATTTCAAAAGATATCTTCTTATTATTTTTAAATAATGAATATTAACACCGTTAGCTGTTTATGAACGTTTCTTCTTTTTACCGAAACCGGTTAAGGCTTTTTTGACAACAGGCATGGGTAGAAAAAACACAGCATTAAACATATAATTAAGGTGTGTTGTTTGGGCGTCGATCCTATCAAATGGATGTAAAACAAATCCGTCGCCATCTTTATTATTTTTAGGTTTTACTTCAAATTTCATGGGACCCAGAGTTCGTAAAAGGTTTAGAACTGTTTTGAATCCTGCATCTCCTTTTTGCGGCATTAAATTTCCAGCGGATCGATCTTCATTAATGAGTTTTATTAATAAATGAATTTTATCTTTATAAATAACTTTTTGCCATTTTACAGTTCCTTGAGAAAAGTGAAATTTAGCTTTTTTCGCCATGAGCGGATGGGGGCGAGTGTTTCGAATTGATTCTACTAGTTGTAAAAAATAATTTTTCCCGCCGATCGCCTGAGCGCAATCTGAGAGCTGTTTATTAAAATCATTTTTTGCTGCTTCGTCTAAAGAATTGTAATCAAGCATATTTTAATGGCAACAGGTGATTTTCATTTTTCATTATTTTTCATCAAGCCCATGGAAAGAAGAAATAACTGGTACAGAGAAAGAACCCCAAACGCAATCATAACTAATAAATCAATATTATG
>Ga0208895_1000703_pt1 | contig 15073 bp, 13 predicted proteins | sample ETNtaG_10_FD_185765 | JGI IMG/M metagenome (GOLD analysis project Ga0208895, IMG submission 185765) | Marine microbial and viral communities from oxygen minimum zone, Eastern Pacific Ocean - ETNP201302SV82 (SPAdes) (version 2) | ecosystem: Environmental > Aquatic > Marine > Oceanic ... | reverse complement strand
TTTTAATCATATCTCAGTTTCTGACCTCCTGCTAGTTAAAGAAGACGGAACTATTATTCAAGGTGATCGACCTATTAACCCAGCTGCTTTTTATATTCATTCATCCATTCATAAGGCAAGACCTGACGTTAATTCTGCAGCTCATGCTCATTCTATACATGGAAGAAGTTTTTCTGCCTTAGGTAAATTATTGGATCCAATTACACAAGATGCAGCCATGTTTTTTGAGGAACAATCTATTTATTCAGATTACGGGGGCGTGGCTTTTGATAAAAATGAAGGGGAGGAGATTGCTAAAGCTTTAGGTGATAAAAAAACAGTTATTCTTCAAAATCATGGTCTCTTGACCACTGGAACAAATGTTGATGTTGCGGTTTGGTTGTTTATTTCTATGGATAAATGTTGTCAGAGTCAACTAATCACTGAAGCCGCAGGTAAACCAATTATTATTCCAGATGAAACAGCACGTCATGCTAAAGCTCAAGCTGGTAGTGAAATGATTTTATGGGCAAGTTTCCAACCGTTATATGATTTAATATATAAAATAAACCCAGATTTCTTAGATTAAAATGATGCAACAAACACTTAAATCACAACAGCTAAAATCTATTTCAGAACCAATCCCTGATCTTAGGGTTCGCCTTAATCGCCTCGATCGTTTATTGGATATGATGCTTGAGTATCAGGAGCAGATCCCAATAGCTTTAGCAGAAGATTTTGGACATCGCTGCCATAAGGTTTCAAGATTTTCAGATGTTGCTGCAGTATTTGATTCCATTCACTATATAAAAAAGAATCTAAAAAAATGGATGAAACCAGAATCAAGACATGCAACGCCACCCTTTAATTTGGTTGGAGCTAAAGCTTATATCCAATACCAACCTGTTGGGGTTGTAGGCATTATAAGCCCATGGAACTACCCCTTTAATCTTACCTATGGTCCTTTAGCAATCATTCTTGCAGCAGGCAATAGAGCTATGATTAAACCCTCCGAGTTTACTCCTAGATCATCAGCTCTTATGAAAACAATGATTACAAAATATTTCGATACTGATGAGGTCGCTGTTTTTCCTGGGAGTGCTGATATTGGCCAGGAGTTTTCTGCACTGCATTTTGATCATCTTTTATTTACGGGTTCAACAGCAGTAGCAAAGAAAGTTATGGCATCTGCAGCTCATAATTTAGTACCTGTGACCTTAGAGCTCGGCGGTAAGTCTCCTGTTATTGTGAGTGATTCAGCAGATTTGTCAGTGGTAGCTGATCGGTTATGGTATGGCAAATTAATGAATGCTGGTCAAACTTGTATTGCCCCTGATTATCTTTTTATTGAGGAAAAATCTTTAGAAGATTGGATTCAATTTTCGAAAACCTCAATTGCATCTATGTACCCATCATTCTTTAGTAATGATGATTATACTTCTATCGTTAATGAAGGTCATTTTGACCGATTAAACAGATATCTTGATGATGCTAAAGACAAAGGTGCTAGAGTTATTGAGTTTAATCCTTCAAATGAAAAAACAACCGAACGTGTACATCATAAAATGCTGCCATCGATTGTATTGGGTGCAACTGATGAGATGTTGGTTATGCAGGAAGAGATATTTGGACCAATACTACCTATTAAAACTTATAAACATTTAGACGAAGCCATTGATTACATTAATAATCATGATCGACCACTTGGTTTGTACTATTTTGGGAAGAATAAAGCAGAGGAAAATCATGTGCTCAATAACACCGTTTCTGGAGGGGTTGCTGTTAATGATGTGATTTTCCAATTTGTGCAGGAGGATCTTCCGTTTGGGGGTATCGGTCCTAGCGGTATGGGCCGATATCATGGGATTGAAGGTTTTAAGACCTTTTCTAATCCAAGGGGTGTCTATAAGCAAACTCCACTGGAAGTGGCATTAAAGATTGTTAGACCACCTTACGGTAAATTATTTGATCAGGTCCTTTCGACTCGCATTAAAAAATAAATGACCAAAGAAATCGATAGACTCTTGCAAGCCAAGTTGCATGATTTGGGATTCGATGTGATTGAGAAGCATATTTTTCTTTGTGCAGACCAAACCGAAGCCAATTGTGCACTCAGAAAAAAAACAATTCTCTCATGGGAATTTCTCAAACAACGGCTAAATGAACTTAATTTAGATGGAAGAGGAGGGGTTTATCGATCCAAAGTGAATTGCCTTCGTGTTTGCTCTCAGGGCCCTATAGCGGTTGTTTATCCAGATGGAGTTTGGTATAAAAAATGTACACCAGAGGTCTTAGAAAAAATAATTCAAGAACATTTAATTGGCGGTAATGTTGTTAGAGAGTTTGTTATTTCAAAGCAGAATTAAGAGTCTCTAGAAAATAGGTTTCATTAGCCCTTTGGATTAAATAAGCGTGTATGTCTTCAGCGTCCTGTTCACTTAGTCGACGTGCAAACCCAACCATTCCTTTTTCTGTGTAGAGTCCACCTAAGGTTATTGCTTTAAATTTCTCATGAGTGTCTTTGCTCATATATCTTAGATCCGCAATAACTCCTCCTCCCATCGCACCTGCTCCATGACACATATGGCATTCCCAATGAAAAAGGTCTTCACCTCTGGCGATACTGGCTTGATCTTCAATTGGTGGAGGCGGTTTGGGCATATTAATGTTAGCGGGTCTTTCAGGCAATTGAATGTCTCCATCCAATGAAAATGTTACGATCCGAGCATTGATAGGTCCACCAGAATATTTTGGCGGTAGACCCGCTTGGATTGCAAAGACCCCTCCATAGCCTGCAACCACGGTGACGTATTGTTTGCCATTAATATTATAGGTGATTGGTGCTGCCACAATTCCCGTTTGTAAATCTTTGCTCCACCTTCTCTCTCCTGTCTTAGCGTCATAAGCAACCAGTTCACCATCAGATGTTCCTTGAAACACAAGATTTCCTGAGGTTGATAAAATTCCCCCATTCCAAGGCAGGGTTAAGTATTGTTTCCATACTTCTTTTTGTGCCACAGGGTCCCACGCGCTTAAACGACCTCTCACACTTTTCACAAGTAATGACAATTGAAGTAGATTCTTTGGTGGAGCTATAGCCGTCATGTCAACTCCGATGTTCCAACCTGTCTCATCGTATTTATAATTGTCATCTTTTACAAATGGCATATAAAGCTCTTGAGCTGGAATATAAACTAAACCTGTCTCTGGACTATAAGACATGGGCATCCAGTTATGACCTCCTAATGCCCCTGGAAACACAAGTTTAAAGCTTGTCTCATAATCACCCAGATCAGTTTTTAATGGTCTACCTGTTTCTGAGTCAACACCACTGGCCCACGTTACTTTCACATAATTTTCTGCAGATAAAAACTCACCATTGGTTCTATCAATAACATAAAAGAACCCATTTTTTGGTGCTTGCATCAATACTTTTCTAGTTTCTCCATCAATAGTAATGTCAGCAAGAATGATATGTTGTGTCGCTGTGTAGTCCCAATTATCACCTGGAGTGGTTTGGTAGTGCCATACATAATCACCAGTGTCTGGCTTTAAGGCAACAATGGAAGACAGAAATAAATTATCTCCGCCTTCTGGACTTCTAATTTTATAGTTCCATGGGGATCCATTTCCTGTGCCTATGTAGAGTAGATCAAGCTCTGGATCATAAGCCATAGAATCCCAAACTGTTCCCCCACCGCCGTATTTCCACCACTCGGATCCCTTCCAAGTCTCTGCAGCCATTTTCATGGCATCATTTTCGAATCCGTCTTCTGGGTTTCCGGGAACAGTATAAAATCTCCAAATCATTTCACCGCTATTAACATCGTAGGCACTAACATAACCTCGAACACCATATTCTGCTCCTCCATTACCTATCATGACCTTGCCTTTGATAATTCTGGGAGCTCCAGTGATGCTATAGGCTTTTAAATCATCCACCGTCATTGTTTCCCAAATCACGGTTCCATTTTCAGCATCTAGAGCAATTAGTCTTCCATCAAGTGTTCCTATATAAAGTTTACCTTCCCATGCTGCTACACCTCGGTTGACGGCATCACAACATAAGTAATTGGCTTTATCTCTTGGAACTCTGGGATCGTATTTCCATTTTAATTCGCCGGTGACTGCGTCATTAGCATAGACAACACTCCAAGCACCAGTAGTAAACATGATTCCATCAATGACTAAAGGCGTGGCTTCGTGCCCACGGCTGCTGTCTAAATCATAAAACCATTCAATGTTAAGATTTTTTATGTTTTCTGAGTTAATTTGATTAAGTGAACTATGTCGCTGTTCACTATAAGTTCTGCCGTGTGTTAGCCATTCATTGCTATTCTCATTTGCTTCTATAATACGATCAGTACTGACGTCAAATTCTAATGCTAGAGTTTGTCCTATCAAGAAAAAACTTGAACATGCAATAAGGTTTTTTAGAAGATCACTCACAGATATATTCTATAACATTGTGTAACGACAATTCGATTAAGTATTTATTTTTTTCTCAGTTTGACTTTTAGGGTGTTTTATATTCATCTATGTATTCAAAACTAAATAAATCGTTAGGGGACAATGATTATGGGGAAATCAATACAACATTTTTTTTACTCGATATGTTTGTTTAATCTGTTATTCATCTCAATGAATCTACAGGCTATAAGCGAAGCTGAAATGATCAACCAAGCCTATCAATCAACTTATAGTCCGGAGCCTAGTCCTAAAATTATAATAAAAAATGGAACAGTCCTTACTGGCACAGGATTACTTTTGGAGAAAGCCTCAGTATTAATTGAGAACAATCAAATTATAGCTGTGGGTGAGGACATAGACGACGATGAGGCTCAAGTAATTGATGCTGAGGGTAAATGGGTTACTCCTGGTATTATTGATATTCATTCTCATATGGGTGTTTACCCGGCTCCAGGTCTTCGTTCCCTTTCGGATGGGAATGAAGCGACTAGCCCCGTTACACCTCATGTATGGGCTGAGCATTCTGTATGGACACATGACCCTCAATACACCCTAGCCCTTAAGGGCGGTATAACCACATTCCATGTGCTACCAGGTTCTGCAAATTTAATTGGTGGAAGAGGGGTGACACTAAAAAATATCAGAAGCGTTACTGTACAAGGTATGAAGTTTCCGGGTGCTCCTTACACCTTAAAAATGGCTTGCGGTGAAAATCCAAAAAGAGTGTATGGGAACCGAGATTCTGAACCCTCAACAAAAATGGGTAATGTAGCAGGCTACAGAAAAGCCTGGATAGAAGCCCAATCCTATCTGAATCGATTAGAAGAATACGAGTCTAAGTCAGAAGAAGCAAAGGAATTAGGCTATGCACCGTCTAGAGATCTTGAGCTAGAGACCCTAGTTGGTGTGCTTAAAGGTGAAATCCTTATTCAGAATCATTGTTATAGGGGTGAAGAGATGGCAATAATGTTAGATATTGCTAAAGAGTTTGATTATAAGGTTACAACATTTCATCATGCTATCGAGGCTTATAAAGTTGCCGATTTGCTTGCTGAGCAAGGAGTTTGTGCTGCAATGTGGGCTGATTGGTGGGGATTTAAGCACGAAGCCTTTGACATGGTTTGGGAGAATGTGGCCATGGTTGATCAAGCCTTAAGCGGAAAAGGGTGTGCAATTGTGCATTCGGATTCTGCAGTAGGCACTCAGCATCTGAACCAAGAGGCTGCAAAAGCGCTTTCAGCAGGTAATCGATCAGGGTTAGACATAAATAAGGCCAGAGCCATACAATGGATTACTTTGAATCCTGCAAAAGCGTTAGGCATTGCTGATCAAGTGGGTAGTCTTGAGGCTGGTAAAATGGGAGATGTAGTTATTTGGAGTGGGGATCCTTTTAGCGTCTACTCTAAAGCTGAAAAAGTATTTATTGATGGCCACTTAAAATACGACAATGGCTCAATTGATGCTTTTACAAGAACTGACTTTGATCTAGGAATTATAACTCCTGAAGGAGATCGACTATGAAATATTTTAACTCTATATTCATACTTACTTGTTTATTTTTTATTTCTGCACAAGCCGAGAATAATTCTAGAATCTTGATACAAAATGCCACTGTAATTACCGCCACAGAACAAGGCACTTTGCTAGAGACTGATGTTTTAATTGAACAAGGCATAATAACTAAAGTTGGCCAAAATATTGAGATCACTAATGCTTTTATTATCGATGCGAGTAATAAAATTATAACTCCAGGTCTAATTGCACCTCATTCAACCTTAGGACTTATTGAATTAGATTCAGAATCAGAAACAAGAGATGATTCTACAGATCATTATTCTGCTGGATTTAGTATTGTTGATGCCTTCAATCCGTCATCTGTTTTAATTCCTTATAATCGCTCTGGTGGCATTACTTCTGCCATAGTGGCGCCTTCCTCTGGTGCTGGAATTTATTCAGGAATGGCATCTGTTTTTAAGACCGATGGATTATTAAAGATAGAACCAGTGGCTAAAGATGTAGCTATGATTATAGAATTTGGTGGCAGCAAAGATTCTAGAGCAGCCAATATGCTGATGCTTAAAGATTCTTTTGATTTAGCACGACGTTTTACTACATCGAAATCTTCAATCTTAAGGGGAGGATATTTTGATTTCGGTGATTATACCGTCAGAGATTTAGTAGCGATTCAAAGATTACTAAAAGGTGAGATTCCACTCATTATTAGAGCAAATCGAGCATCTGACTTATTAAAACTGATTAATTTTGCTAAAGAGCATCGTATCAATATTATTTTTCTTGGAGCTAAAGAAGCTTGGCGAATAGCAGATACACTGGCTACAGAATCGATACCAGTGATCATTGATCCAATGGATAATATACCAAGTTCTTTTGATTCTATTGGTGCTAGATTAGATAATTCAGCCATACTCCATAGAGCAGGGGTAAAGATTTTAATCACCTCTCAAAATACTCATAACTCTTATCTAAGTCGTCAAGGTGCTGGCAATGCTGTGGCCCATGGTTTATCAAAAGATGAAGCCATAAAAGCTTTAACAATAAATATTGCTGAGACTTTTGGATTACAAGATGAGATTGGCTCTATAGAGGTTGGCAAACATGCTGATATAGTCTTATGGGACAATGACCCATTAGAAGTATCAAGCTTTGCGGATGAAGTGTTTATTGATGGTAATAGCATTAGTCTCATGACACGGTCAAAGCGACTCAGAGATAGATACTTGAATAAACTAGGATTGAATTAATCTAATTTCGTTGCGAAATAGTTGAATCCATGAGTCCGAGATAATCGGATAAAGTTTTGCCGTCATCGGATAATGAATTAAGTTCACTTAAAATATTCTCAGCAGATTGGATGCTGATTGAGACTTTAGCCATAGTGCTTGTGTCACCTCTTTGGGTAGTGACTTCATCAAATATTTCAATGATTTCAAAAAGTTCAAAGTTACCTAGATCTCTAAAAGAGGTTGAGTCATTATCGACAAGTTCCTCAGTGATTAATCTATCTTCATCACTGACCTCAATTAATTCAAGATATTCTGAGAAATCCATAGTTTTCTCTTGTGTAAAGTCCATGTCATTATTCCAGGCAACGTATATTCTTGGTTCATTCTCAGAAGTGTTATCAACTTTATCCTTATACATATCGTATCCCACTCCCACATCAAAACTTCCCAGTGGAATGTCAAACCAATAGAGGTCAAATTCATAACCTAAATCAGCATTAAAAAAATTAGTTCGATGTTCTGTCAATTGATATGAGTTTATTGATCCTCTATTTAATTGACCAAGAGAAAGTCTTGATTTCAGTAATTGTGAATTTTCACCAACCAATATCCCGCCTAAACTTAAAACAATTGAGTCCCCATCGCTGGCGTGACCAATATTTGAGCCGTCATAGCGATAGCCATCTGTGTATTGCTCATTGCGATAAGCACAGCCGTATTTTTCACTATTATTTTTATAGAACTGACATGACGTTGAAGAAGCTTCAACAAAAAATCTATAACTCTCTAATTGTTGACTTGAATCTATTAACCCCCATGTTTCCATGCCAAATAAACTCATTGCATTATCATGAAATGGCTCTCCCATTAACTGACCATAGACAGCGAAGGGAATTTCATTAATTTTATGCGAGGATCTAAAATCAAAGCCAATTGTATTGTATCCTGCATCATTTTTATCGATGAGCATATCGGTGAAGGTCGAAAATCCACAAGATCTATTTTCACCGCAGAATAGAGATGTTCTGGAAAAACCTAATTCTAGAGATGATGTAGGTCTAAAACCAAAACGCATGCCAAAAAACTTTGGATCAGAGACTGATCTATCATTATCTAGTTCCCCAATCATCACTGAGAGATCCCATGGTCCAATCCATTTAAGTAAAGCTGATTCAAATGGATCCGAGAAATTCCTCTCAATTGATAGACCTTTTATTGGTCTCGCATTTGTAGATAGAATCAAGCTACTGTTCCAGCCTGGTCCCCACCAATTTTTCTTAGAGCCAAGTGTTAGCGAGTAATTTCCTCTAGCGATTGCCAGATAGGATTCATCCATTCGAGTGTCGCCAGGAACTTTTTCTACCTTAATATTAAGGGCTAAATTCTTTGATAAATAAGATGATTTTGCACCAACCAATTTAGTACCTGTAACCCCATCATTAAACCAAGTCATTTGATTTGGATTCTTAGCAACCTTAATTTCTGTCTCGCCTGATAAACCACCCATCTCAGCTTCGATTAGAGCATGCTTAATACGCTGAAATGAGGCAATTTCAATCAGACTCATTTCACTTTCATTCTTTGTGAGATTATAGGCAATATCCCCCCAGGGCAAAGGCCATGTGGAGATTGGTATATTTAGGGCTCCAGAATCAACAAGAATCTGTATATCATGTCTAAATAATAGGTCATCAGGATATGCCCATGGGCTTGCATCAACCACCTTTGAGTTGATAAGTAGTATTAAACAAGCACTAAGGCTAAGTATTAATTGTCCGAAAAACCTAGTTTTCATAAGATCGTATTCTACTACCCGTATTACAAATTTACTAAAGAATTACTGATTTTGAATAAGATCAAATATAGAATACTCTTCAGAAATAAGATTAAACGATGAAATTAAAACTAATAACCTTTGTTTTTTTAGCTCTATGGCTGTCGTCATGCAGTGTGCCAAAAAGTGATTTAAAACCTGATGATAGTTCTGTTAGGAACACACAAAACGGTCAAGTTATCGGTGGGTTTAATGACAAAACCCATCAATGGCTGGGAATACAATACGGAGCTATTCCTAACAGTGAATTCCGATGGAAAAAAGCAAAAGCTCCTGATAATTGGGAAGGCATTAAAGAGTCACTTAATTTTGGAGCTAGTTGTGCTCAAAGAGGTTCATTAATTAATACAACAAAACGAAGAGAATGGGGTGATATGGTTGGTTCAGAGAATTGTCTTTATTTAAATATATGGGCACCCCAAATGAATCCAGAAGAGCTTAGCGATTCATCCCCACTTCCAGTGATGGTTTGGATTCATGGAGGCAGTAATGTGTCAGGGAATGCAGATATTTATGACCCTTCTGAATTAGCTTATCAACATAATTTGATCGTGGTGACTATCAACTATCGTCTCGGTCCTTTTGGCTGGTTTAGCCATCCTAGCATTAAAGAATTGTCAGTTGATGCAATGAATGCTTCTGGTAATTATGGAAATATTGACACAATTCAGTCCCTAGAATGGGTTCAGTCTAATATTGTAAATTTTGGTGGTGACCCTAGTAATATCACTATTTTCGGTGAATCAGCAGGAGGTTATAATGTCGCAGCATTATTGTCTTCACCCATAGCAGAGGGTTTATTTCATAAAGCAATTATTCAAAGTGGAGGTATAAAAGCAGGTGATATCACTCATTCAGAATCTTACCTAAAAGACAATCTACCATGGAAAAACTACACCTCAAGAGAATTGGTTAACCAGCTATTAATTGAAAGGGATTATGCACAAACAAGAGAGGAAGCATTGAGTCTTCAAATTGATATGAATGATGAGAGCATTAATGATTTCCTAAGATCATCATCCACAAAGGAAATCTATAAATCTTTTCAAGAAGCCAAAATCAGTACCAATGGAATGTTGAGACCTTTTCCTGACGGAACTGTGCTTGATCAAAATGGAATCCTAAGCTCCCTTAAAAATGGGTTATCTTCAAATATCCCTATTATTTTAGGGACAAATCGAGATGAAAATAAGTTATTCCTTATTGAGAATCCTAGATTAGTGCGTTCGTTTTTAGGATTACCTAGAATTAAAAACCTTGATATATGGAATTCTGTGGTTAGCCATCGTTCAAATACATGGAAGTTGCTTGCTGTTGATAGGCCAGCTAGGGAACTCAGTCTGATGGGGAGAAAGAATGTGTTTGCGTATCGTTTTGACTGGGATGATGAACCTAGGAAATTTGGGGTTAATCTTTCTGATCTTTTAGGGGCGGCTCACGCTTTTGAAATTCCCTTTGTTATGGGTAACTTTGAAGAGGACACGTTAACCAAATACATACTGAGTCGAAAAAACATGGAAGAAGTAAAAGAATTATCAAACGCTATGATGAGTTATTGGGCTGAGTTTGCATACACAGGGGCTCCTGGAAAAGGGCGGAAAGGTAATCAAATAGAGTGGAGATCTTGGGATGAAATATCTCCTGAGAACCCTAAATATATTATATTTGATAGCAAAACAGATCGCGGTATTCGTATGACATCAAATGCTATTACCATGGAATCACTTTTTGCAAGTATTGAAAAGGATGACAATATTGATTTTAAGATGAAATGTGAAATGGTTGATACGGCAATAAAATATGATGATGTTAAAAATGAAAGTTGGCTTTATCAATTTGCAAACGGTCTTTGTTCAGATTTGGACCCTGATTCTGAATGGCGACATTTTTGGTATGATGAATTGGATAAACCCTATTAAGGAATAATGGATGCAATATTGGTTAATGAAATCAGAACCAGAAACCTACAGTATTGATGATCTAGAAGATTTTACTACTGATCATTGGGATGGAATACGTAATTATCAGGTGAGAAACTTTTTTAGAGATCAAATGAAAATAGGTGATCAGGCTTTTTTCTATCATTCTAATTGTAAAGAACCCGGCATTGTAGGTTTAATGGAAATAGCCAGTAAAGCTTACCCTGACCACACCGCATTTGATAAGAAAGAAAAGTACTTTGATCCTAAAAGTAACCCTGATAATCCCAGATGGCTAATGATTGATGTTAAATATAATAGACATTTGAAAAGGAAAATTACACTAACAGAGCTTCGTGGGGAAGAATCATTACAAACGATGAAGTTATTGCAACGAGGTAACAGGTTATCTGTTATCCCTTTGGGCAAACAAGAGTGGGATTATATATTGGAGATGGAATAGCCGAGTTTAACTTATGATTCAAAAAAATACTAAAATCATCAGTCTGATTATTCTATTGATCTTTTCGATAAATCTCTTAGCTCACGAAGAGTCTTCTAAACGGGTTGTTATTTTGCAACCTAAGAATGGGGAAAATGTTAATCAAACTTTTGAAGTTTATTTTGGAATTGAGGGAATGACTTTAGCCTCAGTTGGCACCTATGAGCCTGCAACTGGACATCATCATTTGATTATTGACGCTGATTTACCTAATCTTTCCTTACCTATACCGAGTAGTTCAAATTATCTTCATTTTGGTCAAGGTCAGGATCGGACCCAACTAACTCTCATGCCTGGTAAGCACACACTGCAACTGATTTTAGGTGATGGAAATCATATTCCTCACAAGCAACCATTGATCTCTAAAAAAATAGAAATTACTGTTAGACATTAATTGTTTTCTTCAACTTCTTTAATAAAATCTCTAATAAGACGAACTGTTGCTTCGGTTTGAAGTTCAGGTGAGGCAATTCTAGATTTTTCTAAAATGGCGGTTTTAATTAATGGGAAATCTTTTTTAATGATTTCTAATTTATCAATAAAAAAATCATCAATTGCAGACATCACGAGAATAGGGCAATTAATTTCAGATAAGACCTTCATGAAATCTTGTTTCCAAATCGCAGTGAACGCTTGATTTCTTCCCTCTTTAGACCTCAAAGCTCCCCTTAATTCCACATCCACAAGATCAGAGTCAAATGTTGGAAATAACGTTTTAATCAGATTAAATGTCTCCATAAGATATTTGCCTTCTTCATCAGCTTCTGCTGCTGGTGAGAAATTATTTTGAAACATCTTTCTTTCTTCAAGAGTCAAGTAAGCTGCACCATTAAGGCAAAGTGAAAGAACCCGTTGTTGCCATTGGAGAGCAATTTCTGAAGCGATATGGGTGCCTGTATGATGTGCGTAAATATGGAATTGATCTAATCCGATCTTTTCAATTGCTTCAATGAACCAATCTCGATAGTCTTCCAGGTTTGGCATACCATCAGGGTTGAATGATTCACCAAACCCAGGTGTATCAAAAGCAAAGAGAGGTCTGTCATTCTTCATTTCGAGCATCAAACGTTCAAACATTATTGAACTCGACGGGGTCCTGTGAAAGAACAATAACGGCAGCCCATCCCCTTTTGAATATCTATAATGAATTTGGCCTGAGTTGATGTTTACATAGGACTTTTTAATTTTAGACATTTTCTCAACCTAGCATGCTACATATATAAATAATTACCCTTAGATTAATTCAAAGCTTATTAAATTGATATAATGCAAACCTATGAACAGACTGATTATAGGAATTACTGGCGCCAGTGGGGTCATTTATGGTATCCGTCTTTTGCAAATGCTAAAAGGAATTAATGAAATTGAAACTCATTTAGTTTTAACAAAAGGAGGTAAGTTAAATATCTCTCTGGAGAGCGAACTTGATCTTAAGGAGATCGAGTCTATGGCAGATATTGTGCATAACGATCGTAATTTAGGTGCGAGTATTGCTAGTGGTTCATTTGAGACCAGTGGAATGATTATAGCCCCTTGTTCAATGAAGACTCTTTCGGGAATTGTAAATTCATACGCAACCAATCTAATAGTCAGAGCTGCTGATGTGACCCTTAAGGAGAAAAGACAGTTAATCATAGTGCCTAGGGAAACCCCGCTTCATCTTGGCCACACAGAGTTATTATATAGAGCCTCATTGATGGGAGCTCACATGGTTCCTCCTAATCCTGCATTTTATAACCACCCAAAAACTATTGATGATATTGTTGATCATACTGTTGGGCGTATCCTGGACCTAGTTGGTGTTAATAATGATGTGGTTAAACGGTGGCAAGGTGTTTAAACGCCAATGGTTAATGAATCCATTGCAGAGCTAATAGAACGTTTACAATTGTTCTTAAATGAACGCAATACTCTTACGATAGCCACTAGAAATGATCAATCAATTTGGGCGGCTACTGTGTTTTATATAGCTGATACTGAGATGAACCTTTATTTCTTATCGTCAGAAAGAACAAGGCATATTCAAGATATTGAAAGTCATAATGAAGTTGCAGTCACTATTTATCAAGACGTGAGCGATTGGCAATCAATCCAAGGGGTTCAAGCTAAAGGCCATGTAAGTCATGTGGAAGAAGATGATAAATCCAGTATCTTGAATCAGTACACCTCTAAATATATTTTTCTAAAGGAGTTATTGAAAAATCCCAAAAATGAACAAGAAGAAAGGATTGCACAACAATTCAAAACCATCAGTCTTTTTAAATTGAACCCCTTTTACTATCGAATAATTGATAATTCAATTGAATTTGGTTACAAACAAGAAATCACTCTGACAGAAGGTTCTTGGACCAAAAAAAATTAGTCTTCAGAGCTCGAGTATTTGGGTAGAGACCCTAAATGAGCTCCACTGTCCACTATCAGAACTTCACCCGTTATGAGTTTAGCACCCTCAAGAAACCAAACTAAGGTTTCAGCAACATCTTCAGGAGTAGCAACTTGTTTTAAGGGTAATTCCTTTTCAGCTTGTTCAATTAGTGCAGAATAGGCCTCATCACCCATGCCTCCTTTAAGCCATCTTGTTTTAATGGGGCCTGGGGCTACAGTGTTAATTCTAATTTCAGGACTCAGGACATGAGCCAACGATTTAGTCATCATATTTAATGCAGCTTTAGAAGTGACATAGGCGATTGATGAGCCAACACCGTTAATACCAGCTAACGAGGAGTCGTTTACAATGGCACCCTCACCTTGTTTTTTCATATATGGGACAACAGCTTTTATCATCTGATAGGGTCCGACCACATTAACTGAATAAATGTCTAAGAAATCCTCACTAGATAAACCTTCAAGATTCTCAAACGGGTTAAACTTTGTTTTACCCGCATTATTGACAAGGTAATCAATTTTCCCCCATTTTTTAATTGCTGCTTCAACCATCGACTGACACTCATCATCATTGGAAACATCTGCTTGAAAAACTAAGGATTCAACATTGTGTTGTTCAACTAATTGGGCTGTCGCCATAGCTTCTTTTATTGATTTAGTGTAATTAATAACAACATTGCAGCCCTTCTGTGCCAGCATCACCGCTGTAGCTGCTCCTACACCTGTGGCAGAGCCTGTAACTATTGCAACTTTATCCTTCATATGATCTCTAGGTATTAGTTGGTTATTATTGTATCGGTTAAACTATATTAAATCTTTGATTTAATTTGCATCAGCTTAAATGCACAATGTTCAAAATGTTAAATCTAGAATATAATTTTTAATGATATTTACAGGAGATAAAGAAGTGGACTTTAATGACATGAGAGGGTATTTAAAATTACTCAAAGATAAGGGCTTATTATTTGATTTAGATATTGAGCTTAATGTGGCAAGAGAAACCACTGAGCTTCAGGCTTTAATGCGGCATCTGCATAATCATAATGGACCGGCATTAATGTTAAATAATCTTGAAGGTTATAACACCAAAGATATTCCAGTATTATTTAATCCTTATGGCACTAGGCAGAGAACTGCAATGATCTTGGGCAAAGAAGATCCACTAGAAGCCAAGCTAAAGCATGCAGCAGTCTTAACTGATCAATCAAGCTGGATAAAACCCAAAGTTGTTAATGGTGCT
>Ga0208895_1000692_pt1 | contig 15200 bp, 17 predicted proteins | sample ETNtaG_10_FD_185765 | JGI IMG/M metagenome (GOLD analysis project Ga0208895, IMG submission 185765) | Marine microbial and viral communities from oxygen minimum zone, Eastern Pacific Ocean - ETNP201302SV82 (SPAdes) (version 2) | ecosystem: Environmental > Aquatic > Marine > Oceanic ... | reverse complement strand
TTTCGGCCAGCATCCGCGATGCGCGCAAGGAGCTGAATGAGCCCTGCTCGGACGCGACACGGCAGGCGCTGGAGGGCTGGATCGGCCAGATGACCGAGACCGCGATCGCCTGGATCGACCGCGCTGAAGGCGATGTGCCTGCCCAGATCATGCAATCAGGGTCGGCCGAGCTCGTCGAGCGCATGCCACTCGCCGGACAGCAACCGGTCCAGCTGCAAGCGGCCGAGATCGAAGTCCTCGTCAAGAACGCGCCACCAGAATACATTGATCTGTGCATCAGTCGCGGCATGCCGACAAAGACCCTGCCGCTGGCCATCATCGATCGCCTCGAAGACATGCCCAAGTCTCGGCGTGCGCCTTGGGAGGCCATGCTCGAGCGTCCCGAACTCAATGCCTGTGTCGCCTGCAACTCCAATGGTCAGACCGCATGGCAGAGCATGGATGACTACCAAAAGGACCCCTCACGCAAGCTCGCTTTCCTTCGAAAACAGATCGCTGCATTCCCGGAGCATTTCGAGACGGCCGCAAACAGGCTCTCAGCCCAGAGCCGAAAATGCGCTCCCCTGCTCGTTCTCGCCCTGAATGGCGTGCGCCTCACGAATGCGACACCTCCCCCAACCGATGACGTCAGCGCCCGGCGCATGCGGTTTCTCTGCTCCAAGATCACCTCCAACCATGGGTTGCTGCAACTGCGCGTCGAGTTCGGCCCTCTCGAAGAGACCCTGCCCCGGATGCAGCCTCTTCTCGACGGCTGGTTTCGCAGCGGCGGCATCCACGGTTGACCAGAAAGGACCTCCTCATGACCCAACGCCACGATGTCGACGTCTTCGGCCTTCACAGCCGCGCTTCCTTCTTCTCCGATCGCTGGGGAGACGCAAATATCAGCACCGAAGGGGCCCGTGAGGCCATCGAAGTCGCGGGCTTCACCCCTGACGAGATCCGCGAGATCTGCGCGCAGCACGAAAAGGCTTTCGAATGGGAGACAACCTTCCTCATCCATGCACCGAGCGCGCCCTGGGCGCGGGGCGAGGACAAGCACGAGAAGCTCGCGCTGTTTCTCGAGTTCGAGGTGGATGAGGCTTACATGCCGGACCATGAATTGGCCGGCGCCGATGATCCGCGCATCATCGAGGCCTGGCGGCAGGCTGCAACATTCTGGGCACCGGCATTCGCCCATCTTGGAACCGGCCTTGCCGCCACCGGCGACCCCGCAGCAGCCGATATTCGAATGCTGTTCAATCTCGATGCGCCCTACATGGCCAGCATCTGCGCAATCGTCCCGCTGCACGCCGCAGCCCATCACAAGACCGTGGAGGATATGCTGTTCGAAAACGGGATCAGCTTCCCGCCAAGCCAGCACGCGCGGATCGATGCGATCGGCAAGCTGCGCTGGCGCCTCGACGAGACGCTCCCCTCAGGGGCCCTTCCCGATCCTGCTGTGCGGCTCGATTGGCCCCTCAGGCAGCCTGGCTGACCTCGACCAACTCAGCCGCGCGCGCCGCCAGTTCCTGGTGCTGCACCGTCTCCGGCAGCACGGCCGAGATATAGGGATAAAGCCGCTCCGCGCCGCCCGCGCCCCGCAGGCTGATGATCGGAGCGGTAATCCCATCCTCTTGCATCTCGCAGGCCATCTGCGCCTTCTCGATCTCCGGAATGTTGCGCCCGAAAATGATCAGCTGCACCCGGCTGAAACTCAGCGCCAGGAGAGCGTCGTCGTAGCATTCCGAATGCATGACCTCGAAGCCATGGTGTTCGAGCTTGGCCTGGACCTGATTTCTGAGCGATCGATCCGGCTCGACAACAAGAACGCGTTTCACTGAGCATCTCCGTATTTCTGGTGTGCCTTGAGGCATCTTCCCATTGGCCCTGAAGGGCTATGGCACCGCTCTACCTGAGCGCTGACCCGAAGGTCAAATCCGGGATTCCCGCAAAAGGGCAAAAACCCGCACAAGGCGGGCCTGCCGCGCTTCTGCAATCTGACTCATCACCACAATTCCTGCGCGATGCCTTCCGGCCCGAGGACGGGCGGCCGGCCGGGCGTCGGTCGCGCGATCCCTTCATAGAGAAAGGCAGCCCATGGTCCACAGGCTCAACCCCCACGCAACGCTGATCCAACAGAACTGCGAGACCATCCGCGTGGCAAACCGTGTGGCCATGCGGGAAGCCACCCGCCAAGCCATTCGCACCAAGGCGATCGCAACCGTCAACGCGCTCGAGACGATCACCGAAGAGCTTCTCGACGAAGAGTTCGCTCCCATCGGTCGCATCAAGGAAATGGTCGCCCGCTCCGGCTCCCTGCGCCTCGCCCAGCGCATCGTCGACATCACCGGCGGCAAGCTCGTCAATGACGCGAAGACCTGGCGCATCGTGCTGGTCCATTCCGACCCTGCGCGCATTCGCGATCTCGTAGCCGGCCCCTGCACCGCGGGAAATCTTGGCCTTGGCGTGCTGGAACAAGTCTCGGAAGGCCGGCCTGAGTTCACGCCGCTCGTTGCAGAAATCGCGCCACACGACCCCTTCGCCGATATGAGCACCGGGCTCATTTTCAACAACAATGTCCCCGGCCTTACAGCGCAGTTCCTGCGCCTCCAGGTCGAGGCCATGCCTGGCCGATATGCCGAAATGGCAGCCGAAATGGCGCGCCAGATGGCCGTCGACAGCCTTGCCCTCCTCTTCCTTCTGGGTGTCAGAATGCCCGACCCCGAGACAGGATTTGCCGAGTCCGAACTGTTCCTCAAGGCCATCGCCTCGAACCACGGAAAAATGGCCACCAGGGCCGCACTCGGCACGGTCGAGGAATACCTCGCCGATCCCAAGCGCCATCTGCGCAGCAACCGCGCCGCCACCCAGGCCGCCTGAGGGAGAAACCCATGCAAGAGACCACCTGCTCCGCCCGGTCATTCGACTGGGGCGCCTATGTGAAAATTCTTGGCGACCTTTCGAGGCTCGACAAGGCCGATCCCGGCCCGGAAATGCGCGCCGAGCGCGCCCGCATCGAGGATCTCCTGCTGCCCCAGGCGCCGGCAATTCCTCATGACGGCCCGCGGGCCACGGTGCTCGAAGTTGCGGTCCAGACCGGCGCGGCGCGGCTCGTTGAGGCGCTTGCACCCGTGGGCACCAAGGATCTCGCCAAACTCAAGCCTGGCGAATGGCTGCACTTCGCCTGCAAACACGCCACGCCGGACATCGTTCGCGCCGCAATGAAGAGGGACCTCTCGCTCGAAGGTGTTCTCAATGGCATCTGGACGATTGCAATCGATCGCCCTGAATGGCGCAACTTCCTGCTCGAAGATGTCAGCCGAGATCGCTGGTGGATGCCCTATCCGGGCATGATCTCGCGCTGGTTTTTCGACCGCAGCGACGAAAGCCTCGCCTGCGCCTTCATGCGCGCCCAGGTGGCCCATCACCCGGATCGGGCACAGAACGCCATGAGGCTCAGCGGTGATCACCTCACGCCCTTCCATGAGCAGATCGTGTTGCGCCGCGCGGGCGCCCTGCTGCCCGAAGGCGTCAATGACCGCCTGGCCCGGGTTCTCGACGAAGAACCATCGAACCACGCGCGCATGAAAACCATCGAGGACTTCGCTTCGCTGGAAACGATCTACCGCCACTACAATCGCCTCTGAAGGAATACCCCGTGAACGCATCTCCAGCCCAGCGCGCCAAGGCCGTCTATGCCATCGCCAGGACCATGGCGGACCTGCATGAGAGCGCCCCCGAGAGTTTGCCGGACGACCTCCAGATCGCCTGGAACTCTCTTGAACGGGTTGCTCTGGATCTCGCGGACGGCGCCGATTTCGATCATTACGAGGCCTATACGACCGTCCTCGAGACCCGTTCCCATCGCCTCCTGAATGTCCTTCCCGACAGACCCGAGAAGAACAGGAGCTGTTGGGCTTTCGATGAGGCGGTTCTGGAGCGCGTCCTGGGCTGGATCACGCCCGCACATATGGCGCTGGCTCTGCGCAAGGAGCTCATGCCCACCCGCGCCACGCGCATGCTGATCGAACACGCACCGGGCGATCCTGAATGGGATGCGCTGATCCTGGGGCCTTTCTCGCAAGCCGCCCTCGGCAGTGCCGCAGCCCGCGATCGCCGGGACTTCCTTTCCGCCCATAGCGTGTCCCGGGTCCACAATCTCGAACGTCTGTATGCCTATGCCCGCGCGCAGGCCCGCGATCACCCCGATCTTCTGCGCGAGCATCTCGAGCTGCGCCTCAGATACAGGATCGACCGCGTCGGCAATGGCTCGAAGACGCCCTACGCCCTGCACAGCGCCTTCATCCTCGCCGCCGCCGGCGTTTCCACCTCAGGCCTCGAAGCACTGATCGAAGACAGGATCGCCGACGCCTACCCGGGAGCATCGCGACACGAGACCCTCCGGCTCCTTGCGCTCACCCGCGATCTCGAAGCCGCAATCACCGAGGCCCGCAGCCTCAAGAAAGACTGAACAGAAGGAGGCATCATGCCCGCACCCACCGAGCCCGAAGCCCGGGCCTATGCGACCCTGGCGCTCGTCGATGCCATGACCCGTCTGCACGCGATCTCGCCCGAGGGGCTTACGCCGGCTCTGCGCGATTGCTGGAACGGTCTTGCCAAGAACGCCTTGGAAACCCTGCCGGGCGCAGACTACACGCTTTTGAACTCGGACATCCTTTTTGCGCGTTCCGCAGCACTGCTGGCCCTGCTCCCCGACAGCGAACGTGCGATCTGCACGACCTCGCCCGGGGCCACCCTTGCGATGCTCAGCTGGATCTCGGCCGATCACCTCACCCTGGCGATCCGCAAGGGTTTCTACCCCACGGAGGGCGTCCCTCACCTTCTCGATCACGCCCCCGGCGATGCGGCCTGGGATCGCGTCGTCTGCGACGAACTCTCGCCTCGGCAGTTTGTCCATCTGGCCGGTGGCCCGGCAGCGGTCTTCGTGCTGTCCTTCCAGATCGGGCAGATCGATAACCTGCCTCGCCTCGCGCTTTTTCTCGAGGCCCAGGCGCGCTACCATCCTCAGGACATGGCACTCCAGCTCGTCTGCGCGCTCGAGGGTCAGGCGAGCTACCCGGGCGTCGCGGTGGCACTGATCCTGGCCGGAGCACGGATCGAGGATGCATCGCGAGACGTCACGCCAACCAAGGAGTTCGCAGGCCTCGCCCGGCTGGCCGCGTCCAACCACGGCCGGATCGAGATCGCCCGCAAACACGGATCGCTCACCTCCGCCCTCGGACGCCTGAATGAATTTCCGGACCTCTCGGACATCCAGACCTGAAAGACAGACAGATGCCTCACCAAGATATCCATGCCGATGCCTGCCAGACCCTGGCACGGGTCCTGTCGGATCTTCATCGCGCCGCGCACCCCGTGGCGGGATCTCCTCTTGCCTTCGAGCGCTCAAGGTCTGCCCTTGAAGCGGACATGCTCGACCTGGCTCGGAAAGCCACCTTCGACGCCTCTCTTCCGGCGACCTTCCTTCATTGCCGCTCGAAGGCCTTCCTGCGCGCTCTTCCCGACCGGAGCGAGAAGCGGCTTCTGTCTTATAGCGATACCGAGCAACTCCTGTCGTGGATCTCGGCCGATCACCTGGCTCTCGCCATCCAGAAGGGCTACCACCCCGCACGCAGCGCACAGCGCATGATCGACCACCTCCCGGGTGATCCCGATTGGGAGGCATTGGTGCTTGGCCCCTACTCCGAAGCCGGCATCGCCATGGAGAGCCTGAACGGTCAGAGGAACTTCGCCCTCTCGGGGGAGATTGGCGAGGTGAGGGATACCGGACGCCTTGCGCGCTTTGTGCAAGCACAGGTGCGCCACCACCCCGAGGAGATGCGCGGTGCCCTGCGTGCGGCTCTGAGGGGGCAATCTGCCTCCTGCATTGTTCCCGTCGTTCTGATCGCTGCCGGGGTGCCGGTCGACTTCGAGATGAAGCCCGACCCCTCGCTCGAGGAGATCTATACGCTGGCCCGCTCCAATCATGGCCGCATGAAGATCATCGAGCGCCATGGCGGTCTCGAGGCCACTCTCTCCACCATACGCGCAAGTGCAAAGGCGCGTCAGAAATGGGCCGGTGCCGCCTACCAGATGTAGCCTGCCTCCTTCCTGATCACAAAGGGCGCAAAGCTCAGTCTCACCTCAGGCCGGGTCGGGTGCGGCTTGCCCACAGGGGGCCGCCCCCGCCACGCCCGTCATTGCCGATAAGGAAACCGTAATGTCCGAGACCAAAACCACCCGTCGCCTCATTCGCAAGCTCGCGCGCACGATGAGCGACGTCCGTCTGATGCAGACAGAGAAGAAGGACGATTTGGCCCGGCAGGCGTATACAGCCATGGAGGGGATGATAGTCTCCCGCCTCGAATATGAGATCGCCGATGAGCGTGAGGTCAGAGCTGCTCTCATTGCCACCGGTTCGAACAGGCTTGCCAAATGGCTGGAAGAGAACGGCAACCTGGGCACGAAGCTCAGCTCCGAAGATTGGGGGCGGCTCGTGAAGCTGGTTAGCCCCGAACACGTAGCAAGGCTGCTCGATCGCAATGTCATCAGTCACAAGGGGGCCATCACCGTCATGCTCGGGCATATCGCGAATGGCCACACCGACTGGCAGGGTCTCGTGGTCGATATCGCCGGAAAGCCCGGGAACTACGATCATGCGATCCTGCTGTCAGCCAGTCGCGGTCTGCTCACCCACAAGAACATCACCCCGATCACCGCAGCCGTGCTGCGCGCACAGGTGGCCGGGCACCAGACCGCCTACAAGGACCTGGCCTACAACTTCCTGGGCAAGTCCGACCTCTACCCGGCCATGCTGATCCATCTCGCAGGGCTGCCCTGGAGCTGGCTCAAGAGGGGCTATCGACCCCCGCCGGTGGTCGACGCCCTTTACGACCTGATGGAGTCCAACCACGGGCGCATGCAGGTGATGGGACACTGTCGCTCGCTCGAGTTCATGCTGCTCAACGAAGCCGACTTCGAGATCTTCCGCCAGAGCCTCGCGGCGAAGAAATCAATCGCCCTGCCGCGCATCTTCAGACGCCGCTGAGCTGAACCCAAGACGCGCCGCCGAGGTGGCGCGCTTACTCACCTGTCTGTCTTTCTGGAGGTCTGATCCATGGAGATCCGTTTCCCCGATGCGCTGCACGTGCTCGATGCCGGCCACCCTGACTGCCTTGACTGGCGTCAGGTGACATTCTCGATCGACCAACATCTTCAGAACATGCATCTCTGTTTCCGTCTGCGCCGCAAGGCAGGCGGCAGGCGGCCCCAGGATGTCGCGGCCTGCCAGCAGTTTCGCGCCGAGCTCGACCGAATTGTCGAGCAGTTCTACCGCCAGATCGACGAGAGCTTCGACGCACGCGACGAGGGCCCTCTCAATCCTCTCTTTCGCATGACGGGCAGCCATGGCTTTTCTGACAATGGCAGCCGCAGCCCGTCGATCACCTTCGGCTTCAATGGGGAAGCCCTGCCGAACTTCATGCTGATGTCGAACCACAAACTCATGCAGGCGAGATCCATTCTTTCCGATATTGCCCAGCACACGAAAGCACGACGCGATCGCACGATCAGGCTTTGACAAACGCCCCGCTCCGACCCTTGGTCGGGCGGGGCGTTCTACGTCACCTCCCTGGAAGATTTTCTTGACCCACTCTTGATCGATCCGGGCCAAGAGCTGTCAAATCGAAGAGGATTTCCTTCTCAGGAGCGTAAAACCGGGCAAAAGCCCTTATTCGGGGGTGGTGGTTTCTTGATCGGGTTTTGATTGCCCGGGTCCTGCCGCTTCGCGCGACAAGGTCGCGGACCTATGTTTTTGCTGAACCCAAGCCTTCGACCGGACGCCACATATGACCCGATTTTCCGCGCTTTTCCGACCGCTCCTCTCGGCCGCCCTCGGCGCCGCCTGTCTTCTTGCGGCCGGCGCAGCCAGCGCCGGCGACTGGCGCACGACCAAGGCCATGGAGCGCGAGGTCTATTTCTACACGCCCGAACGGCTCGAAGGCCGCTCCGCACCGCTGGTGATTGCCGTCCATTCCGACTTCGGCAATGCCCAGACCTTTGCCAAGACCATGCCGATCTACCAATACGCCGATCGCGACCGGTTCCGGATCGCCTATATCGATGGCACCGAGATCCAACGGCGCAGCCGACACCGCGATTGGAACGCGGGCGATTGCTGCGGCGACGCGGCGGCCCAGGGCGTCGATGACATCTCCTTTCTCAAGGCGGCCATCGATGGGGCTGTCGCGCAAGGCCTGACCCATTACGAGAGCGTCTTTCTCGTCGGTCATTCCAACGGCGCAATGCTCACCTATCGCTATGCCTGCACCTATCCCGAAACCATTGCAGGCATCGTGGCCGTATCCGGCACGCTCACGCCTGGCGGCTGCGCCGATGCCTCGGGCGTCGAAGTGCTGGCCGTTCATGGCGAGGCCGACCGCATCGTTCCCTGGGAGGGTGGCCAAGGCGATACCGTCGAGAACTTTGGCTTCATGAGCCTGCGCGAGACGCTCAACGAGATGCACCGTGCCGGCGCCAATGTCGAGCTTGAGCGGCTGCTGCGCGGACGCCATGCCTGGGGCGAGATCAAGGCACGCTTTCTGCACGAACGCGGATTTCCCCTGACCGAGCGCATCGCAGATTTCGTCGACGAGCACGCCTTCCGCTGACGCCCGCGCATTTCCGCCACCTGCGGGTCGGCTCTATCTCCGCTTCACCAGCGAAAGGAGCCACACCCCCATGCGCAATATCATCACAGCCGCCGTGCTGAGCCTCACTGCCGCCACCGGCACAGCCGGGGTCGCCAATGCCGACATCTGGCACGGCGAGCGGATCGCCGGCCGCGACATCCTCTTCTACACACCCAACGAGCTTGAACGCGCCGGCGCGGGCCCGATGGTCCTCGTCTTCGACGAAGATGCGGCAAGCGGCTCCGAGATCGCCCGGACTTTCCACCTCTGGCACGATTCCAAGAAGCACGGCTACCGCACGGTCTTTGCCGGCGGTGTCGCTCAAGGCTCCGCCGGGGCCGGTAGCCCGCCGATCGCCTCGCTTCTGCCGATGGCGGCGCAGATGGCGATCGAAACCGGCTCCGCTGACCCTGAGAACCTCTACATCCTGGGCTTCGGCGAGGCCGCCAAGGCGGCGCTCGATTTTGCCTGCGAGGTCCCCGGCCTGCTGCGCGGCGTGATTGCCATCGATCATCCCGGCATCGATGAAGCGCCCCGGAAGGCCTGCGAGGGCGCCCAGGGTCTTTTCGTCCTCTCGGTCCATGACGGCGAGAAAAGCAGCGCCTCCGCCTCGACCGTGAACAGTGCGGCACCAGGGCGCGACACCAGCGGTGTCGATCGCGCACTGACGCATATGGCCGAGAACGGTGCAATCGTTCAGTCCTTCGCCGTCGCCGGCGACGACAAGGACTTCCTCTCGATCGGCGCCAAGTTCCACGAGCAATCAGGCGCAAGTCTCGAAGCCCTCTCCGCGGCCTTCATCGGCAAGACCATTTCGAAGTAAGAGCCCTTTCAAGAACCAAGCGGCCACCTCGCGCTTCGCCCTGCCGGGCGACGGCGAACCCCGGGGTGGCCGTTTGCAATTGGACAGCTCAATGGAGACCCTATGAAAAGCCTCGTCAACAACACCCTCATGGAGCTTTGTGTGCTGTTGGGCTCCCTGCGACGCGAGCTTGCCTTCAGCACCACCGCGCCAAGCGATCCGACACACAGATATCTCACCAGCCTGCGCGATCGGATTGAAACCGAGGCCGTGGGAATTGTCGCAAATCTCTCCCGCGATCTGAAGGATGCCCTCCCGGTGGCGATGCAGTCATACTCGCGCAAGGTGCTGAAAGCCCTTCCTGAAACGGATGATGCCGCTGTCGTCGATGACGCGAGCTACATGAATTTCCTGCAATGGGCGCAGGCCGAGGACTTCAAACTGGCGGGCGCCCGCGGGTTGCGCCTCGGCGCCGCCCTGGAGAAGGTCCTGCCCCTGGCGAAGGCAGACCCCGAAATCGAAGAGGTTGTTTTCGGCGACCTTGCCCGCCGCGGCGTTCTCATGAATGGTCGCGACCCCTGCTGGGCCGAGTCCACCCGGATCTGGAACGTCGGAGAGATCGACCAGATCCTGCGCCTGCTGGAGGTTCATATCACGCAGTTTCCCAAGGAAATGAGTGAGGCGCTGCATCGCCGCGCCGATTCCAACGACGCCTGGGGCGCCGAGATCCTCTTCGTCGCCGGCGCCCGGCCGCAGGAAGGGCGCGCCCTCATCGCCCAGGATGCGGCCTGCCTGCCCGGCGCATTTCTTGACCGCGCCAAGAGCAATCACGGGCTGATGGCTGCACTGCACGGCCCCTCCCCGGCGGAGCTCATTGCCTCGTTCCGCCGCAACAGCACCCCTTTCTGATCCGGAGATCTCATGACCGACATCCGCGACCTCGATCCGACCCTTTGCGATGCCATAGACCAACTCCCCGGTGATGCGGGCCTGCATGACCGGATCAAGGCAGGTCTGACCGCGGCGCGGCTCCAGACCAATGATCGCATCGGCACGCATCAGCTGCGCCAGGTGATGGCACATGGGTCGCTGGACCTGCTGCGCCTCCTGCCGTTTCGCTCATCGCGCGAAGGCGTTTTCACGCCGCAGGCATGGGCAGAACTCGTCGAGCGAAAATCACCCGACGAGGTCCGGGAGATGGGCCGGAGAGGTGCCGCCCTGTCCAATGCGATGCTCGCCATCTGCACGGCCGCCTGCCACGATCCGGGTTGGGACGACCTGGCTGTCGAGATTGCCTGCGACGAGGCGCTGATGATCGAAACACTTCTCGGACATGACCTCTTCACCCCGGTTTGCCGCGAACGTCCGGACCTGGTGGAGCGCATGCTCGTTGATCTCGCCAATGCCCGCCCCGAAGGTGAGCTCGAAAACGCCTTCCGGACATTCGCCGATGCCGGCCTCATCTCCGCATTCGCAGCACTCTGGCTTGCAGTGCCTTCCCAGAGGTTCGGCCCAGATCTCTTCGACCGCATCGGCCAGCCGCTCTTCTGGGACGGGGCCCAGCATGGATCGCACATCGTCGCACTCTCGCAGGCAACCTCGAACCATAGCCGGATCGCCATGACCGCCCGCCTGCCCAGTCTCTCGGATCTACTGCGTGATCCTGAAACCATTCTCGATCTCGATCGCGAGCTTCGATCTCGAGACGGTTGAAGATGTTCGGACTTGACGGCCTCACATGGCCCCGCATCATGAAGTGGTGCGGGACCTTGTGGTGCCGCCTCGGGCGCTCGGCCCGGTCCGGAGATCGCCGCCCCGAGGGGCGGTATGGCAGACCCGAGCAGCGATAGCGCAAAACCGCCCATTTCCTGTTTCGGACATCAAGGACGGCCTCGCGCGGAACGATCTCTCCCGCCACGCACACCGCCCAGTCCGGCAATCCCAGGAGATCCGCATGCGGTTCGATATCGACTATTCCACTTCCAAGACCATGGCCACGCGCCTGCAATCCTACCTTGCCGCCTCGCCGAAGAAGCTCTCGCGCTCTTCGGCCATCGAGGCCGTTGCCCAGATGCTGGGCTTCAACAATCGCAACGAGATGGCCGCCCGTCTCGATACACAAACGGCGCCGCAAGCTGCCTCCACCCCGGCGCCCAGCGCGCGGGAGACAGCGCTGGATGCGCTCAACACCCTTCGCATCGAAGAAATCGAGAGCTGCGCTGAAATGCTCGTCAAAATGGGCCGGAAGCGCCTGCCGGACGGCGATTTCACCGATGCGATGCATACGGATGATCCCGATACCTGGGCGCACACCCTGATGGATGTCGAGGACCAGATCATCCAGAACCTGCTGGCCGATCCGCAGCGCCGGGCGCTGCTCTCGGGTATCTTCTGCGAAAGCCAGGAGATGGAAGGCGCACGCGATGAGGGCCTCGACGACCTGCCGTCGCTTCTCGCCCGCACGCTCGTCAACGAGTCCTACCAGCGCGCCGAGGCGCTCTGGGAAGAGCAATAGGGCTGACGCTCATCGCACGGCTTGTTCCCGATCAGCCTGGAACAAGCCCACTTCCCTCCTCCCTGCCGCGCCATCTCGCGGCAGGGGTTTCATTCAGCCCGGAGAGCACGATGAACATTCCGATGACATGGCATCAGCCCGGACCGAAGGCCTCTGGCTTCTTCCGGCACGTCAAGGAGAACTCCAACCCGCTGCGCAAGGCTCTGGCCTTGTCCATCCTCGTCGGAGCCCTTCTTTGGACGGCACCCCTGCCAATATGGCTGTCCATCGCTCTGTTCATGACGCTGTCGACCCTGGCACTGGCTATCGCCCTGATACCGGGAAACTGGCCGCTCTGGATATTCGAGCCGATCCCGCAACGGGACCGCCAGGCCATGGCTCGCACCGTCGCTCGCGACATGGCTTTGCAGTTCCTCGAAGAAGAGGGCCGACGTCAGATCCCGCCCGACGCAGTGCTCTTCTACACGATCCGGAGCAAGCGCCTCCTTGTCCGGGTTGTGGACCCCACGGGTCGTTTGAATACCCCGCGTTACGAGGGGCTTGCCAAGTCTGCCTTCGAGGCACGTCTTTGCACCCTTGCGCGCAGCAGGCGGTATGCCACCGCGATCGACATGCAAGACCCCTCTGGAGATATTCGGGTCGAGAGCGTGCCCATTGTGCAGCCTTCGAACCATGAGATCCTCACACATTGGGCCAGGACCGCAAAGGTATTTTGCACCTGAAGCCGGCGCTCCGCCTTTTACGGGGCGCGATCGGCACGACACCCCACAAAAGGCAAGGCGACATGGAAGAAGAAGACCATATCGAAACCGTCGACAGCGACCGGCTTCTCCATGCCGTCACCTGCTTTTTCACGCATCAGCGAAATCATGGAGCCGGCATCAGGACCCAGGAACTCGAGGCCGCCGCGATCGCTGCCGCGGGCAGTGCCGTTGTCTTTCCCGATGATGATACGCTCGGCGTGATCTTGCGCCTCAGTGTTCTCTCGGGATCGGTGCGTCTCGTAGCCACCTTGCCGCGCGCCAATCACGGAACCACACTCTCACCCGATCAGTGGCAGGACCACTTTTCCGGCCGCCTTTGCGCCGGCCGTGCCGACCGTATAGGGGCTGCCTGCGCGGCCATGTCCCGCGGTCTTTCGGTCTATGAGGATCTCGGATCGATCTTCGCCCAGGCCCGTCAGGACCCGGATTGGCGACCCCTTCTCGAGGCGATATCTCGCGAACAGCCAAGCTTTGGACAGTTCATGAGGCCGGACCAGGAGGTTTTCACCACCGGCGCCCCGGAAGATCTCGCCACTTTCCTGAACAGCCAGGCAATCCATTTTCCCGACACCACCGCGGAAAGCTTCGAATATGCCACAACCGGGCAACTTCCCGCGCTCCTGGGTCTCATCTGTCTGCTTCCGGTCGATCCCCAGCGGATCATGCGCAGCAGCGCAATCGCCCATCTGCACGGGCTCATCGATCGGTTGGGATCGAACCACGGCAGACTTCAAATCCGCGCCGCCCTCGGCACGCTCGAAGAGGCAGTAGCGGACATGCCTGCCTTCGAGAAGCGCGCCCTGGCCGCATTTCCGCATCTCGGCCGACGCGCCGGGCATACCCCGTCAGCATCGCAGGAGATTTCTTCGTGAGCATCAAGATCTATACCGGCTTCATCCTGCGCGCCACGACCCTCGAGGGCGCCCTCGACAAGATCCAGACCCTTCGGCATGACGTGAAGAAACTCGCGCGGCTTCGCATGGCCCGCTGCATGGGACAAAAATGCGCCGCGCGTCTTGACCGCTATGCCGCCCGCGACCTCTTTCCCGAGGGCGGCAGCATTCCAAAGCTCGCAAACCCGATGTCCGACGTCTGGATGGGGCTCATGGACGAGCACCGCGAGGCCCGGGCCCACCGTCGGCGCAATCCCGATACCGACTACGAGTTCACCATGACACTGCATCCCGACAATGGCGACATTCTCGGGATGAGCTTTCTCGAAGAGGACGACTGGCATTCCCATTGGATGCAGGTCGAAGGTGTCGAGGATTATTTCTACTACAATAACACCGACAGGCCCGAAACCCTCACCGAGGCCGAATGGGAAGAACGCGCTGGGCGCTGGAACAGGGTTCTCGACCGAGATCCCGGGTGCCGGCCCGCCTTTGCTGGTCTTGCCGCGAATATTCACGAATGCGACCCGCCTGTTGCCCAGGTCGAGGACGTATTGGAATGCCTGCCCGACTTTGAAGCTCGCGCGAGCAAGCTGTCGTTCGAGATCATGCATTCCCACGCCATCGCCCGGCTTCACGCCGATGCGACCAATGAGCTTTCGACCAGCGCGATCATCAGCGCTCTCTACAAGCTACAGGACTACGTCCAGACTGAAGAGGGGCGCGCCGAGCGCGACCTCATGATATCAAAACTCGGGGAGCGGCTGGTGCCGGAACTCACCCGAGACATCCTGCTCAAGGGGTTGCCCGAATGACCTACTATGTCGTGGACGAATGCGAGCCGCACCATATGCCATGGCTGCATGGGGACGGCATCGCCATGATGGAGGCTGACAGCGTTCTATGGACGCTGTGCACCGAAATCCGGCGCGTCGTGATCACCCCGGGCGCACGCGGAAAATCCCCAATCGGCCAGATGCGCGAGGAAGTGGGGCGTATCCTGGAAGGCGCCGTCGATTTCAGCGGCCTGATCGACGACCGCTTCGCTTCTCCCGTGCTGGCGAGTCTCGACGAGACCTCCATGGCCTATCTTGGCGGCCGGGCCAGGAACACGGGTTTCGACAGTCGAACCTGGCGCGAAATCGCCCCGCATATCACCCCGAAAATATTCGAGGCAATGATGGATGAATGCCTCGACATCGAGCGCCTACATCTCGACGGGACGGCATTTCTCACTCCGGAAGTCGGCCGGCTTATGCGCAAGCGCTGCGCCGACCATCCGCATTGGGCCAGCACGATCCAGCAGTTCGCGCGGGCGGCACAAGATCGGGTGATGCCCGGCAGTTATGCCGCAGAGATCATTGAGCACTTCATGGAGCGCAATCCCGATGCGGCATGGCGCTATACACGCTCCCATGCCACGATCAGCGACGACGCGAGCCTTTTCCTGGCCTGCGTCCGCATCAGCGGCAAGGGCTGGGGCGAGGGCCTTGAGCAGATCGGCAACCCTCTGACAGCGCGCCTGTGCAATCTGGCGACCAGCGCTCATGGTCGCAT
>Ga0208895_1000678_pt1 | contig 15339 bp, 10 predicted proteins | sample ETNtaG_10_FD_185765 | JGI IMG/M metagenome (GOLD analysis project Ga0208895, IMG submission 185765) | Marine microbial and viral communities from oxygen minimum zone, Eastern Pacific Ocean - ETNP201302SV82 (SPAdes) (version 2) | ecosystem: Environmental > Aquatic > Marine > Oceanic ... | reverse complement strand
CTCCTCATCCGGCAGATAGGCCACTATGGTCTGCTTCGCCGGGTCTGCACTGTCTATCCAGGGTATGTCGTAGATTCTGTCTCCAACGCTCTGCCAGCCCTCTAAGGCGATGGCGTCGTTGACCTGCGTCAGCAGCGAATCCACATGCTCCCAGTTGTCCTGAATCGCCTTGCCCAACTCCTGAGTGATAGCCGCACGCTCGTGGAACCTGTCTATGGCTGCACTCTGTTGCGCTGCTCGACGGCTCAACTTCGCTTGTCTTGCTCCATCGTCCTCTCCGGTTTCGACCAACTTCTCCTCTTCTCGGCGTATGAAAGCAGCAGCGTCGTGCGAGCCAAAGACAGCGTCGTAGGCCAAAGACAGCGATGCAACGCTCACCATCGTACTGCCATCCGTGTATGACAGGTCGATTGGGGCAATTTCAGTAATCCCAGATGAGGCAGTATCCCGGTCAGCTTCGTTATCGGCAGCCTCCCATGTTTGTATGGCCTCGGAATCGATCATCCACATCATCGCCTCATCACCTTCTGACAGTTCAACGAGCATCGACTGTATGGCCCCCTCCAGAGCATCGCGTTGTCCGGAGTCGAGCGAGTTTGCACCCATTTTCTCCTCAAGTCCAGCAATAGAGCATGCTGTGCTGCCGTAGATTCGACCGAAATTGGCTCGGGCAGCGAGGGTACGGATTAGGTCGTGCTCGCTGCCGTCTAGCAGGTTATCGAGCGCTAATCGATCCATATTGCGCGGGTCGACAGTCTCGGGGGGCGGAGCGTAGGCAACTCCCTGCTTCAACGAGCGGCTGGCGTACTTGGCATGAGTGAGCGGCTGGATGATGACACCATTGCCATCGAGCAGTATCACGTTGCCATCGCGGAACAGTTCGATGACGAGCCTGAGGCGTCCGCCACCGTGCTCAAAGGTCAGTTCGATGACCCTGTCGAAGCCAAACTGCTCGACTGCTATCAGACGCGAATTGTTGAGATGCTTGCGCAGCACCATGGCGAATTGGGATGGCTTCGAGGGCATTGGGCGGTCGCGTTGAGAGGTGTAGACGCGGCGACCTCTGACAATCACTAGATCGGTTGACGGCAGCCCTTTTCGATTCAGACGCACAACGACCTGCTCATAGTGCGGTTGGTATGCCTTGCGTGCACGAGCCCCAATCAGTTCGGAAAGCTCACGCACGATGCGTGCGACATCGAAGGATGAGGACTGTTCGCGCATACTGCTCAACCCGCCCGGCTCAACTGCCCTTCATCAGGCAATCGCTTGGTCAAATCGACCTAATTCCCGATAGATGACTGGAATTTCTCTATCTCGACTAGGACTCCAGCCTCGTGTGCATACTGGTTACTTGGGACCTCTACCAGTACGGCATCTGGTATTCTTCCTACTATCTCGTGAACCTTGTCAATGTCGTGTAGGGTGTCCGAGGAAGCGGTCATCACAGCGCAAGGAACGCGGATAGCCGATAGGTCATCGGGGAGTCGGTAACGGATGTTTGACCTCGCACTGAGAAGCATCCTCTGCAGGTCCTGCGCGAGCAGAGCCCTGCGGTATCTAATTCGCTGACCCTCCTCTTTGGTCCTACGGTCTACCAGCCAGACTGTGAATCGCATCAGGGAGGGGTGAACAAACCTAGGAATCGGCATTTTGAGCAAAAGTCTCGCCCAGAGGGGGAATTCGAAGTCCGGGTTCGGGGCGAGCAGTATCGAAGAGCGGCCGCCAAGCACACCTCCTTGGTATGCTTCGATTAGCAAGGTCGCCCCTAGAGACGACGAGAACCAGTTAACCTCAGTCGAATCAATACCAAGTTTGTCTAGAACAGCGGCGATATCGTGACCATGATGGCACATCTCGAAGTCCTCCTGCCTCACCTTCCTAGTGATTCGAGCACTCTTCTTCTCGCGCGTCTCAATGTAGACTATTGGACGACGAGAAACCCATTCGGTCAGAAGCGGACGCCAACCCTCGAAGACAGAACCCCAGCCAGGAACGACCACAGCAGGATCCAAAGAGGCTGCAGATGAATCGGTAGGAACCCATCTTAGGACTCTTACCGAAATATTCGGGGAGACTTCAACAAAAAGCTCCTCAGCATTGGCATTGGGAAGGTGAGGCGCACCGCTCCACATTTCTTCCATCAAATTGGCCTAGAGGGAGGGGTGGATTTCATTCTTGGGTCGAGGATCACCTTCGGCGACCGCCAGACCTTCTTCTACCGCCACTTGACCGCCGACTACCGCCACTTGACCGCCGACTACCGCCACTTGATGAACGTCCACCAACTTTTCTACGGCTGCGACTGTGGTGTCTATGGTGGTGATGATGGTGCCTGCGGCGATGGAACCAGGGCCTCCTGTGCCAAGGCCGATCATAGTAACCCGGGTCGTCGTAGTACCGACCACCCGACGAGAAATTCACGCTAGGTCCCGCTACATCAAGGCGGGCTAGGACTAGGACCACGGCTAGTAGAAGTAACTGGATTAAAGAGCAGAAGAAAAAGAAGATTGCCGACGCACCCGGAGAATCAATCCGGCTATTACCGGGATTATTAATTTCGTAGTATATCGTGACATTGCTCCCAAGGGGCAATTCCTCGAACTCCACGATATCAAGGCAGTAGTCATCCCAAGTGCCGAGATTCATCCAGACTTCCCCAGTGTAATCCACCTCTCCGACAGAGTAGGCGTAGTTGACATCTGCACCACATTCGTATTCGTACCAGTAATCACCCCAATCGTCTTCAACTTCGTACTCCTCTTCCCACCACTCGGTGCCATCCACGACCTCACCATCAGTGGACGCCCATTCATCCGCCGATCCCGCACCCATTACTCCCATGAAGGCGGTTGCAATGAGGCCAAAAGCGAGGACAACGGCTACGATAGTGTAACCAGGGTCCTCAAGAAGCCAGTGTTCAGAGCCGCCACTTCCTGATTTGTTACCCTCTGGATTCAGAATCAGCACGCCGTCATCGTGTTCCCACTCAATTTGCTTGAGGAAGGACATCCCGAGAATCTCATAACCTGACTCACTTAGAGGGTTGATTAGCGCATCAACGTTTTTTATTGAAATCTGTCCAATTGTTACGTCTGGCAAAGTCGTCCTGAAACCCATCCCTTTGCCAGTTGCTGTTTCTGTCTCGACTTTTTCTCCCCAGTTCAGATCGAGCATCTTGGCAGTTTCATCCTTGACCGAGCAGAAGCTAGCTCCAGTGTCCACCAAGAAATCTAAGTTCGCTATATTTCCGATACTCCCCTTGCACTTGAAATTCCCATGGCGGTCGGGCTTCAGTACAAGCCTCTCGCCGATAAATTCCACTGACGAACTGACACCGTCCTCCGGGGGCGTGGTCTTGGTAAATTCCGCCATTTTTTCTCGGTGCTCGGCCTCTGCCAACTCCTCTTCGCGTTGAAGACGCTTGGCCTCAGCCTCATTCAGCATATCCTCGACGTCTTCCTTGGAGGAGTCAGAATCCTTGTCCTTCTTCCACCATTGACCGTCTTTAGCCATCGCAATACCCCAGTATCGCTACGTGCTGTTGCCGGGTGTGCTTCAATCTTGACCCGGATTAGGCCGTTGCGTATCCACTATCATCGTGTTTCACGTCACCGGACCTCTGTAGTTCCTTTAGGTGAGACAGTGCTTGGTCCTGCGCCAATAGGGGGTGCGCTCCCGGGTTATCTGAGTAGGCGGCAATGGCGATACTGGAGATGTCTGAGTTCCCTGCTCTGACTGCATCCAGAACTTTCTGATGCCTCGCCTTGCGGTGCTCGATATAGTGTGTCAACAGCCTCTCTGGATTAGCAACAAGAGGCCCGTGACCAGGGAAGAGAACCTTGGGCTTCAGAGCACGAATCCTTTCGAGACCAGAGATGTAAGCGCCCATGTCGCCCTCACCAGACGGCACCAGAATGGTACCAACGGTCGAGCAGTTGTCTGCTGACACTACGCCAGCCTCGCTGACTAGGCAGATCTGCCCCGGGCAGTGCCCAGGGCTCTCAATTACATCCCAGCGTACCCCTCCGCTCGGCCCCTCGAGCACGAACGAGTCACCCTCATTGAGGACCCTGTCCCGAGTGCTTCCGTTGATTGCCACATGCGTCTCTTCGCTGGCCCAAATCGGCGCTTCGTAGATCTCCGAGATGCGAGCCAGATCACCGACATGGTCGGGGTGCCTGTGGGTGAAGATGGTGGCCGCGATTGAACTGCCGTCATCCCGTATCTCCTGGACCTTCAACTCAAGTTCCTCAAGCCCCTCTTCATCCTTCGCCGCAGTGTCGACCATCACGCGCTCGCCCCCTCTCTCTCCGAGGATGTAGCAATTGGTATGGGTCGCTGGAGGAAGGGTAGCCGTCGGAATCAGTATGCATTCAACTCCTGGTCCATACTCAAATCGGTGCCGACCTGAGGGAGGGTTGGCTGCTAAGGCGTCGCACGCGGACTGCAAGTCCCCCTCACTCTCTATGGCCTCGACTAGGTCGCGAGCGAGTGTTACGATGGGAGGCGGCAGCCGTAATTCGTTACCCTCCCATGAAGCAATCAGGTCAACGGGCCTCCACCACCGGAACTCGTCGAACTCCGAGCGACCCGGGGGAAATGTCGGAGTGACGCCGGGGTTGCCAGTCGGGACGTGGAAGAACAGGTTATGGAAGCGAGCGGGCGCCTGAGGAGGTGTGACCCTCTCGGTGATCATCTCGCAGTGGAAGCCGTCAGCAGTCAATTCTCCTGACTCCATCGACTCTAGCCAGCCTAACTTGTCGCTACAGACCAGTTCCCTGACTTCGGCACCGACCTCGCAAAAACCGCCGCTGCCGTCAGGCGCAACTCCCAACTCCTCGACTATCTCCCTTAGTAGTGCAAAAACAGAGACCCGATCATCCCCTCTCTCAGAGAGCCACTCCGGATGAGATTCGGCTGCAGCCCTGTCGACCCTGCTGATGCCACCACCTGGGAATGACCAGACGTCAGGGAAGGCGGGAAGCTCGGAGACGCGATGCCCCAGCAGTATCTCGTGTCCACCAGCACACTCCCTGCTGAGAATCACAGAGGCTGACGGATGAGGGGCCGTAATCTTGGACTCAGGCATATCCATCCCCTTTGGCAACTCTCCCATATCCATTCGACGAGGTACGACGCTTCAACCTCGCTACAATAACGATTGAATACGTAATCTAACCTTCGCCGAACATGGACCGTGTGACCATCGCGAACACCAGCACTAGCACAAGTGAGAGATTGCATCAAGCCGAGATGCCAAGGTTCGGCTTAGGGGTCTACTTGATGGGCGAGCCAGGAGAGTGCAAGTCGTCTGTGCTGCACGCGCTCAAACAGGGCTACAGGCTAATTGACACGGCGATGGCCTATGGTAACGAGGACGAGGTAGGCCAAGCCATCAGGGAGTCGGGTATTCCTAGAGAGGACATCTTCGTCGTAACAAAGTTACGACAACCCCACGCTAACAGTCACGAGGAGACGCTTCAGAGGTGCCAGCAGAGCCTCGAGAACCTTGGTCTCGACTACATGGATCTGTATCTAATCCACGCCCCGCCCAAGGATCTCAATGCAAGGGCTTCAGTCTGGCAAGGTATGGAGGAGTGCCTGTCCAACGGCTGGACTCGCTCAATCGGGGTCAGTAACTACGGCGCACATCACCTAGATGCGATGCTTTCGTACGCCACCGTGATGCCATCTGTCAATCAGATAGAGATCAATCCGTGGCTACAGCGGCCTGCGCTACGAGCAGCTACGGAAGGCGTAGGGGCGAAGGTGATGGCTTACTCTCCGCTTGCTCGTGGCCACAAGTTGACAGATCCGGGAATATCCAAGATTGCAGTTTCTCTGGGCTGCACGCCAGCGCAAGCCGCCATCAAGTGGTGCTTCGATGCCGGCGCAATCACCATTCCGAAGTCGAACAAGCCAAACAGAATCTCCGAGAATCTGGACTCTCTGAAGCTCGACCTCTCAGGAACCGAAGAGGAGTTCGCCGCTCTCGAGGAGTCATATGTTTCGGGATGGGATCCTACCTCGGAGCCGTGAGGCCATGAAACCCCCAGAGACAATCGAGGAGGAACTTGCGATTATCGCCGAGGCCATCGAGGCTGGCATCGATCCGTTCCCGCCTGAGAAAGAACCCAGCAGATGGGCTAGGACCGCATTGGGGTGGTTCATGGTAATCATCATGGTGAGTTGGGTCTCGGACATCCTCTACCGCTCTCTGTGATGCGGTAATGGTAGTCCCTCCCGGATTCGAACCAGGGTCGTGGGATCCAGAACCCCACATGATGGACCACTACACTAAGGGACTATTGGGTGACGGAGTCGGATTCGCTATTTCAACGAATCCGATAGCCGAAAGAAGTCACTCAGGCTCCGCGGAAGGCCGCGTTGATACTTGCAAGTTCGGCTTCGCTGGGGCGCATCTCGGATTCACTCAGGGCTGAAAGCGGTGTCTCAGTAAGTCCGAGTTCCTCGTCGGCGGTCTGCATGCTGTCATCGTAGTACAGCAGACCGGTCACGTGCTTGTTCTCGCCTTCCGCTCTGTGAATCGCTGAGAGCGCGGAGACAGCGTCCGACGGATCATGATTCTCGCCTAATGTCTCCAGTCGCAGAGTAGATCCGTCAAACATCTGGATGTCATCATATTCGCCCTCGGGAATGTCGACCTCCTCCAGAGGGGTGAAGTGGGGGATGTAGTCTAGCATGTGCAGGACCTCGTCATTCTCCTTGACGTAATTGTAGGACTTGTAGGACTCATCGTTGTTGGCGAAGGTGACGCACGGTGAGATGATGTCAATGACCGCCATCCCCCGATGACCCATCGCCGCACGGATTAGGGAGGTCAGTTGCTTCTTGCTACCCGAGAACGAACGCGCGACGAAACTACATCCGAGGTTGATGGCCATCGCGCACAGGTCAATCGGGGGCTGCACATTGGTCGCCCCTTTCTTCTTCTTAGATCCCTTCTCTACGGTGGCACTGTACTGCCCCTTGGTCAGGCCATATACTCCGTTGTTCTCGATGATGTAGACCATGTCGAGGTTGCGCCTAATCGCGTGGATGAACTGTCCGATACCGATACTGGCGGTATCTCCGTCGCCTGAGACAGCGATGAAGGCCAGACTCTTGTTGACCATACTGGCACCCGTCGTGACAGATGGCATCCTACCGTGCACGGTGTTGAAACCGTGACTCTTGCCGAGAAAGTAGGCTGGAGTCTTGGAAGAGCACCCGATTCCACTCATCTTGGCGATGCCCTCGGGTGGAATACCGTTCTCCCACGCTGCCTGGATAATGACATTGGATACCTGGTCATGGCCGCATCCGGGACACAGTGACGACTTGCCTCCGGTGTATTCCGACTTCTCTAGGTCGATTACGTTGAGTTTGATGGTGCTCATACAGTAACCTCCAACGTCTCAAGAATCTTGTCGGCATAGACACGTGCACGAGGAGGCATGCCATCGGTGTAGGCCACACTGTGAAGGCGAGAGAGGAGCTGCACTGGCAATTCCTTGCGCAGGATACCGTAGAGCTGCCCGTCTCGGTTTATCTCGAGGACGATGACCTTGTCGTGCCTCTCAATGAAACCCTCGACCTCTGAGTGGTAGGGTAGGGCCCTGACACGGCAGGTACTGACCGATAGACCAGTCGATTCCAGCATGTCATCAATCTCAGTGATGGAGTTCTCCATCGAGCCGTAGTAGACAATCCCGATTTGCTGTTCCTCTTCTTCCCTGATAATCGGGGCAGGAAGTAGGTCGCGAGCGCCGTCAATCTTCCTGCGCAGGCGCGAGATGGTGGCGTAGTAGACATCCGGATCCTCTGAGTAGATACCGTCCTCGTCGTGCCCTGTTCCTCGGTAAAGAATGGGATTGAGGCCGCTGCCAGGTAGAGTTCTGTAGGGAATACCGTCCCCGTCTACGTCTCTGTAGCGCCCGTAGTTCGCTACTGCATCGACCTCTTCTCGGGTGCGCAGTACCTTGCCTCGGTCCATCGGAGAATCCGGGTACTGGAATCCCTCTGTGGACCATCGGTTCATCCCGAGATCGAGATCGCTGAAACCAAACACGATGGTCTGAAACCTCTCAGCGTAGTCGAAGACTCTCCAGCCGTACTCAAAGCACTCGTCGACGGTACCGGGAATCAGCACGATGTGCTGGGTGTCACCGTGGCTGGCTTCGTACAGCATCGACAAATCACCCTGCTGAGTACGTGTCGGAAGACCGGTAGAAGGGCCGACCCTGTTGATATCCCAGATTACACCAGGCACCTCTGCGAAGTAGGCCAGTCCGATGAACTCGGACATCAGTGAGATGCCCGGGCCACTGGTGCAGGTCATTCCTCGACCGCCTGCCCAGCCGGCACCGATTACCATGCCAGCGGCGGCTAACTCATCCTCGGCCTGAATAACGGCGCATGTCGCACCGCCATCATCGCCTTCTCTGAGCTTAGGTAACCATTCGATGACGCTCTCAGCTAGAGATGAAGAGGGGGTTATTGGATACCATGAGAGCATGTTCACTCCGCCGAAGATTGAACCCAGTGCTACAGCCTCATTGCCTTCCACAAGGAATGTATCTGGATTCTTGTCGCGAGCAGCGACGCAATACGGTATGGGGCCTTCCCAGTTCTCTGCAGCGTAGGCGCGACCCTCGCCAATGGCCCTCTGGTTCAATTCGATGGCCTTCTCCTTGCCCTTGAACTGGTTATTCAGGCACTCGTCGAGTGCAGTATCGTCGATTTCTAGCAGATGGGCGAGTGCCCCAACATAGTACATGTTGCACATCAGGCGAGCCAGTTTCGGATTGATCCCCCTCGCCATCTTAGTCATCGGCATGCCGTATGAGGGGCAGTCATCCCTGTCCACGGGGAGTTTGGCATCCTCGTTGTAAATCACGATGGTTCCGGGCTCAATGCGCGCGAGGTCCTTGTGCCAGGTGTCCTTGTTCATCAAGACCTGGATGTGCGCCTTGTCACCTGGTGCCTGATACCCTCGATCGCTTGCGCGGATAATGAACCAGGTCGGAAGTCCCGAGATATTGCTTGGAAAGAGGTTCTTCCCACTGACTGGAACGCCCATCTGGAACATCGAATTGAGCACAATCAGGTTAGCGGACTGGGATCCTGTCCCATTCGCCGTTGCTATATTGATAGTGAAGTCGTTGTAGATACGCTCCATCGTTTCCTGCTTCTCCATGGCTCGGCTCGGCACTATCTAGGGGTTCGCGCAAGATGACCCGGTAATATTCCGGTATTAGCCATTACCGTTACCGATTCACAGGATTCAGGATGATTGCGTGTCCGTTGGCATTTTCAATGAGTTCGCTTTCCGCCGCTCTATGTCTATCCCCGAGGCGCTACAGATTGCATGGTCCGAGGCCACCGCTCTAATCGAATCTGGAGAGCCGGAGAAAGCCTTGGAATTGCTGCGCTCCGTGGCTTGGGATGCCTGTCAGAACGGTGCTCAGAAGGCGAGGACCTTGCGCTTCGCAGCTGACGCAAGTACGGCCCTCGGAGAGCAAGACACTGTCAATCAGAAGCGCCATTGGCAGCGTGCCCACAAGAACTACCGCAAGGCGCTAAACTTCGACCCCAAGGACAAGGAGACTAGGCGGCGCATGAACAAACTCGCTTCGATGATGGATGAGCAGGCAGTCTCCTTGGGTGTTGGCTTGCAAATCTTCGACGAAGGCAACCCGACTCCATTGGGACTGGTCACATTCCTAGTGGCCTTCATGCTGGTGCTGGTCTCGTTCAAGGTGATTCCAGATTTCTTTGACACACCTGAGGACAATCCTATAGTCACCCTTGAGATATCGTACATGCCAACTGGAAGCAACGAGAGAGTCACAGCGTTCGTCGAGATTGAACTCTATCCAAATGAGGCACCGCTTCACGTGGAGAACTTTCTCCTCCTCGCTGAAGAATTTAGGTACGACTTCACAGAGTTTCACAGAATCATTGATGATTTCATGATTCAAGGAGGCGACTTCGGTTCTGGAGGACATACCGCGAAGTGGTACGGTTACTGCAACGGTGAGGAGTTTGACCACTCAGGAAATAGACACAGTTCCGATTCATGCAACCAAGTAGATTGGTCTCTTCCAGGGGAGCACACTAACGGCCTCAAGCACATCCCAGGTGCACTAGCCGCGGCCCACGCAGGACTCAACACGGATGGCAGCCAGTTCTACATCGTGCCAGGAGATAGCACCCCTTCCTGGCTAGATTGGGAAACCGGAAAGGATTGTGCGACTGAATCCTGCCATACGGTCTACGGCCAGGTAATCAGCGGCTTGAATCATGTCACCGCTATCAGCGAGGTCCAGACAGATAGTTCAGACAGCCCTCTAAACGAGGTCCGCTTGATGCATGTCACCGTGAATGATTGAGCATCTAACGCAATTTAGCAATGGGTCAACTTCATGGAGCCCATCCCTGCCGACATCACCGTAGGTGATGACATGGGCGAGGACAACCCCTTCGATGCGAGGTCCCACTTCGATACGAGCGACGGCTCACAAGCCTCCTTCGTCGACATTGGGGCACTGGAACGTTCGGGAATATGCGACCTAGCCGAAATACCCGCTTCGATTCGTATTCTCCTAGAGGCAGCTCTTCGCAAGTGCGATGGCTTCCTGATCACCGAGGAAGATGTCCTAAGGATAGCCACATGGTCTCCGGAGATGACTCCCGCGGAGATTCCTTTCAGCCCCAGCAGAGTCATCCTGCAGGATTTCACAGGGGTGCCTGCAGTCGTTGACATCGCCGCACTGCGTGATGCCATGGTGGCGATGGGAAGAGATCCAGAGAGAGTCAATCCACAGGTACCGGTTGATCTGGTCGTAGACCACTCGGTCCAAGTTGACATCTCCGGTTTGTTCCCAAACGCACGCGAGCGTAATCTTGAGATTGAGTACGAACGCAATCTCGAGCGTTACAAGTTCCTGAAGTGGGGCCAGCAGAGTCTCGACAACTTCCGTGCTGTGCCTCCTGGCCGAGGCATCGTCCATCAAGTGAATCTGGAGTGGATAGCGAGCGTGGCTCGGGAGGAAGAGGGAATATGGATTCCCGACACTCTAGTGGGTACGGACTCTCATACTACGATGATCAACGGCCTCGGTGTCCTCGGCTGGGGAGTGGGCGGTATCGAGGCTGAGGCGGTAATGCTGGGTCAACCGATTTACATGCTGCTGCCGAAGGTAGTCGGATTCGAGCTCAAGGGCTCACTCCAGTCAGGTGTAACGGCGACCGACATGACACTGAGGGTGGTGGAGATGCTGAGAGAGCATGACTGCGTGGGCAAGTTCGTCGAATTCTATGGCTCTGGACTTGCCGCCCTCAGTCTTCCAGACCGAGCCACAATCGCCAACATGGCCCCCGAGTACGGCGCCACATGCGGCTTTTTCCCTGTAGATCAGACTACTCTCGACTACATGCTACTGTCGGGACGCGAACCCTCCCATGTCGAGGATGTCAAGCGCTATTTGTCCGCACAGGGTTTGTTCTACACCGACTCCACACCAGACCCTTTGTTCACCTCCTCTCTAGCGCTCGATCTTTCGACTGTCGAACCCTCGCTGGCAGGGCCCAAGAGGCCTCAGGATAGGGTATCTCTGTCTGAGATGAAATCACACTGGAGGGAGAGTCTGAATGCTCCAATCGGCCATCAGGGCCACGGTATCGACCCCTCTCAAAACGATGCTAGTGCTGCAATTGCCGGGCGCGATGCGGAGTTGGAGCACGGGGATGTCGTAATCGCCGCCATCACGAGCTGCACCAACACTAGCAACCCCAGCGTGATGATAGCGGCAGGATTGCTCGCCCGAAATGCCCGTGACAGGGGGTTGTCAATCAAGCCCTGGGTAAAACCCAGCCTCGCTCCCGGTAGCAGGGTTGTAACTGACTACTATGACGCCGCAGGCTTGACAGAAGACCTCGATGCCCTCGGATTCAGCGTTGTCGGTTATGGCTGCACCACCTGCATTGGCAACTCAGGCCCCCTCGATGAGGAGATAGAGGCTGCCGTAGATGAAGCGAAACTGGTTGTTGGTAGTGTTCTCTCGGGAAACCGAAACTTCGAGGGTAGAATTCATCAAAAGGTCAAGGCGAACTATCTTGCAAGCCCCCCTCTCGTGGTGGCCTATGCTCTCGCTGGCACTCTTGACATCGATTTCTTGAGCGACCCCCTCGGTCACACTAAGTCGGGCGAACCGGTGATGCTCGCGAACATCTGGCCCAGCGACGACGAGATCCGCACGACCATCGAGGAGGTAATCGGACCTGAAATGTTCAAGCAGCGCTACGAAGACATCCTCAGAGAGCCACGTTGGGACGCGATTCCCAGCAAGTCTGGATCTCTGTTCCCTTGGGATGACTCTTCGACCTATGTCCGCTTACCTTCCTTCCTCGAGGGAATCCAGCCTGAACCGGCTCCGATAGAGCCTATTCACGGTGCTAGGGTTCTGGTAAAGGTCGGTGATTCGGTGACCACCGACCACATCAGTCCGGCCGGCGCGTTCCCTCATCACGGTCCCGCTGGTCAGTACCTGATAGGCAACGGAGTCCAGCCGCGCGACTTCAACTCGTTTGGAAGTCGTCGAGGCAATCACGAGGTGATGGTGCGTGGTACCTTCGCCAACATCCGTATGCGCAATCAGATAGCGCCCGGTACGGAAGGCGGCTTCACGACTTACTTCCCCACCGGGGAAGTCACCTCGATATACGAGGCCAGCAACAGATACCGCGAAGACAGTACTCCCCTAGTCGTGCTCGCCGGCTCTCAGTATGGAACCGGCAGCAGCAGGGACTGGGCTGCCAAAGGCACCCTGTTGCTAGGTGTGAGGGCAGTCATAGCTACCTCATTCGAGAGGATTCACCGCTCCAACTTGGTGGGAATGGGTGTCCTTCCTCTGACCTTCCCCGAAGGCGAAGACGCTGTCAGCCTTGGCCTAGATGGCTCCGAGCTATTTGACATCCCAGCGAGAGCTGATTTGCAGCCTATGTCGTTGATACCAGTTACAGCCACTAGGTCTGACGGCAGCGCAGTCGAGTTCGAAGCCATTGTAAGACTAGATACGCCGGTCGAGGTTGAATACTACAGGAACGGAGGCATTCTACCGACCGTGCTGAGGAATCTGGCCGAAGCATGAAAGCCATCATCGCAGCCCGGAGACTGAGGAACTGATTCTCGGAGCATTGACCATGGAACTAAGGGGAACTGTCAGATTCCGATTCCGGTCCCAGGAGCACGATGTCGATGTGCTGCTCGAGGGCGATGCCGCATGGGTCACCAAGGTTCGTGAGGAATTAGGACTCTCGGAGGAAGTTGGCGTACTACAGCCTCTGGCTGCTCGTTTGGCCGAGTCCGACGAGTCTGAACCTGAATCGGCCATGGGGGATGAGGCCGAAATATACGAAGAAATGCCTCCGCCTGAAGACGCAGTCCTGCCTGGTCCTCCACCAGACCCCTCAAGGATTCCCTCGGTGGTCCGCATCATTGGCAGTCTTGATGTGGACTCTGAAATCTCCAAACTCGGTGGTGGGGAGAGGAGCGATCCGGATATCATGACCATAATAGAAATCCTCGACGAACTGGAGGACGAGGTTGAGCCGTTGTCCGACAACATGTCGGGAGAACCACTGACTGAAGCCTGGATTCAACTACTCCTCACTCTCGTGGTCCGTGAGCACGGTTACACCTCGTTGCCGCTGAGCTCGATAGAGCAGGCTGTAGGGGACAGGACGAACCGGCAAGTGGATCTGGAAATCTTCCTAGACCGCCTGTGGATGATGGGAAGGTTGGAGAGGATTCACGGCGGTGCGGAGGCTCAGTATGCACCTAATCCCAGTTGGTTGGAGTTACGGTAATACCTCTTTGAAATCACCAACTCCTATGGAGTTGTCAAACTCATTTGTGGCGAAGGCATAAGTGATGAGCGAAACTCCGGCTGAGCATGCTGTGCACGCCTGAGTCTACCCGAAATCGAACCAAGGAGGGTCGGAAGGCCGTCTTCATGGTGCTGCTGATGCTGACCTCGCTGATGGTGGCCCTCGTACCAGCAGTGAATGCCTCACACACCACGCAATACGCGGTACAACGCGATCCGGCCCACCTCACAGTGGGTGATCTGAACTGCGACGGTCACAACGACATCCTCGCTGTCAGCGTGATGGGGCACTACATCACTGCATTGTACAATGACGGATTCGGCAACTTCGCAGACAGGCAGGACGTGTTCATCTCGAACAACGATTCGCAGCGTGCAGGTTTCGTGGATACCGCCAATTCCGTCGACGCCGAGATTGCTGACATCGACGGCGACGGTGTGAATGACATCGTCTACTATCAGGAGAACATACGCTTCGTCGGTGAGAGCTTCGTAAGACCGGGCAACTTGACCACGATGTGGGGGGACTGCTCCGAGAGGGTGAACCAGTGGGAAGACACCGAGATTACCGTTTCCAATCCTTATCACCTAGGCATGGAGGTTGGTGACATCGATGGCGATGACAATGACGATATCGTGTTGTTGACCAATGATGCCACAGGCTCCAGTCAGTACATTCAGATCTACAGAGGCCCAGATCCATCTCTGCTGACTAATCAGCAGTCTATCCCCGTTCCCCTGACCAACGGTATGTACGTAGAAACCCGTTTGGGTCATTGGGGCGAGACTGTCCAAGGAGGCGGTATTCCCGGAGGCTTGGGTGACTGCGAGGACCTTGACATCTGGCTCCTCAGGACTCCTCCGTACAATACTGGAGTGGGAACCTCTGTCGGGCACTTCGACAACATGACCGTGCTCGAGTACGACTGCATCACCGACCAGTACCCAAACCCTCTGGACGCAACCGCTCAGGGCATCCACGAGTTCAAACTTGATGCTGAACACAACTATCCACTATACGGCCTCGATATTGCCGACACCAATGATGACAACGAAGTCGACCTCATTGCGGCAGTTGACGGTATCACAGGAAACATCTCGTATGCAACTAGATCGGGCAACAGTTGGAACACCCAGAACTACGTCTTCCTCGGCGATTTCCTCGGGGCCTCGATTACCATCGTGGACGTCAATCAGGACGGCGAAGTCGACTTCTTCGTCCCCACCGAGGTCACACTGACACGACTGCAGGACTCATCGGCGCAGAACCAAACCTACCTACTGCTGGAAAACCTCCGAGAGATTAACTCAGTAGAAATCATTCTTGCAGATCCAAGCGGCCCGGGTTATCTATCATCGCTTTCGTTCGATGTCGGACGCCGCCCCACCATGGCTATCCCAGGCCAACTACAGGGAGGGGACGATAGCGCCTACGAGATTATCA
>Ga0208895_1000665_pt1 | contig 15581 bp, 13 predicted proteins | sample ETNtaG_10_FD_185765 | JGI IMG/M metagenome (GOLD analysis project Ga0208895, IMG submission 185765) | Marine microbial and viral communities from oxygen minimum zone, Eastern Pacific Ocean - ETNP201302SV82 (SPAdes) (version 2) | ecosystem: Environmental > Aquatic > Marine > Oceanic ... | reverse complement strand
GTAAGCAGCATCAACATTGGTTCTTAACATGAAATCGTAAGTCAGTCCCGACATGTGAGACAGCAGATCTCTAATGGTCATATGGCGTTTTGGTCTTGAAGTTAAGAAATTGGGATAAAGACCCGACTCATAGACCCTTAAGTTTCTCCAAGAAGGTATGTGCCAATGTATAGGATCGTCTAACCTAAAGAGGCTTTTTTCGTAAAGTTGCATTAAGGCGATACTGGTTATGGGTTTGGACATTGAATAGATGCTAAAAATGGCATCTTCTTGCATCGCTTTTTTGTTTTCTCGATCCATAAAACCAAGCGCATCTAGGTAAGCTATTTCACCTTTTCTGGCTACTAAAGTTAAAGTGCCTACGTATTTACCGGGTTCTACATACTGTTCTTTAAGGTAATCTCTTATATTCCCCATTACTTTGCCATCCAGTCCTACAGACGCTGGGGAAACAACTTTTAATGAACTCATGATTTATTTTTCCTTGTTTTGACTCCTTTATGAAACGTGAAGGAAAAGAACTTGTCAAGAAGGTGATTTCTTATTTGAAAGAAATTAGTTTGAGTTATTATCTCATTAACCGAAAACAGTTTCGGAGCTCATCGACAAACAGGTCAGGTTGTTCAAAAGCAGCAAAGTGGCCACCCTTATCTAATTCGTTCCAATACACGATATTGCTGTAAACATTTTCTGCCCAGCTCCTCGGAGTAGGAACAATTTCTTTTGGAAAAATACTACAGCCAGTAGGTAGCTTGACTTTATTAACGTTAGCGCCAAAGGATCTTCCAAAACTTTCCCAATACAAGCGGGCAGAGGACGCGCCACTGCCGGTTAGCCAATAAAACATTACGTTATCTAAAAGTTCATCCTTACTGAGAGCATTTTCTGGATGACCATTACAATCGGTCCACTCATAAAATTTTTCTATAATCCAACTGGCTTGACCTATGGGAGAGTCGGCCAGTCCATATCCTAAAGTTTGAGGTCGGGTACTTTGTTGCTTTGAATAGCCTGCACCCCATTGTTGATAATAATTTCCGCCTTCAAACGCAATTTTATCCCTTTCTGTAGGTTTTTCTCGAGCTTCTTTCGTGGGCGGTGCCGAAGGCATGTTCACATGTATTCCTTTGCAACTGCCCCGATCCTGCATTGCTATCGCCGTTGTCACTGCGGAACCCCAATCACCGCCTTGAGCAAAATACTCACTGTAATCAAGCTCATTCATCAGTTCGTCCCAAATACCGGCGATCTTCTCGACCCCAAAACCTGTTTGGTTAGGCTTACCTGAAAACCCATACCCAGGAAGTGAAGGACACACAACGTTGAATGAATCCTCTTCACTGCCTCCATGAGCAACCGGATCCACTAGTGGCTCTATCACTTTATGAAATTCAACAACTGAACCTGGCCAGCCATGTGTAATCAATAAAGGCTTGGCTTGGCTATGGGGACTAAGACAGTGGATAAAGTGGATATCCAAATCTTCAAAGGTTGACAAAAATTGGGGGAGACGATTGTGATATGCCTCCCTTGCTCGCCAATCGTACTCATGCAACCAGTAATCGCTAAGCTCTCTCATATATGCGTCAGGAATTCCTTGGGACCAATCTTCTACGGTTTCTTTTTCAGGCCATCTGGTTGAGACTAAGCGTCGTTTCAGATCTTCTATATCCTCTTCTAAAACCTCGATCTTAAATTCGCGGATGTTACTCATCCAGGATACCTTCTCCTGATATTTTGTTGTTGTCAAGAAAGAAGCTATTATTAAAACTATTCTTAAAAAAGGAGAACCTATATGCATGATCTAGTAATAAGAAATGGAAAAATAGTAGATGGTAGTGGCAAGAAAGCCTTTATTGGTGATATTGCAATTGATAAAGATCGTATTTCTAAAGTAGGACTCGTTGAAGAACAAGGAAAAGAAGAAATTGATGCAGGCGGTCACCTAGTTACACCTGGTTGGGTTGATATACACACTCACTACGATGGCCAAATTTGCTGGGATTCCTATCTAAGTCCTTCTTGTTGGCACGGTGTAACCACTGTCGTTATGGGCAACTGCGGAGTAGGATTTGCACCGGTTAGACCTGGGTCGGAAGAATTCCTTATTCAATTAATGGAAGGGGTTGAAGACATTCCTGGTACCGCACTTCATGAGGGCATAGATTGGGGCTGGGAAACTTTTCCTGAGTACCTGGATGCCATCGAAAAGAAAGAATTGGTAATGGATGTTGGGGCTATGGTTGGTCATGGTCCTATCAGATCCTATGTGATGGGGTATGACAAATGCCAAGGGAAAGAAGATGCTTCAGATGAGGAAATACAAAAGATGGCTGAAATTACTGAAGAGGCAATTAAAGCTGGAGCTTTAGGCTTCAGTACCTCTAGAACTTATCTTCACACAGATAAATTTGGAGAATATGTTCCTGGCACAGAGGCTAGTGCTAAGGAAATGAGAAAGATAGCCAACACTATTGCTAACTTGGGTGAAGGAACTCTAGAAATAGTCTCTGATTGGATGGATAAAGATATTGAGTTAGATTGGGTTAAAGAGTTTGTAGAGGAATCAGACAGAACTCTTACCTATGCTCAAACTAGCGGAGATCCGTTTCGTGTATGGAAATATTGTGAAGAAAACTTCTCTAAAGGCGTAAAAATTAGACCTCAATACTCTGGAAGGCCTACTGGTATGCTGTTTAGTTTAGAATCCTCTGTGCACCCATTCATAGCTCACCCTAGTTATTCAGAAATAGCTAATAAATCCTTAGAGGAAAAACTAAAAGTCATGAGAACTCCTGAGTTCAAAGAAAAACTCTTAAGCGAGGAACCAATGGTAGATCGTAATCATTTAATCTACAGGCTCATTACTACTTTCGAGCAACAGTTTCCTATGGATCAGGTTCCTGATTATGAACCACCAAGAGAGTTAAGTATTGCTGGTATAGCTGAGTCTGAAGGAAAGGAGGCAATGGAAGTTGCTTATGATGAAATGCTGAAAAATGATGGGAAGACATTTATTTGGGCACCTTTTGGTCCTTACCCAGATCACAATTTAGATTTCTATAAAATGCTGATCGAGTTCAAAAGCTCTGTGGCAGGACTGAGTGATGGAGGAGCACATTGCGGTTTAATCTGTGATGCTAGCATGCCAACTTGGAATGTATCCCATTGGAGTAAGGACAGGACCAGAGGAGAAAAGATTCCCGTTGAATTTATAATAAACAAGCAAACTAAAGAAACTGCTGAAACTTTTGGTCTTATGGACAGAGGTCAACTAAAAGAAGGACTGTTGGCTGATATTAATATAATTGATCACGATAAGTTATGTGTCTTTAAACCTGAGATGGTCCATGATTTACCTACTGGAAGTAGGAGGATTATTCAAAAAGCCACAGGCTATAAAGCAACAATAAAGAGCGGTGTGGTTACTTTTAAAGATGATGAAGCAACTGGGGCCTTGCCTGGATCTTTGATAAGAGGAGAACAGAGAGTCGCTTAAGTGGAATTGTCTACACCAGATCTTTCAGACGCTTTTCCTGAAACTAAAGCACTAGAACCTATAATGACAAATTATGGGGGCAAATCTTTTTTTAGTGGTCCCATTGAAACTCTTCAATGCCCTGACGATAACTCAATAGTTAAAGAGCTGTTAAATTCTGAAGGAAATGGAAAAATCCTGATAGTCGATGCAGGAGGTATCAATACGGTAGCACTACTTGGCGACTTAATAGCAGAAGCTGGTGTCAAAAACAATTGGTCTGGAATTGTTATTAATGGCTACATTAGGGATGTCGACATTATTAGAACATTAGATTTAGGAGTACAAGCTCTTGGTACCTACCCAATAAAAAGTAAAAAAAGAGGACTTGGAGAATTAGGTGTTGAAATATCTTTTGGGGGTCTAACTTTTAAATCAGGACAACATGTATACGCTGACAATAACGGTCTGTTATTGAGCGAAACAGAACTACTAAATAGCCCTTAAAGCTTCAGTTATATCCTGTGTGGCAGCCCTTCTAGCAGGCAACACCCCTCCAAGGAATCCAACAATTAAAGCCAGAATCAGACCTTGTCCAATGATTTCACCGGTAACGGCGAAATCAAAAGCGGTTTGAGTAAAAGATACCGAAGCCAACGTTGAAACGGTATAACCATTAAAAATTAAATAAGATAGACCTGCTCCCAACAATCCTCCCAGCAGAGCCAAAAACATCGACTCTATCATCAAGGCAAACAAAACTGAGCTGCCATGAAATCCTACCGCTCTCAATGTTCCAATCTCAACCAAGCGAGTAGATACTGCACTGTACATGGTGTTGAGAGCCGAAAAAACAGCTCCGATAGCCATGATTACAGCGACGGTATAGCCAAAGACTTTAATCAAACTTGAGGCTCCAGAAGATTGCTCTTCGTAAAAATCAGCCTCTCCTTGAACTTTTAAATCCAACCTGGGGTCTAATTCTAAGGTGGCGCCAAGATCTGTAATAGAAGCATTTTCTTCCATTTGTACAATCGCAATCGAAGCAGAGGCTCCTCTTCTGAAGGCTCCTTGGGTCACAGCAAGATCAGCCCATATCTCAGATTCATGAACGTCTCCCCCAGTTGAGAAAATTCCGACAACTTTCCACTCAGAATCTCTGATTTTAATTTTATTGCCTAATTCAAGCCCCTCATATTCATTGGCAGCACCTTTGCCTACAATAATCTCGCCTTTTCCTGGGAAGAAATTTTTCCCTTCAACAATCTGAAGCTCGGGTCGAATCTTAAAGCTCATCTCTTGGACTCCTCGCAAAGGTAAATTAGAAGTGTCCACAGCCCCTTTCTTCCTTAGATCTATGATCGTGAAAATCTCTGCAGCAATCATTGGTCCATCTTCAGATTTTTTTATGCCTTGAGTATTTTCAATAATGGCTAGATCAGTCATAGCAATACCGCTCTCCATCTCAGAATTGGAGCCTTCTCTAAAGATTAAGGCTCTATCCTCCTGACCGGTGCTGGCTATTGTTTTGCTTAACCCTTCGGCCATGGCTAATAAAGACACCATTACTGCTACCGACCCAGCTATGCCTATAATAATAACAATGGAAGCTCCTGACCTTTGCAAAATCGTTCTGATGTTCATACCTGTTATAGCTAATATCTGTTTCATTTTTTAATCCTTCCTTAAAGCGTCTACAACTTTTAACCGCATAGCTCCTAATGCTGGAGGTAGACCCGCAATTAAAGCCATAGCTAAGGCTGTGGCAAAAGCCCACGATAATACTGATGGTTGAAAAGAGATACCTTCAACAAATCCAGACAAATCCTCTTTTAAAAATATAAATATAATAAAACTTATGACAATGCCTACTGCCATACCAAAAAAGCATATAAACATAGACTCAGATAAAACTAAGCCCAAGACTCTTTTATCTGAATAACCTAAGGCTTTGAAAACTGCTATCTCCGAAGTCCTTTCTCTAACTGCCTGACTCATGGTGTTACCAGTAACCAGAAGCATGGTGAAAAAAACAGCAGCCAATATTGAATTCATAATCAAGCCAATGTCCCCAATTTGCTCAGCAAACATTTTGCCAAAAGCAGCTTCAGTGGAAGTCTTGGTTTCATTGCTTGAATTGGCAAACATTTTGTCGATTTCTTTAGCTATTCGCTCATTGTCTTCCTTATTCTTAACCTTCACGATGAAATTCCCGACCGTTCCCTTTCCCCACGGGGCCCTTGATTCTTCAAAATAACTGTAATTGATGAACACTTGTTCGTCTCCGCCGTATACCCCTGAACCTTCTTCTTGAGAAAATATTCCAACTAAATCAAATTCCCATAAGATGGAACCGTCTTCTTTCAACCAAATATCGCCCATGACGGGAATCTTGTCTCCGACCTTCCAGTTGTATTTTTCAGCTATGGCTTTGCCTGCAACCATGCCGGTTCTGGTATTGGCAAAATCTCGCTTCTCTTGCTCAGAGATAATGAATTCCGGATAAGCATCGAACCAAGCTTCTGCGCTCACAGGCCATTTGGGAAAGTCGTTGTTAACGTCTATGTAAGTGCCGCCAAACCATTGTCGGTGCACTACAAGATCCACGCCTTCTACCGACTGTATTCTTTGATGGTAAGCCAGAGGAAGGGGTTCAATAAAGGAAAGTTTCGACATCACGATAAGACGATTGTCTCCAGAAAAATCAACATCTTCAGTAAAAGCAACCGCAACAGATCTCAAGGTTCCAAATAAAACGAAGGCAACTGTTATGGAGCAAATGGTCAGCACGGTTCTAGTCTGTTTTCTTTTAAGGGCAGCCGAAATTAACATCCAGTATTTCATTACTATCCTTTGGCTAAAGCATCCACTACTTTAAGCTTGAGAGCCTTTTGAGCAGGTATGAAAGAAGAAATCAAAGAAACAAAAACACCAATGGCAAAAGCCAATAATATAGACGAAGAGCTCAAAAAGATTGCATCATCGGCCATACCCTGACTAGCCGCAATAATTGCTGGAATGGATAAAAGGGTTAATCCTAGACCTAGAATCAAGCCTGTGAAAATAATAAAGAAAGATTCCAGCATTACCATCATAAAAAGCTGCATGTCTCCATAACCAATACTCTTTAATACTGCCAAATCAGCTGTTCGCTCTCGAACTGCTTGACTCATGGTGTTTCCAGTCACTAAAAGAATGGTAAAAAAGACGGCTGATAAAATAAGGTTAATGACTAACTCAATATCTCCAAATTGCCCAACCATCTCCATGGCAAGCTGATTTTCAGCTCCAGATCTGGTGGCTCGGTCAGAGTTTTTGAAGTTCTCATCAATCTTGTTTGAAATACCATCAGAGAGTTCCGGTGATAAAACCTTAGCTATTATGAAGCTGGTAGTTCCCTTCATACTGACACGACTGTCATCAATGTATTTGTAATTAGCAATAATGCCCATTTCATCACCGGAATAGGTTTTAACTGTGTAAAAACCTACCACCTCAAATTCCCAATCATAGCTGCCGTCTTCATTCATCGAGTGGGATTTGATTCTTACTTTTTTGCCTATCTTGAAATCCTTTTGCTCTGCTAAAAGTTTTCCTACTAGTACACCATCTGGTCTTAATCGCATCGCTTCTCGGTACTCATCGGTGGTTTGAAATCTGTCATACACATCAAAGTAATTCTCGTCTACTGCAAAAACCACCCCATCAAACATGCTGCCAAGCATGTCGCTCGTAAGCATGGTCATGTGACTGGCACTTTCAATGCCTTCAATGGATTTTACGTATTCGAACGTTGAATAAGGTTGCGTACCAAACATGTTGTATCTGGGCATCACCATAATAATATCTGCACTCATGCCCTGCATTTGACCTGTAAAGACCGCAGACATTGAATGCAGCATCCCGAATAAGAGGAAAGCCGTTGTAATAGACAGTATGGTTAGGACAGTTCGAATCTTCTTCCTAAGAAGACTGGCTTTGATTAAAACCCAATACATGGTTAGTAAGAAAGTTTCCCTTTGTCTAAATGCAGGGTTCTTTTTGCAAACTCAGCAGCCGCAGGGTCGTGCGTAACCATCAGTATGGTTTTGTCGTGATCCCTATTTAGAATTTGTAATAAAGCTAAGATCTCTGACGCTGTGTCTCTATCGAGGTCTCCAGTTGGCTCATCACAGACTAAAATATCAGGATCTGATACCAAGGCCCTAGCGATAGCTACTCTTTGTTGTTGTCCTCCAGAAAGCTCATTAGGTTTATGACTAGCTCTATCTTCTAAACTCACTATATTGAGTGCGGTTTCAACATGCTGTCTTCTTTCTGAGCCAGAAAGCTTGGTTAGCAATAATGGCAGTTCCACATTTCTAAATGCGGTTAGAACTGGTAATAAATTATAAAACTGGAAAATAAACCCAACATGAGAAGCTCTCCACTTGCTTAGAGCTTTAGAATTTAACGTATCTAATCTTTCACCATCTACTTCAATTCTCCCTGAGGTTGGTGTATCAAGACCGCCTATAAGATTCAAGAGGGTGGACTTGCCTGACCCTGACGGCCCCATCAGAGCAAGAAAATCTCCTTTGGGTACTTCCAAGTTAAGATCATCCAATACTATTAGTGTCTCTCCACCTCTTTGATAAGTTTTGTTGACCTCTTTAACGCTGACTAAAGAATCTGACATTCTTTTCTCCTTTTAATTTACTGTAACTTTTTGATTATTTTCTAACTGTTGGTCATAAGAAGCAACCACCTGATCGCCTGCTCTGACTCCTTTTATTATTCTGGAATAATTTGAAGTTTCTTCGGCTACCACAATCTGCTTAATTTCAATTCTTCCGTTCCTAACCAGCATGACATAGCTAGAATTCCCTTCATTCATTACAGCGTCATTGGGTACCACTACCCCTTCTTTTTTCTCTGAAGAGGTTTCTGCCATTTTTTGTAAGAAAGAGACTCTTATCCCCATATCAGGAAGTACTCGTTCATCCTTCTCCAACAAACCTATTCTGACTCTAACTGTGGCTTTGTTTCGGTCGGCAGTAGGGATGATAGCGATTACTTCTGAAGGAATATCCCATTTAGGATAAGCATTTAAATTAGCAACTACTGGTTGTCCTGCTTCAACTCGGTTGATAAAGGCTTCATTGACGTCTACTTCAATTTCAAGCGATTCCATATCTACAATGGTACAAATACCAGTTGCTGTAAAACTGCCTCCGGCTGAGACCGGTGAAATCATTTCTCCTGGTTGAGCTGCTTTATAAACCACCACTCCGCTGAATGGAGCCAAAATTTGCATATCATCTACCCTTTGTTTACTCAACTTAACCAATGCCTGTGCACCTTCCATTATGGCTTCTCTTGTCTTTAATTCATCAGGACTGGCAAAATTACCTTCAATCAATGCGCTGGTACTCTTGAAAGCTATCTGAGCTTGTTTTAGTTGAGATTGAGCATACTGCAGATCGGCCTTGTAGGTACGGTCATCAAGTTGAGCCAGTAGTTGACCTTTCTCTACGTACATGCCTTCTTCTACCAACACTTCTAAGACCTTTCCTGTAATTTTTGAAGAGACCGTAGCCTTTCTTCTAGCTACCACGTACCCTGAAGCATCTAATATGCTTGTGGCAGATGAACCGGAAGCATTTACTGATTTAACTGTGAAGGTTGTAACTTCTTGGATTTCTTCCTCTGCTAGCAAGAACCACAAACCGATTCCTATGATTGCTATAGTTCCTACTAATATGGAAACAATTTTTGTTGGAAAAGGTTCAGATTCCGCTTCTTTAGAACGGTCTATTTTTAAGTTATTTAAGAGATCTTCTTTTTCACTCATAACTAATTGTCCATGGAATTAATCCACTCTTCAATCAGGTTTGTTGCTTCAACATGCACCAAAGACCTACCTGATTCAGGCATCATAACCCCGGGATCAGTAGAAATCATCCTAAATAGGAGAATTGATTCATGGGCTTTACCAGGGACTATGGAGTAGTTCAAATTACCACTGCCTCTTCCAGTAGCCACAGGACTTTTATTAATTCCCAAGTGAAGAGGCCTAACTTCATTAAAATTAAGATACAGTCCAGTTGAGTTGGCTACCCCAGAGGGTGTGTGGCAATGCCCACAGTTGATGGCTAAATAGGCACGTGCCCTATCTTCAAGGGATTGAGATTCATCTTCCCAGTCAGAAACTGTTTGGAAGTTTATAGGGATAGAATCTATAACCCCATTTTGTAACAAATAAGCCAACTGATTCTTTGTCTCATCCCCGTAGATAAAGTCTTTGTCTAAATTCCGTGCTTTGGGCCCAATAGGAGAGATTACATCATTTGTAGAATGGCATTCTTTGCATTGATTTTTGTTTGGCACTCGATAACGTACTTCTCTATTAATTCCTTCTTGATTTACCCATGAAGTATTAATAGTCTTTCCGGCTATTTTTATAAAAGCTTCTGTTTGCTCTTCATTCCAGGCATAAGAAACAGCCTCCCAGCCAGTTTCTTTGTGCAACAAAACCCTGGTCTCTAGAAGCTTAGAGCCCAACTCTAAATTTCTTTCATCAATAGGATAGTAAAAAGTTTTAATTAAGGCTGATCCCACTGGAAAATCAAAGACCCAGTCTTCCTGATAAATTCCCTTCTTTCCATAGGGCACATAAACAAATCTACTTTTGTAGGAATAATCAGTAAATAAAGTAGTGATAAGTTCATAAGGATGAACATTTTGTGCAGGAAATTGTTGGGTTTGATCAATAAAGAATTCAAATTCTGAAAGAACTGGGGGAAATTCTTTACTAGTAATTTTAGAGTCGTTTACTGGCCAAAGTTGTGTGCTCATTAAAAAAAATGAGATGTAAACTAAACTTCTTACAGCAATATTCATTGCCAGAAAAACTAGATCCCTTGAGGAATATCCATTACTACAGGTGGTAAAGGCCTGATAGGACCGTTATAAGTCTCTATATCAGTGGAAGTAATACCACCTGGAAAGGAAAGCATGTATTTAATGGGTTTTATAGCCAAGAAAGACGCATCTCCATTATCAACTAGAATTAATTTTTCTTCATCGGGTTGACCAAATATCATTTGCGACAAAGGCAAAACTCCATCCCAGAAGATATCAGGCAAATTGCCTTCTGAAAGTTCATACAATATACCAGCAATAGCTTTATCTACATCTGGGTCAAAACCTCCTCTTCCAAATCGATTACCATGTACTTGTATGGATTTAGGGTGGGGGTAATAGTTTTCATCATCTGTTTCTGCAGAATAAGTAACTATGGAAAGATTCACTGTTCCGTTTCCTGAGATGTCATTATCAAAAACTTCGACATCAGAATTAGCCTGAATAATGATTCCGGTCCCTCTAGGTACCTCACCAACTATATTTCCTTCTGGGGCAAAATTGTCGGTATCGTTATCAACCGCTTTATTTCTAAACACTCTGACGTGATGACCGCCCTGCTGTGGAAGATCCGGTAAATCAAAAACCAAGATACCGCCTGTATTATGCGAAGCAATATTGTCATAAACATCAGCATAATAGGAGTTTTCTATCTCAATGCCGGCAACGTTGTAATGAGCTCTGCTATTTCTGACGATGATATTTTGAGATTGACCTACATATATTCCTGCATCAGAGGCACCGATCGCGACACAGCCATCAATTAATACATTGTTTGATTCGACAGGATAAAGACCGTAAGCGCCGTTGGTGCTTTTTGGACCGCCAGTCCACTCTGTTCTAATGTTAATCATATAAATGCCATCAGCTCCTATGACCTTAAGAGCATCTCCTTTGGCGTCTTCAATGGCAAAATCTTTTAGTACCACTTTATTGGAAGTAACCAATAAACCTTGGGCACCTGATTTCTGATTGGCAAAGCTTAGGATGGTTTTATCTATTCCCGCCCCTATAACTTTAACGTTATCTACATCCAAAGACAGGCCGTCGGAGAAACTATAAAAACCTTCTTGAAATTTTATCGTGTCACCCGGCTTAGCCAAGATCAAAGCCTCTTGTGCTTCTTCTTGTACATTAGGATTATTTTCAATACTAATAATCTGAGCATTGAGAGAGAGGGACAGAAATAAAATAAAGGGCAAAAATAATCTATACATAATTATCTAACTTTTTAAAAGTTGATTGGGTAGCTTTTTAAGCTAATTTCTCTTAAACATTATAATACTATTAAACTCTTCTCAAACGATCGGGGGTTATTTCGTCTACTTTGGTACAACCCAATAAGGTCATGTTATTCTGAACCTCTTCTTTTAAAAGGTTTAGGGAACGATAAGCCCCTTCTTCGCCAGCAGCTGCCAAACCATATAGATAAGCCCGACCGCCCATACAAGCTTTAGCTCCCATAGATAAAGCTTTTAGGATATGAGTACCTCTTCTTACTCCACCATCGAGAATAACTTCAATTTGGTCACCAACAGCATCAATGATATCGCCAAGTACCTCAATGGGTGCTGGACAACCGTCCATTTGACGTCCTCCATGGTTAGAAACCATAATCGCAGTCGCTCCCACTTCAACAGCCATTTTGGCATCCTCTACTGACAATATGCCTTTAATAGCAAATGGTTTATCCCATTGTTCAATCATCCACGCCGCATCCTTCCAGGTAACGGTACGATCAAATTGACTATTCATAAAGTCCATAACAGACATACTTGATGACCCTGCTGGCACCTTGTGTTCTAAGTTAACCATCGATGGAGTTGGGGGGTGGGTTATGTAATTAAATGACCAATTTATATGACTAGCTATATTCATGTAACCACTTAAACCAAGCTTAGGAGGAACCGTCATTCCAGTTACCAAGTCTCTTTCCCTTCTTCCGTTTGAAGGAACATCTACTGTTAAACAAAGAGCATCGTAATTGGCGTCTTTACATCTTTGAATGTATTCCTGCGATAGGCTTCTATCTTTCAATACATAAATTTGAAAAACTTTAGGTCCTTCAGAAGCTTTTGCTACATCTTCTATAAGCGTTGTAGATATGGTAGACAGGCAAAAAATAGTTCCTGTTCTTGCTGCAGCTCTGGCTGCGCCTCCTTCACCATCAGGATGAAACAGCCGATGATACCCTGTTGGCGAACAAATGAAGGGCCAATCGATTTTTTGACCTAAGACCGTGGTTGAGGTATCAATCTTATCTACATCAACCAAGAATCTTGGTACTAATTCAAATTGGTCAAAGGCTGATGTATTTTGTCGATAAGTCCACTCATCCTCAGCTGCTCCATCAATGTAATGGAACATAGGAGCAGGAAGGCGCTTTTCCGCAAGATCCCTAAAGTCCATGACTTTATGGCATGTGTTCAGTCTTTTTTTGAACACTAACCTTTATCTTTCTGGATGAGTTCAAAAACCTTCATTGCTTGTTCTCCTCCTTGATAGCAATGTTTAGCATCCTTCATGTCTGAGATTTGATCCCAATTTGAGGCAATGTTTTCTGCCGTCATATCTTGTCCTGTTCCAAGATTAACCCCTATTGTTTCATGGATCATGACTCGAGCAAAAACTCCAGCTCCTGCTGCAATAATAGTTCCTGTGGGTGCTTCTTCTGAAACCAGATAAGTAACGGCAGGAGTTACAAAGTCAGGTTTTATCTGGTCTAGAATGTCTCCCATCCCAGGTAATTCCTCAGTCATCCTTGTACCAGCCAAAGGCGCTAAAGCATTACATTTTATATTGTATTTTGCTCCTTCTAGCTTCAAGGTGTTTATTAACCCAACTACAGCCATTTTTGCTGATCCATAGTTGGTCTGCCCAAAGTTTCCGTACAATCCACTTGAAGAAGTAGTTACTACGATTCTGCCGTAATTCTGTTCTCGCATGATTTCCCAAACAGCTTTTGTGCAGTTGACTGTGCCCATTAAATGAACCTCTAAAACCATTCTAAAATCCTCTTCTTCCACTTTAGTAAAACTTTTGTCCCTCAGTATTCCAGCATTATTAACTAAAATATCAATCCGGCCATAGGCATCCATCACGTCCTTAATCATTGCCTCTACCTGACTTTTATCGGTGACACTTGCACCGTTAACCATGGCTTCACCGCCTGCAGCTTTTATTTCTTCCACAACTGCTTCGGCAGGGGATAAAGACCCATCTGAAGATCCATCTACATTTCCGCCTAAATCGTTTACGACTACTTTAGCTCCTCTTTTAGCTAGATCTAAAGCATGGCAACGACCAAGCCCTCCCCCCGCTCCAGTAACAATAGCAACTTGATCCTTAAAAGTTATAGCCATAATTCCTCCTAATAAATTTGACGCGCTAATAGTACAGGAAGCTAGTTTCTTTGTGAAAAAGCTTTTTTTATCCTGGATAATGCTTCTTCCAGCCTGGAACGCGGACAACCAAAATTTAGCCTAACAAATTTGTTGTCTCCAAAATAATCACCTCTGTGAACACCAACTCCTGCGTTTATGAAAAAATCTGATGGGTCATCTAAACCAGATTTAGAACAATCAATCCAAGCAAGATAAGTTGCCTCAGGGCCATGTAACGACAGTCCTTCTATCTTTGATATTTCTTCTCGTACCAGCTTTCTATTTTCAATAAGATATTCCATGAGAGCCTGGTACCAAGGCTCACCATGCCTGTAAGCAGCTTCAGCAGCTGTATAAGCAAAAACCCCTATGTGAGCTGCTATGCCTCGCATATTTCTTCTAAACTCCTGTCTTAATTCTGTGTTAGGGATAATAGCTGCACCACAAGGCAAACCTTGCATATTAAAAGTTTTAGTAGGTGACAATAAAGTTATGGAATTATTAGTCGCGTATTCATTAGTTTGAGCTAAGTGAACATGTTTTCTGCTGGTTTCAAAGAGTAAGTCAGAATGGATTTCATCCGCACAAATAATCGTTTTATTCTTCTCACAAATATCAACTAGCTTTTTTATTTCTTCTTTCTTAAACACGGTTCCGCCAGGATTATGAGGATTACAGAAAAAGAACATTTTGACTTCTTCACTGATAAGTTCATCAATTGACTCATAATCCAGCTCAAGCCTTCCTTGAACATTAATTAAGTCGGTTTTAAGCATCCCTCTGTTCATGTTGTCAGTTGCATAAACAAAAGGCCTGTATATAGGAGAGGGAATCATTGCAATGTCACCAGGACTTAAGGTTGTACGACAGGCAACATTCAGCCCTACCACCACGCCTGGCATCCAGGTTACCCACTCTGGATCTATTTCCCATCCGGATCTCTCTGCCAATCTTTTCTGTAGTAGAGAAGTTAGTTCCGCTGGCCTTTCTGTATACCCATATATACCTTGATCTGCTCTATTCTTAATGGCTTCAATAACCTCAGGGGGACATTGAAAGTCCATATCAGCAACCCACATTGGCAAAATTTCTGGGTCATCAAACTTTAGCCATTTCGTACTTCTAGTTTCAACGCGATCGATTATGGTGTCAAAATCATATTTCATAATTTGCGGTATGGTACTCTAAAAAAATCTTTGCGGCTCCCCTATTGCTACAAAAGATCACAATAGTTAGACTTCCGCGCTACATTAGATTAATAAGCCATGAACTCTTTGTACTCTCAGGTTAACGACAACACTCCAGTTCTAGTTGGTTGTTCAGAGTATTTGGATACAAAGGGACCTGATGGGCTTAACTATCTTGATATTCTCAGTGTGGCTTGTGAAAAAGCCATAAAAGATTGTAATGCAAAAATTTCTCTGAATGAACATCTGGATGCAATTTCAGTTATTAGATTTGTAGGTGATACCCCAAACCGGAACTCAGCTACTACGGCTATGTGGGGCTATTCAAATATGCCACGCAGTTTAGGTAATTCTTTAGGGGTAACTGTTGACAATGAAATTTATACAACCACTGGAGGAAATTCTCCTCAACTAGTACTTAATGAAATTTGCAATCGCATAAAAGATGGGCAGGTTAACTGTGCTCTTTTAACGGGTGGAGAAGCGCTAGACACTCTCACCTCAAGAATAAAGTCGGGTTTAGATCTTAACTGGGGTGATGATCCCGGTGGAGAGCCTGAATCTATAGGCAGTAATAGCGACTTAGGCAGTAAGTTCGAACAAAAACATGGTATTTTTGATCCTTCTTCC
>Ga0208895_1000659_pt1 | contig 15623 bp, 16 predicted proteins | sample ETNtaG_10_FD_185765 | JGI IMG/M metagenome (GOLD analysis project Ga0208895, IMG submission 185765) | Marine microbial and viral communities from oxygen minimum zone, Eastern Pacific Ocean - ETNP201302SV82 (SPAdes) (version 2) | ecosystem: Environmental > Aquatic > Marine > Oceanic ... | reverse complement strand
TTTCTATAATTGTTGTGTTAGTCATAATTCCTCCTATTAAGTAGTCTAAACTGTTCTTTTAGCTTTATCTTTCTCATTTGTAGCTTTTATTGTAGCTTTTATTGCATCCCAGTCCTCATCTTTCATAGAAGCAAGGGCTCTGTAAAAGGTACCTCCAGTTAAATACTCTCCTCCGTCAATAGCAATAGTTTGGCCAGTTAGATAGTCACATCCGTCTGACATTAAAAAAGTTGCCAAGTTCCCTAATTCTTCCATTTTTCCTACTCTTCCCATAGGGTTTTCACTGTAGGCTCCCTGATCAGAAGTATCATTGGGATCTTGATTTGGAGATAGAGGGTTTTCACTGTACGCTCCCTGATCAGAAGTATCATTGGGATCTTGATTTGGAGATAGCCTGGCCCAAGCTCCTTCAGTAGGAAAAAGTCCTGGTGCTATAGCATTTAATCTAATACCGGTATGACCCCATTCTGTAGCTAGAGATTTTGTCATGGCATTAATCCCACTTTTTGACATTGCTGAAGGCACAGTAAAAGCTGACCCTGTCCATACCCAAGTAGCTAAAATAGATAAGATAGATCCTCCTTTTCCAAGCTCAATCCATCTTTTACCCACTGAATGGGTTACATAAAAGGTTCCGTGGAAAACTATACTGGCAATGGCTTCAAAGCCTCTATGTGATAAATCTTCTGTCCGAGAAATAAAATTACCTGCAGCGTTATTAACTAGCCCATCTAAAGGGCCTTCTGCAAAAATTTCACCAATAGTTTCATCAACATCCTGTGCTCCCCTAATGTCTAACCCGTAACATTTTACAATCCCACCATTCTCATCCATTAATTCTTTAGCCGTCTCTTCTAATACCCCTACTCTTCTTCCACAAATCAACACTTCCGCTCCATATTTCAAAAAATACCTGGACATCTCTTTACCTAGACCGGTTCCTCCACCGGTAACTAAAATCCTTTTGCCTTTTAATAAATCATCTTTAAACATAATTATTTTTCCTATTTAAGTTAATTTAAATATTTTCATAATAACATCAATTAACCTTCCTCAACTGCTTGGTTTTGGTCTTGAGAAACCCGTCTATAGCCTTTGTTTCTTATCCATTTATGTCTCGAATTTTTTTCGATAAATAGTAGTGTAAGAAACATGATCATAAAACCTAAAAGATAAGGATAGGTCGGAGAGACCATGTACAAAGGCATTGCTAAAAAGGGAGAAACTACATGTCCTACGGGCAAAATCATCCCCATAAAGCCATTTGCCTTACCTTGATTTTCTTGACCTACAGATAAAGATAGAGAAGCAGATAACCCTGTACTTTGAGTTCCATGACCTAATCCTAAAAAGAAGAAAAGAAAATAGATGGCTGTAAGTGAGTTAAATAGAGATATGCCTAATAGTGAAATGCCAGTTACTAAAGTGCCATAACGAACTAACGATCCCGGAGAAATTCTTAACCTATCAGCCAACAATAACTGCCCTAATAAACTTCCAAATGCCATTAACATAAACCCTATACTTGCATAAGTAATAGGATTTGAAGCCATAGGGGTTACTATATCTTGAAAAAAGAATGAGGCCGTTTGAACTAGCGCCGCATTACAAATCCCCATTCCAGCAGCAACTGCTAGAAATGGCCATACCTGGTTATCTGATAACCTCAATTTACTTTCTTCCTTCCTATTCTTTAACTCTTTATGCTTTAAGGGTTGGCCAATTAAAACTAGAGTTGTTACAACAAGACCAAGGGAGAATAAATAGAACGGAAGAGTGTAAGAAATTAACAACAGAAATCCAGCTATGGCTGGTCCAACTATTCTTCCTGCAGAAAATCCTGAATTTAGTCGCCCATATCCAGCTCCTCTTTCTTCTGGATTAGTTACATCAGCGATCCAAGCTCCGGCTGCCGGTCTAGTAGCACTACCTAAAACACCGTTTACCATTCTAGCTAAAATTAAGACAGCTAAAAGTTTCCAACCTAAAAGAACATTAGAAGTACCTAGGGTAAGAGCTGAGCTAAATAATATTAAAGACAAAGCACATCCCAGAAGCCCTATTAAAACAACCTTCTTTCTACCTCTACGATCACTTAGCCTGCCCCAGTAAGGACTAAACACCATCCAAGCCAAAGCTGAAGATGCAAATATAGAACCTGTCTGAATTTCATTCAGTCCTAAATCCCTAGCTAAGGGGGGGATAGTGATAAAAACTACTGATTGACCAGCTCCTACAAAAAAAAGGCCGCCTGATAGTAACCATATAATTGAAGGGAGTTTTTTCATATAAAAAATAAATCAGAATTTTCAGTTCTGCTTTTTTAAAAGATTAAGTTACTTTAATCCCCAAATTCTCTTATACCAACAGCCTGTCTAACTTGTTTAATAATTGGTGTTGATACATCTAACGCCTTTTGTGCTCCTAACAATAATATCTTTTCCAATCCAGACCTGTCTTTTATGAGTTCTTCGTAATTTTTTCTAAAAGGGCTAATTTTTTTTTCTAGTAATTCAAATAATAATTCTTTAGCTTCTCCCCAAGCTATCCCTTCTTGATATTGATTGGCTAGATTTTTTGTTTGATTGTCCGAAGCAAAAGCACGATAAATACTGAAGATTGATGATTCATTTATTTCTTTTGGTTCACCTGGTTCTTTTGAATCTGTTTTAATTTTCATTATCCTTTTTCTGAGATCATCTTTTTTTAAAAAGATAGGTATAGCATTCTGGTAACTTTTACTCATTTTTCTTCCGTCCGTTCCAGGCAACACACCCGCATCTTCCTCTATGGATACATCTGGAATGGTGAACACTTGTCCATAATGGTGGTTAAACCTTAAAGCTATATCTCGAGTCATTTCCACATGCTGTTTTTGGTCTTGTCCTACAGGAACAACATCAGCATTAAACATAAGAATGTCAGCTGCCATAAGAACTGGATAATTGAATAATCCTATAGTAATTCCTTTATCAGGATCATTCTTATCGTTTTCAGAAACAGCTGCTTTGTAAGCATGGGCTCTATTCATCAGCCCTTTAGACGTTAGGCAACCAAGTATCCACGTCAATTCCATAATGTGAGGAACATCTGATTGCCTATAAAAAATAACCTCTTTTGGATCAAGTCCACAGGCTACCCAGCAAGCAGCTATCTCAAAACTTGATGTGTGAGTTAAATCTGGATCATTACTTTTAATAAGAGAGTGATAATCAGCTAAAAAGAGAAAAGAGTCTGTTAATTCATCTTTACTAGCCTTAATCGCAGGTAAAATTGCTCCAGCTAAGTTACCAATATGAGGAATGCCACTTGTAGTAATACCAGTTAAGACTCTTTTCTTCTCAGACAAATTTTTTCCTTTTTTTTTATTTTATCCTAATGAAAGAATAAAGTACTTGATTCCATCTAAGTAATCATTAATATTTCGCGTTCTGAAATGACAAGAATATTTATAGCTCTTACACCAAAACCAGAATTAAACAAAATTATTTCTGTTCTTAAGAATGATCAGGGAAAGCTCCTTTATAAAAAAGTAAAGGTCAATTGGTCTAGAAGTAATCAGCACCATATAACTTTGAATTTTATTGGTTCAATGGAACCTGAACAAAAAGAAGAGATGTTTCATGATTTAGATCAGAGACCCCCTTTTAAAAATCTACCTATTGAGATAGGCAGCTTAAGCTATTTTCCTAATGAAAATGGACAAGTTTTAGTCGCAAACATTTCATTAACCCCAAGACTTCAAAAACTTTATAATGAGATAGAGGCAATAGTTGCCAGAATAGGATTTGGAATGGCACTCAAAACCTTTCGACCCCATATCACACTGGCTAGATTCAAGGATAAGAGCAGACCTTTTTCAGGACTAATTGAATTGGATAATTCTATAAGTTCCACTATGGACTCATTAGATGTCTATGAGAGTTCTTTTGACTCCGGAAAGACATTACATTCACTTATAAAATCTTATAGCTTCGAATAAAAAAACACCGCTAACTGCGGTGTTTTAAATCGAAGTTGAAGGGTTCAGTATGGGTTTCTTACTGTGCTACAAGTACCCTTCTTGTGCAGTTGACTTGCTTTCGCTTATCTTTTCACCCTTCTTCTTCTGTCCATTCTCTTTTGAATCTGGGTCTCGAGGTCCAGTTTCGTCTGAGTAATAGCGTACATGTAAAGATATCAAATTAAAATAAGATTGCAAGCAAAAGAGAAATAATTTAATTTAAATTTAGTTTTATTATATTTATTCAAAATAAACAATAACTTATAAAGTATTTTTAATGTAAATTATTATAAAAAGAGGATAAAAGACTTATTCTTTAAGTCTTTTAAACCATTGACTCTTATCACGTGGTTTAAAATTCTTTACACAATTAATAGCTTCATCTATGTTTGTTATTAAATGAAAGTCGTCTAAAGTAGATTGAGGTATAAAGCCTTCTGTACAAGCTTTTTTAGTAAATAAGTACAAATCTTCATAGTATCCATCTTCATTTAAAAGAATTATTGGCTTTGAATGAATGCCTAGTTGGTTCCAAGCAAGAGCCTCAAAAAATTCCTCCCAAGTACCAACTCCACCAGGCAAAGAAATGATGGCATCGGAAAGTTCTGCCATTTTTGCCTTTCTTTCATGCATGGTCTTAACAACATAAAGCTTGGTTAGGTTTTGATGACCTACCTCCAGATCTTTAAGTCTTTCGGTTATAACTCCAGTTACTTCACCTCCACACTTCAAAACTTCATTGGCAATTTCATTCATTAAACCAACTCCTCCACCTCCGTAAACCATAGAGAAATTATTCTTAACAAGTTCCTGCCCTAAAGAAATAGCTATATTTTTATAGGACTCTTTGCGCCCCAAATTAGATCCGGCAAAAATACAAACTGATTTCATAAATTAACTTTTGTGAAATATAACTATATCATTCCAAAATAGATTCAGATGAATAGAAGTCAATTAAAAATAGATATTGTCTCAGACATTGTTTGTCCGTGGTGTGCAATAGGATTTAAAAAACTTTCCAAAGCTATGGAAGACTTAAATGAAGAAATCCTCTTTGAGGTCAACTGGAAACCCTATGAATTACATCCGGAAATTCCTACTGAAGGTTTTAATAAAGAAGAGTACTACAAGATCAAGTTTGGAAAGACAAATGGTTCAAGAGATAGTTTTAACTACATAAACGAAGAAGGAAAAAAAGCAGGTGTAGAATTTAATTTCGATAAAAGTAAAAAACTGCCAAATACCTTCCTAGCTCATAGATTACTTTGGTTTAGTAGATCAAAAGATATACAAGACGTTATTGCAGAAGCTCTTTTTCATGCCTATTTTGCAGAAGGAAGAGATATTGGATCTATCCATGAACTTATTTCACTAGCAACTGAAAATGGATTACAGAAAAGTGAAATTGAAGATTTCTTCAAAACCAGCATAGGATCTGATGAAATTTTAAGGGAAGAGCTTAGGGCAAGAGAGATGAAAATTTTTTCTGTTCCAACTTATATTTTTAATAAAAAATATCTGCTAGTAGGAGGTCAGGAAACTGATACCTTCAAGGCTTACATGAAAAAAGTAATAGAAGTTGACTCCAAAGTTTCTAAACCTTAAATGCTTAACTTTAAATTAATAAAAGATGCGAAAGTAAATGCTGACTACTTTCCTTTCTTTGCAGTTGAAGATGTTTTTCTAAACAAAGAAGCTCACTCCAAAATAGCCTCTGATTTTCCTAATATAAAAAAGGGAGGTAGTTTTCCATCGGACTCAGTTACTTATGGAGATAGCATAGGATCCCTACTGAGGAGTCTAGAAGGAAACCAAATGCGAATAATCCTAGAAGAAAAATTTAAGGTAGATCTTAAAGATAAACCAGTAGTTACAACTTTTAGAGGATATTCCAGAATGAAAGATGGAAAAATCCATTCTGATTCTGAAACCAAAATTATTACAGTTCTTTTGTATCTGAACGAAAAATGGGATGAACCTAATGGCCTCTTAAGGATGTTAAAAGAAAAGGATAATTTGGATAGTTATATAAAAGAAATCCCAGCGACTATGGGTAGCATGATTGCCTTTGAAGTAACTAATAATTGTTGGCATGGATTTATTCCATTTGAAGGAAGAAGGTGTTCAATTCAACTCAACTATTTATATAAAGAAGCTCTTGCACAACACAAGATAAGGCATAAATTAAGTTCTTTCTTTAAGAAGCTTTCTTAATATGAAAGTTCTCATCATTAAATTAACTTCGATGGGTGATTTGATGCATGCCCTTCCTGCTTTAACTGATGCATCTAGAAAAATAGAAAATATAGAGTTTGACTGGGTGGTAGATGAGAATTTTTCGGAGGTCCCATCTTGGCATCCTAAAGTTAAATCAGTAATCACTACCAATCATCGCGCTTGGAGGAAGAATCTTTTTTCAGCTGACTTGTTAAAAGAACTAAAGAATCTTAAATCAAGATTGAATCATACAAATTACGATGTAGTCATTGATATGCAGAATAATCTTAAAAGTGCAGCTGTTTCATATTTAACAAAAAATCCTATCCATGGAATGAATAAAAACAGTGTAAGAGAGTTTCCTGCTCATTTAGCATATAAATTTAAATACAAAATATCTAAAGAAAACCATGCTATTTCAAGGCAAAGGGATTTGATGGCTTTTAGTCTTAACTATGAATTGAAGGAGGAAGCTATAGATTATGGAGTTCAGGACAATAAATTTGAGAGACCAGATTTTAACCTTCCTGATAAATATTTATTTTTTGTACATAACGCCAGCTGGCCCACAAAGATGTGGCCTATATCGTATTGGCAAGAAATGATTGAATTGGTCAATCATGAAGATTACGTAGCTATTCTGCCCTCGGGTTCAGAAGAAGAATTTGATAGAGCTCAACAGATAGCTTCTTCTAGTTCTGATGCTATCGCTTTGAGACCTCTAACTCTAAATAAAACTGCTTTTTTAGTTAATAATGCTACAGGTTGTATATGCTCAGATACTGGCTTGGCTCATCTTTCAGCTGTCTTAAATAAACCTTCAGTAACCATGTACTCAGTTACAGATGAAGGGTTAATAGGAACCAGAGGTGATAATCAAGCTCATATTATTTCTTCTGACTCTAAAATGGATAGCATTTCTCCAGAAGAGGCTTGGGGGAAGTTAACTTCTTTAATGAAAGCTGGCGGAGGGTGAGGGATTCGAACCCCCGAAGGCTTTAACACCTTGCTAGTTTTCAAGACTAGTGCATTCAACCAGACTCTGCCAACCCTCCTCTGAACAGGCACGCATTCTACTATTTTACTTAGAGTTGGCGTTAATGGAATTTTGAAGCAGGGAAACTTGGTTAGGGTTTAAAAGATTATTAAAGCGATGGTTTGGTGTTTCATATCGGAAACCTAAGTAGATCTCTTACAGGCTGAACAGGATTTGGTTTATCCTTAATTATATTTTTAGATGCCAACAAGATAGAACGCTCATGTTCCCCCATGAAATTAGCTATGAAGCAAGCTTCTGAATCTTCTTCGTCTACTAGTGTTGATAATTCTTCGTATTGAGGAAGGTAATAATTTTTTACTGATTGATATATATTTTCAAATTGTTCCTTAAATGACATTCCTTTGAAGCTCTCAGCTATCTCAAGACCTTGATTTCTTAAAGATTTATTCTCTTCAATGGGTATACCTAGTTTTACAAGCAAAGGTCTCATTATTGCTTTTCCCTCTGTTTCAAGTTGAAGCATATTGCTAAAAATATAACGTTGGTTGTCGTCTTCAGCCATCGTAAGCATAGACTCGAATATCATTTCACCAGCTTGTTCACCTAGATAAACCTCCAATAAACATTCCTTAAACTTTTTGTTCATATCTATTTCTTGTATTCTTTATCACTCATTCAAAAGACTATTATCTAAATTAGTAAATCACTACTGTACGAATACTTTCCCCTGAATGCATTAGATCAAAAGCTTTATTAATATCTTCTAGCTGCATAGTATGAGTGATCAAATCATCAATGTTTATTTTCTGATCCATATACCAATCCACAATCTTTGGCACATCAGTTCTGCCTCTAGCTCCACCAAAAGCAGTTCCCCTCCAAGAACGGCCAGTGACCAATTGAAAGGGGCGAGTTGAGATTTCTTGACCTGCTCCAGCTACTCCGATTATATAAGATTCACCCCAGCCTTTATGACAACACTCCAGCGCCTGACGCATCACATCAACATTGCCAATACATTCGAAGCTATAATCCACACCACCTGTCATTTGGATAATTTGATCTACAACATTATCAACTTTTTTAGGGTTGATGAAATCTGTCATACCAAATTTTTTACCTAATGACTCCCGTTCAGAATTAATGTCAACACCAATAATTCTACTGGCACCCGCCAGTTTAGAACCCTGAATAACATTAAGGCCAATGCCTCCGAGGCCAAATACTGCTACGGTAGAACCTATTTCTACTTTGGCCTGAAAAATAACAGCACCTATGCCTGTTGTAACACCACATCCGATATAACAGATCTTATCAAAAGGGGCATCTTCACGGACTTTGGCTAACGAGATTTCTGGTAAAACAGTATAGTTTGAAAAAGTAGAACAGCCCATGTAATGCATTAAAGGTTTGCCATTGAGAGAAAATCGGCTAGTTCCATCGGGCATCACTCCCTGACCTTGGGTTTCCCTAACGGCCTGACAAAGATTAGTTTTAGGATTTAGACAAAATTCACACTTCCGACACTCAGCGGTATAGAGAGGAATTACATGATCACCAGCTTTGACGGTTGAAACACTTGGACCTACTTCAACTACTATTCCTGCTCCTTCATGACCAAGAATAGAAGGAAATAATCCTTCTGGATCTTGACCACTTAAAGTAAAAGAATCTGTATGGCAAACACCAGTAGCTTTTAATTCTACTAACACTTCACCTTTTTTTGGGCCCTCTAGTTCAACTTCACATATCTCTAAAGGTTTACCTGCTTCAAAAGCTACAGCAGCTTGCGTTTTCATTAATCTCAACTCCTAGTGATTTTTAAAACTTTTTATTTCTATCTACTTTTTAAACTTAGCTGCTTCTTCTGAACCTCCCGTTGCTGTTCCTTTAGTGTAAGAATGAGCACCCATACCTGCAAGGTCTCCACCTTGAACAATTAAATATTCGTTTCTTATTTCTTCCCCATCAAATAAGCACTCCAATATTTCTCTAACTCCATCAGCATATCTTGTCTGTGCTGATAAAGAAGTTCCAGATGTGTGTGGTGTCATTCCATGATGTGGCATTGTTCTCCAAACGTGATCATTAGGTGCCGGTTGTGGGAACCAAACATCACCTGCATATCCACTTAACTGTCCTGACTTTAATGCCGCTGCAATAGCATCCTTATCACAAATTTTTCCTCTGGCAGTATTTATAATATACGCACCAGGTTTACATTTACTAATTAACTCGTCATTAAATAAATGTTCCGTTTCAGGATGAAGTGGGCAACTTATGTTAATAACATCACAAACTGCAACCAGAGATTCAGCTGAATTATGATAGGTTAAATTCAGTTCTCGTTCTTTATCTGGATCCAATCTATGTTTGTCAAAATAATGTAAATGCACATCGAACGGATGCATTTTTCTTAACACATCATAACCAATACGACCCGAAGCAATTGTGCCTACATGCATACCTTCTACATCATAAGACCTCTTAACGGCATCAGCGATATGCCAACCACCTTCATTCACTATCCTGTGTTGATTATGATAATCTCTGACTAAAGATAAAATCATCATAACAATATGTTCTGCAACTGACCTTGAATTACAATAGGTCACCTCAACTACATCAACTTTATGGTCCATTGCGGCCTGTAAATCTACATGGTCAGAACCAATGCCAGCTGTAATTGCCATTTTTAAATTTGGTGCACTTTCTATTCTTTTTCTTGTTAGATAATACGGCCAAAATGGTTGTGAAATTACAACATCAGCGTCAACTATTTCTTTATCTGCAATGCAACCTTCGGCATCTTTATCAGATGTAACCACTAGTGTATGCCCTCTATCTTCTAAAAACTTTCTCAAACCCAACTCACCAGATACACAACCTAGTAATTCACCCGGTATAAAATCTCTTCCTTTAGGAGTTGGTAATGTCATACCATCAGGATATTTTTCGAGTTTAGGAAGTTCCTTTACTGGATAACTTGAAGGCATTCCGCCTTTTGGGTCGTCATATAAGATACAAAGTATTTTCATTTATTTTCTCCTATTTAATTTTAATCACGATCTAAAGAAGCCATTCCTGAGGATGTGTACCGGTCTCCAGCTATATTACTTGGGGAGAAAAGTTTGTCCAGCTTCGATAGTTCCTCAACACTTAATGAAACACTAACAGCAGCCGCATTTTCTTCGAGGTATTTAACATGTTTAGTACCTGGAATTGGTGCGATGAACTCTCCCTTAGCAAGTAACCAAGCAAGTCCTAATTGACCCTTAGAACAACCTTTAGCAATTGAAAGCTCTCCCAGTTCTTCGACCAAACTTAGATTTTTATCTAGGTTTTCTCCCTGGAACCTAGGCATGGTTGAACGCATATCTCCTTTACCAGCTAAGGCGTCACCGTCTTTGATAACCCCAGTCAAAATTGCACGTCCCATGGGGCTAAAGGGAACAAAGCCCACGCCAAGCTCTTTGCAAGCTTCAAGAACATACGCTTCTGGATCTCGGGTCCAGAGAGAATACTCAGATTGAACAGCTGAAATAGGATGGATGGCGTGAGCTTTCCTAAGTGTCTTGGCAGAAACTTCAGATAATCCCAAGTACCTAACTTTTCCTGCTTCTACCAATAAAGACATAGCGCCCACTGTATCTTCAATTGGTACAGTTGGATCTAAACGGTGCAGATAGTAAAGGTCAATTACATCGGTTTGTAGTCTTGCAAGACTTTCATCACAACGTAGGATCACTTGATCTGGGTGACCGTCTATACCTCTTTTGCCATCTTTCACAACAATACCAAACTTGGTGGCCAGTTGCATTTCAGTTCGGCGTCCTTTGAGTACGCGACCTACTAATTCTTCATTGTGTCCCAAGCCATAGACATTTGCTGTATCTAAGAAAGTTACACCGATATCAAGTGCTCGATGAAGTGTCCTTTCAGATTCTACCGGATCAGCTTTGCCATATGCTTGAGACATCCCCATACATCCAAGACCGATAGCACTCACTTCAAGCTCTCCTAAATTAACTGTTTTCATTTTTACCTTAAATATTCTTTTCGAAATTATAACAATATCTAGCTTCTATAAATGTTATGCATTGTTCTTTCCCTTGCTGTCTTGATGTTTATGTTTAAAGCTATCAGAATAGTATTGAGTGGGTATCAAAAAAAATAGATCAGTTCGGTGGTGTGATGACATATGCTGGTGATCGTATAATTTTTGATGCCGACAGTCACTTGATGGAGTTGCCAGACTTTCTTAGCGCCCACGCTAGTGCAGGTATTCTTGATATCCTACCTAACCTAAAGAAATCACTTACGGGTCAGTTTAATCCAGATACTCACGAAGGTAAGAAGGGCCATAAACCCGAAGAGGTTAAGCGACTTTTAAAACTGGGAGATAACATAACAAAAGGGCCCAAGTGGCACGATGCTTTAGGAGCCTTTAATGGCAAAGAACGTAGCCAAGCTCTTGATCTCTTAGGTTTTCAAAAGCAGGTAATATTTTCTTCTTTTTGCGCTCGTTTAATTTTTGGGGCCTCTAATGACGATATTGCCTACGGTGCTGCCGCTGCTCACAATCGTGCTATGCAAGCCTTTTGTGAGAAGGATTCTAGATTGATAGGTGTAGCTATGGTACCTTTTCAAGATCCGGTACGAGCTTTAGTAGAAATTGAACAAGCCATTAAACTTAATCTGGGAGCTATATGGATTGCAGCTGAGGCTCCTGGAGGACGCTCACCTGGACATCCGGAACATCACCACCTTTGGGCTACACTTGCCGAAGCTGGCTTACCTTTTATTTTGCATGTTGGTAGTTCTCCATTAACTATAGGTGATAAATGGATGAATGATGGAATGCCTAGCAATTTAACAGCGCGAGGTGGTGCTGAAGTAATTGGAAGTAAGGATCTCACTGCAATTCATTTTACCTCTAATATTTTTATATCTACTCTGGTTTTGGATGGAGTGTTGGAAGCTCATCCCAATCTAAAAGGTGGCGTAATTGAAATTGGAGCAGGTTGGGTCCCGGACATGATAAGAAGATTAGATCATGCAGTTGGGATCTGGTCTCGTTCTGAACCTCAGTTAGCGAAAATGAAACGGAGACCCAGTGAACAAATAGCTGAACAACTACGATTTACCCCCTACCCGTTTGAAGATGTAGCACAGCTTGTATCTGAATCAAGTCCTGATTTGTATATGTTTTCATCAGATTATCCACACGCGGAAGGTGGTCGTGATCCAATTGGCCGGTTTAGCCGTTCAACTGAAACCTTAACCAAAGAGGATCGTGAAAAATTCTTTTCTAAGAACTTTAAAATTCTATATCCAAACGCATCTGCAGTTTGATACCTTTTTCTTTTTTCTATATCTTTGAGCTGGGCCGTTCTGAAACTTCCTTATGCCATCTATACAAATTCGTTAAGACAGGATCTGGTTTTAAATCTACCATGGCTGTAGCGAAGTCTATCGCTGTTAAAAGAGTAATATCAGCAATGGTGTATCTATCTCCAGCTACAAACTGAGTAACAGCAAATTCATCATTGAGTCTTTCGTAAAACTTTCCTGTATTCTTATCACTAGCTTCTTTAGCTTCTTTTATCTGTTTAAATCTACCCAATCTACCTACTATGGGACCATTCACCCATGAGATTCCTATTTGCGTCCAGAGTTCAAGTTCAAGATGCCGGTTCCTGCTCTCAATATAAGCCAATTCATAAGGGGTGGAACCGAATAAATTTGGCTCTGGATACACCTCTTCTAAATAGCGACAAATAGCGACTGATTCTGAAATACAACGACCATCATCTAGCTCTAAGACAGGAATCTTCCCACTTGGGCTCTTAACTATAAACTCTGGTGTTTTATGTTCTCCTTTAGCTAAATCACACTGAATTAATTCAAGTTGTATATTTTTTTCAGCGGCAAAGATCTTAACCCTTCGTGGGTTAGGTGCGCCATTGTAATCATATAACTTCATAGATTTAAACTAAGTGAAAATATGAGGGAATATTCTGGTTAATCCTTTAGATAAAAGGTCTAGTCCCTTCTTAAATTCTTTAGGTTCAGATCCAAGTCCTACTCGAAAAAAATTTTCCATACCAAAACTGTCTCCAGGGACTATAAATACTCCTTCATTAGTCCTTAAATCATGGATCAAATCAGTACTGTTCACATCCATATCATATTCCACGAAAGCAAAACCTCCGGCTTCAGGCTTTAAGAAAGAAAGGTGATTGGAATATGGCAAAATCCAGTCTGAGAAAGTTTTGAGATTTCCATTAAGCAATTCACTTGTCCTAGACCTTAATCTAGAAATAGTTTCAGGTTCCAAAACTTTGGAGGCTATGTGTTGAGAAAGACTTGAACTTGCTACGGTAATGTAATCTTTAACAGCCCAAGCTTCCTGTACAAAGCTTTTATCTGAAATAATCCAACCAATCCTCAAGCCTGGGTGTGAATATGACTTTGAAAGGCCAGATGTGACTATTGTTTTTTCGTACATTCCCAAAAAACTTTTAGTCTTATCAGAAGACAGCTCAGCTCCTATGTATACCTCATCTACAAGTATGTAAGTATCTACCTTTCTAGCTATCTCAATAATCTCTTTCATCTGTTTAATAGATAAAACCGAACCGGTTGGGTTATTAGGATTACATATGGAAATAACTTTAGTTTTATCTTCTACAATTTCAGCTAACTTATTTATATCCCACTCCCATTTTTTTTGTTTAATTAAAGAAACGTAATCAACCTCAGCTCCAAGTGCTTCAGCAATACCGTTAAAAGATAGATAATTAGGTGTCATCATAACCACCTTATCTCCTTCAGAAACTGTCAACACAGCGGATAAAAAAATGGCTTCTGATGAGCCAGAAGTTACTAGTACATTATTTTCATCAAAGCCATCATAAAGATCAGAAATTCTTTTTCTTAATAAAGGCGTTCCTTGTGTATAGCCATAACCGATGGGTAAATCTAAAAGTTCTTCAAGTTCTTCTGCATTCATTAGTTCCTTTAGAGATAAAGGCTCAATTCCACTTTCAGTTAAATTAACCTCTACAGAATTCTCGTAGAGTGATTGGATTCTTTCCAAATCAAAAGAAGGAAATTTCATTATTTAGGAACCTTCAAATTTAGGTTTTCTTCTTTCTAAAGAAGCTTTTATTCCTTCTTTAAAATCTTTAGTAGATTGTAAGCGCACTTGTTCGGATAGTTCCCAAGCTACTATCTCCTCTACTTGTTCAGCTAATCCGGCTCTTATAGTTGCCCTAATGGACTGGACAGCTAAGGGGCCTGCTTCAGAAATTTCTTCAGCTAACTCAATTGCTTTACTTCTTACTTCGTTTAAAGGAACAAGATAATCAATAAGACCTATATCAAATGACTCCTGCCCTTTTAGTCTCCTGCCAGTCAACATCATCATTGCTGCATTCTGAGGACCAACAACTCGAGGTAAAGTTACGGTAGTTCCAAACCCCTGATGGAAACCTAATCTAGAAAAATTTGCACTAAACCTTGATTCAGGACAACCAATCCTAAAGTCTGCGACTAAGGATAATCCTAAACCACCTCCTATAGCTCCTCCTTGTACTGCAGCTATAACTGGCTTCTTATTCTTAAAAAGTCGGACCGCTTGTGTGTACAGTTCAGAGTAAGGATCAGCTTTGTCTTGCATTTCCCTATCTTTACCAAAATTAGCACCAGCACAAAAATGCTTTCCGTTCGAACAAAGGACTATGCATCTGCAATTAATATCTTTATCAAAATTATCAAAGCAATCAGCGATATAAGAAATAAGCTTGTAATCAAAATGATTATTTGGAGGTCTATTGATTTCCACTATCCCTATTTGGTTTTCCAAGGATACCTTGAGATCTATTTCTGCTGACATATCTTTACTCCCTAAACGAGTTGAAAAAGTTTATTAAACTAACCCTATCTCCTGTAACTGATAATAATCCAGTTGCCATAGACACTGGCAGACTTCTATTTCCAGTAACTACTTCCTTCCAAGAAACTTCATCTGTTTCTATCTGCACACTAGACCCTTCTATTTCGAAAGGCTGAACTTCAAGAACTCCCCTTCTAAGTATCAACGAAAAGGATTTAAGAGAATCCGTAAATTTGATAGATAAATGCAAATTCTTGTCCATAGCTTGTTCTGGAATTAAGTTTACCTTTAAAATTTCAAAGACTATTTCTATGGGTAAGTTTTCAATAGTTTCTTTTGTTGGAGTAAGTAAAGGGGGTTCTTTAAAGGCGGGTAAAAGCTCTGCTGCACTGGAAAGATAATAATACCTAGCATTGGGATTAGCACTCATCTCACCCAGGGAATTTAATGCAGAGTTTCTGATCGTCTTAATTTCTTCATCGTTTGGATCTTCTAACAATAAA
>Ga0208895_1000655_pt1 | contig 15667 bp, 11 predicted proteins | sample ETNtaG_10_FD_185765 | JGI IMG/M metagenome (GOLD analysis project Ga0208895, IMG submission 185765) | Marine microbial and viral communities from oxygen minimum zone, Eastern Pacific Ocean - ETNP201302SV82 (SPAdes) (version 2) | ecosystem: Environmental > Aquatic > Marine > Oceanic ... | reverse complement strand
GACACTGCTAGTGAGAAAAAACAGATCTAAGTCCTTCCTGTCTATTGTTCCAAATTCAACTAAAGTTTCAAAATTAATTAATTTGTTCCAATACTCTTTCCCAAAAAGGACTATAGGCAAATTCTTCTTCATTTTTTCAGTTTGGATAAGCGTAAGAATTTCAAAAAATTCATCCAAGGTTCCAAAACCCCCTGGCATAATTACGAGAGCTTTTGCTAGATAAGAGAACCAAAATTTTCTTGTAAAAAAATAATGAAATTCAAAATCTAACTCTGGACTAACATACGGATTAGGGCTATTTTCAAAAGGTAAGGAAATTCTGAAGGTAGTGGTTTTACCTTCTGCTTCTCTTGCCCCTCGATTGGCTGCAATCATGATACCCGGGCCCCCGCCTGAACAAATGATATATTTTTGGTCTTCCTGATTTAAATTCTTAGACCATTCTGTCAATCTTTTTGAGAGAATTCTTGTGGCATCGTAGTACTTAGCTAACTTATGGCTCTTGCTTCTTCCTTTATTTAAACTACTTAACTCCTCAGGTGACGGTGCTCTTGCTGATCCAAAAATTACTATTGTGTTCGTTACCTTTTCTTCTTCAAGTTGTTTTTTTGGATAGAGATATTCAGACAAAATCCTTAAAGTACGAGCATCTTTACTATTTAAAAAATCTAAATTTTTGTACGCTTTTTCTGTTTGGAGATCTTTTGTATTTTTAGTTTTATTCATAATCTAACTATACTTATTTCGCAGATTTTTTACAGATGTAAGGGGATAGGTAGGTAGAACTGCTAAGTAAGAATAAAGTCTAAAAGAGGCGGTGGACCTTCTGGTAAAAAATTGGTACCCACTCCTGCCTAAGTTACTTGTGAAAAAGTTTTGGTTGAAGTTTTTTGAATTCTGCTTTCATATTCTTACCATTCTTGTTCTCTGATATCTCTTGAGCTAATTCTGTCGCTCTTTTAAGGAGCCCTTCAGGCTTAGAGATCTCATTGGCAAACCCACAACTTAATGCCTGCTCAGCACCCATTAAACGGCCTGTAAGACATAACTCTCTCGCAATCGTTTCAGGTATTATGGTACTAATTAAATCAAAGGCAGCTGGAATTCCCATTTTAACTTGCGGTTGCCCAAACTGAGTGTCAGTTGAGATTATTCTTATATCACACATTGCTGCAAGATCCATACCACCAGCCATAGCGTTGCCATTCACTGCTGCTATTATAGGCTTGGAGAAGTTGTAGACTTTGTGGTGATAATTAGCGGCATGTTCAAATATTTCTTGAATATTACCTGTTTTAAATTCAGATAAATCAAAACCAGCACAGAAAGAAGCTCCTGAGCCTGTGAGTACTACGACATTTATATTTTTGTTATCTTCAAGACCAGTTAAACAGTTTATTATTTTGTCTCTTAATTCTCTAGAAAGGGCATTGTGCTTATCAGGGCGATTCAAAGTAACGATAGCAACTTGATCGCCTTTTTCGCAAATTAGCATTCTAAAAGGATTTATTCTTTTTCTGAGAAGCTTACTTCTCTTTCTTAGAGAAAGGTTTTGTGTAAGTACCCATGTCAAAATAATCTCGCCAAACTTTAATTTTTCCCTCTTCCATTTCAAAGACACCACAGCAAGGTAAGTCCACTTTGATATCTCCTACTTCTGTTCGGTCAAGGCGTTCGGCAATTACAACATCACCTTCACCAATTATGTTTAGAGTGTCCCAATTAGTTTTTGTCCAGCTAGATATAAAGTTTCCAATCAATTGCTTTAGTTGTTCCTTTCCTTGGACTGGCTGAGTGGGCATATTGTAGTAGATGCCATCTTCAGAGAAATAGTCTACCAACTCATTCGAATCCAGATTTGACCAAGCCGCGATGAAATCTTTGATTATTTGTACATTATCAGACATTTAAAATCCTTAAATTGCTTAAAAAGTTGTTAGTATTTTATGCTACCTACTTATTTTATCAACAGAAGAAGCAGCCTAAAGTGCTATAAGCCAGTAAAGATATCGACAAGAAATAAGTAACTTTTGAGTTTTAATGCTGTTTGACTGTCATCTATAAGAAAATATCGAGTCCGTAAGATCAATTTTAGGTATCTCTTTTCTCTCCCGCCAATAATCCTGTGTATGTTGCCATTCTGGTTTATCCCCTCTTTTTGGTAATAAATACTGAGAACGCATTAGATAGCCAGGATTAAAGTTTTCTGGATCTATCCATGGCAATATTGGCATATCCTTGTCTTTAGGTCTAAGAGTTGGAATTACTGATTTGAAACCTTTTTTATCCATGTATTTAAGAAGACGACATACAAAATCTCCCATCAAATCAACACGCAAAGTCCAACTTGCTCTAAAGTACCCAAAAACCCAAAGCATATTAGGAACCCCTGTAAACATCATGCCCTTATAGGTCACAGTATCTGCAAAATCAATTTTTTCTTCATCGACAAAAAAGTTAATCCCTCCCAAAACACTTAAATTAAAACCTGTAGCAGTAATAATAATATCTGCTTCTAGTTCCTTACCAGATTTAAGAGCTAATCCTTTTTCAGTGAAATTCTCTATTTCATCTGTAACCATTGATGCTGCCCCCGCATTAATACCCTCAAACAAATCCCCTTCGGGTACAAAAGCTATGCGTTGTTGCCAAGGCCTGTATTTTGGAGTGAAATGGGTTTCAATATCATAATCAGGACCCAAGTAATCCCTTACACCATCAATCAATTGTTTTTTTGCTTTTTCTGGTTTTTTAAATGCAAGGCGAACAAAGATGTGTTGCATGAATAAGATAAAAAATCGAGTAATAGCGTGAACCCATTTTTCTTTAAGTTTCAATTTTCTAAGGAAATCTGCTATTTTTTGTTGATTTATTCCAGGAATAAAATAGGTAGGAGATCGTTGCAGAACCGTTACATGACTGCAATCTCCTGCAATCGCAGGAACAACTGTAGCTGTTGTGGCGCCTGAACCTATAACAACAACCTTTTTCCCTTTATAGTCTAAATTTTCAGGCCAAGTTTGTGGGTGAACTATAGATCCCTTAAATCTTTCCATACCCTCCCAGTCAGGAGTGTACCCCTTTGCATGTTCGTAATATCCCTGGCACATCCATAGAAACTTACCTGTGATCTTGGACTTTTCACCCTTTTCTTTGTCTACCCCCTCTAGAGTCCAGAGATTTTTTTTGTTAGACCATCTCGAAGATATAACTTGATGCTGATAACGGATATTTTTGTCTAGATCATGTTCATCAATAACCTCGCCCATATAAGTTAGGATTTCTTCCGCTGTTGCTATTGGCGGTCCTGTCCAAGGCTTGAACCTATAACCAAAAGTGTAAAGATCGCTATCAGAGCGAATTCCAGGGAAGGTGTGCATAAGCCAAGTACCGCCATAGCTCTCCAATTCTTCTAGAATAATAAAACTCTTTTCAGGACACTTCTCCCTTAAATGGCAAGCTGCACCAATGCCTGAAATGCCAGCTCCCACAATTAAAACATCAAAGTCAGTTATCTCATTATTTGCTTCCATTTCCTAAATTCCTTTCTTTTAAAGCTCCTTAACTTATGAAACTCTTCTATCTTCAAAAAGAGGTTCATCAAGGTGTTCTAAGGGGACCTCACCACTATGCGGAAAACTCTCGTAATCAAGCAAACCTAACCGGTCAAATTTTGGTCTTATTTTTTCAGTCATCAGACCAATTCTCTTTAGATTAGGAACTATGTTTGAAAAAAGGATATCTCTAAATCCACCCATTAACGTGTTTTCAAGAAGAATCTCTCTTATCTTTTCTTCTTTAATTTTTAGAAACTTACTTGGCACAACTAGGTTAAACAACCGTTCTTTCATCACCATACAAGCTTCTAAAGCAAATTCAGCTCTTTCTTCTTTTTCCTTTTCATTCAGAAGGGGGATAAAGTCTTCTAAGAAATTAACTCCAAAAGTTACATGTCTAGCTTCATCTCTTTTAGTTAATCTTAATATTTCTTTGAGTACAGGGTCTCTAACGGTATTTCTTAAAGATTCAAAGGCCGCAAGTGCTAGACCTTCTACAATTATCTGCATACCTATAAATTTTAAATCCCACCTGGGATCTGTGAGTATTTTGTCCAAAAGCATCTTTAAATATTTATTCACCGGATATATATAACCAATTCGTTCTTTAATATATCTATTAAAAACTTCCACGTGTCTGGCTTCGTCAAACGCCTGGGAGGCCGCATAAAGCTTAGCTTGATATGAAGGAGAACAGCTAACTAATTGAGAAGAAACTAACAAGGCACCCTGCTCTCCATGTAATAACTGACTGGCAGTCCAAGCCATATTACTGTGGTCCATCTCCAGCTTCTTTTCATCACTAAGGGACTTATATTCTTCAAGGTCTGAGAAAGGCGTTGCCTCGGGCTCATTGAACCATTCATGTGCAGGAAACTTAATGGACCAGTCAATATCCAGACTAGCATTCCAGTTTAATTTTTTGCCTAGTTCATACAGTTTCTTAATCCGATTCTCAGTTTCTCTATAATCCCAGTTGTAATAACCAACAATAGGGGTTTCAAAAGATTCAACTAAGTATTGGGCTTTCTCCGCACTCAGTTCTTGTACATCCAAAGACATTATTTCTCTAGGGGGCTCTTTTATTTGATTAAGTTTCATTGCATTAAAAAGTTTAGTTTATTAAAAGTCTCTACTTTATTGATTTGTCAGTCCTATTTGTTTGAGATTTATCAATTTTTTGAGAAATTGAAGAAACTAAAACCTATAAGAATGATATAAATCAATTATTTGAGAAATTAAAGAAACTAAAGCTTGTAATTCAAATCAGTCCTAAGCATTGATCCAAAAGGGGGTGTAGATTCGGTTATAAATTGGAACCGCTTAACTATCCATTTAACAAGTTTTTATCCCCTTTAAGCCAAACCTCTTTCATTAAAGTAGCTATTCGCCCCATTCTTCAGCATAAAAATCTTTTAAAACATTAAATGCTAATTTTTTCTTACCTTCTTCGTCTATCAATCCTTTACGATTATAGAAATCTTGAATACCCGCTAAAGGCCTCAACATTGCCCTAAAATCTTTGAGTATCCAGGGTGTCACACCCTGAATCTGAGAATTTTTTAAAATCATTTTTAATTGAGCCCTATAAACTTGCTCTTGATATTCCTCAGACCAAATCTTGCCTTCATTATGCAAACCGAATTTTGCGCCTGCACCAAATTCAGAGATATGAATGGGTTTATCAAAAGCTGATGTAATCTCAATAGCTGGTATAAGTTCAAGCATGAGTTTCCTCAAGGTGCTTTCTTTAACCTTTAATTGATCTGCAAAAACCAAAGAGTAATACCAACCAAAGTATTCGTTATAAGAGATTAAATCTACAAAATCCCCTAGAGGATCATTTATTTCTATCTTAAATTGAACTTGATTTTTTGAATCTAAACCGGCCTGACTTAGAAGTGACTTGAAGATATTTTTTTCTTTTTCACTAACTTCAGGTGAATTAACTCCCAATAAACTCAAGGCTAAGACTAGCTCTTGAAATTCCCCTCTATCCCCTGACAGCAAAGCAGCAGTTGTAAGTCTCGAACTATCAAGGCTTCTCAACTCACTGATTACTTTTCCTAGAAACTTCATTCTTGAAGTTGAAAAAGGTGTTTCATTAGCTACAGACCAAATTATTACTGAGCTTCTATTCCAGTCTCTTTGTATTAACCTTGATATTTGATTAATGGCAATGTCTAAAGTTTCGGAATTGTTCCAATCAATATTCCAGTAAACAGGAATTTCCTCCCATAACATTAACCCTAGGGAATCAGCTACTTTTGCAAGATGTCTGGAATATGGGTAGTGGGCAGCTCTTACAAAATTAGTATTTAAACTTTTTGCAGTTTCAAGAAGATCTTGAAAATGATCTGAAGAAAAGGCTGGTCCTGGTATACCAATCGGCTCTGAATGCATTGAAATACCTTTCAATTTGATAGGTTTTCCATTCAAAAAGATTTTCTTTCCTTTAGTCTCTATAGTCCGAAAACCAATACTATCTGAAATAGAATCATGCTGAGTTGAAACAATAACCTTATAAAGCTTTGGTTCTTCGGGAGTCCATAGCTTTGGGTTAATGTTAAAACTATCAGATATGTAACTATTTTTATTAAATTTAAAAGACTTAATAAAACCTAGTTCTGGAATTGATATTATTAGTCTCGTACCTTCTTGATTAGATGATCCCTGAGCTTTAACTTCAACTCGACCTGTCTCATGATCTACTAACTGCAAGAAAACATTATTTATGAATTTTTTTGGTGTAGAGATGAGATAAACATCATCAATAAGGCCTCCATATGGCCACCAGTCTGTCCTTTGAGTTGGTATAGTTGATTTGCTTAAGAAATTATTTACTTGAACAATAAGGAAATTGTCTCCATCTAGCAGATAGTCGCTTACCTCAAAATTAAAAGGAACATAGCCACCAATAAATTCGCCCACTGAAAGGCCATTTAAAAAAACCTTGGTTCTAAAATTGCTCCCACCAAAATACAAATGAGTTAATGAATTACTTTTGTGAGAAAAAGTAAATTTTTTGTAAAACCAAACTGATCCTCTATAGAAAAAGAGCTTTTCATCTTGAGAATTCCACGCCCCTGGAACCTGTAACTGCTTAGCTTTTTCAAAGTTATATTCAATTAACTCCATGCCATCTTTTTGTATTTTATTTTTTGGGAAACCACCAAAAATAGATTCGGGTAATCCATTGTCCATTGGGTCAACAATGTAATGCCAAGTCCCATTTAAAGTTTGCTTTCTTCTAGAATCAATCCATCCAATTAATTGATCTGCCTTTTTGTATTCTAAAGCTGTGCGGCTTAGAAGATTTTCTTCATCCCCTGTGTTTGCAATTCCCTCGTTAGTTATAAGGAGACTAAGAATTATCAGTAATCTTTTCACCTTTCTATTTATAACAGATTTAAGGAATATTCCAAATGACTAGGTGGTGGAGCTTCTAGTTAATAGCTGGAACCGCCTATATTCAAAGTTCTAATACCTTCATAACTATTCTGAGAACAGCTCATGAGTCATTTCTTTAAGAAACCATAAAAGATTAATGAGCATTGAAATATCAGTTTCCTCTTTCTGTGTAGAATGATTATTAAATGACTGAAATATTTAAAATTGCTAAATGGGCAACTATATCTATAGTTGCACTCTCATTAATATCTTGTGGTGATAATTCTTCAATAAGCGAATCTTTAACTATCAACGAAAATGAAAATTCTCTTTATACTGATTTAACCTGGGAGGAGGAAACTCCTACAAATGTTGGAATTGACCCCATTCTTCTGGAGGATTCTTTTATTTATGCACTTGCAGATGAAACGTATACACAGTCAGTAATATTAATAAGGGACGAAAAACTAATTTATGAAAAATACAGAGGTCTGGAGGCGAACGAATTAGATTTTTGGGATCAGTCTTTGATTGATATTTCAGAGCTAGGGATGGAAATTCCACAGGAACTTCAAGACAGCTTTACTAATAGGGATAGATACAGCCTCGTAACTTCTTGGTCAATAGCAAAATCATTTGTTAGCATTTTAATTGGCATAGCCATTGATCAAGGCTATATCCAATCAGTTGATGAGAGCGCATCAACCTATATTACAGAATGGTCTAATGATGATAGAAATAAAATTACTATTAAAAATTTATTAGACATGAGGTCTGGACTGCCAGGTCTTTGTACTACTGGCTCTCATCCAAATTATGAACTTGAATTGTGCCCTTATTCAATACATTGGTCAGGAGGTAATTTAACCCCTGTTCAAAACCAGTTGGATGCGTGTATTAATAGAGAAATTGCTGAAACCGGAGTTATTCAAGCTTGGTATTCTGGTGAGCGTGTATGGGAAAAAGACTATTTACTTTATAGCAACTGTGATGCACAGGTTCTAGGCGAACTCCTTTTTAGAGCAACTGGTAAAGACCTCCAGTCTTTTGCAGATATTAATCTATTCTCCAAAATCGGATTTGAGGGTCTTTGGTGGAGAGATAATGAGAATAATGGCCAATCAGATGGTAACTATTTAGCTTACTGCTGTTTAGATGCTACAGCTAGAGATTTTGCTAAATTTGGTCAGTTGATTCTCAATATGGGCTCATGGGGAGATGAACAAATTGTATCTTCATCTTATATTGAAAATATAAAAAATATAGGCGTTGATTCTGTAGTTGAAGAAGACGGATCATATTACAGCTATGGCATAGGGTTTTGGACGCTAGATCCTTTCCAACAAGACGATGGGACTGTTTTCCCATTAGCTAATAAGATTCTTCTAGCGGCAGGTACTGATGGTCAGTATTTAATTATAGACTTTGAAAATAATATGGTTCTTGTAAGGAACAGCCTTTACTACCCTATGCTTGCTTCATTTGATAGGAAAATGATTGCCACTGGAGACTTAAATGCTATTAATTATCCCCAAACCTTGCCATTAGGCTGGTTTGGGTATTATTCTTCTTTTCACCCTTCAGTTTTTTTATACTTAGTATCAAAGTCCTTAAACTAAATGAATAAAATGTATAGGGTAATAAAGTGGTGGAGCTTCTGGTTAAAAATTGGATCCGCCTATTCCCTAAGTTCCTTTTCCTTCAAAAAAGCTATTTAGATATTGATTCTTAGACACAAATAATTCCTTAATAATGTTTAATTAAACTGAGTATTTTATTTAGACAAGAGTCGATTATCCCGTTGTTTTTAACAATATAATCTGCATAGTGCTGATACAGTCCTTCTCTCTCTTTGTAAGCCTCTTGAATAGTTTGATCTGATCTTTTAAGTAGGCCTCTTTCAGAAAAATTTGATACGCGAGCTGATATATCTTCATAAGGTACTTCAAGATATATCACCATAGAATTTCCTTTAATGTACTCCATAGCAGTATCACAAAACACTGCACTACCTCCAGTGGCTAAAACAATTTGGTTAAATTCCACCGAGAGTAAAGCACCTTCTTCAATTTCTTTGAATTTTTTATTTCCATTCTGGCTCAGAATATCCTGTAAAGATTTACCATATTTTTTTTCAATAAGAAAATCACTATCTACAAAATTAATTTTTAAGTGTTTAGCCAGTTTTTTCCCTATAGATGATTTACCAGCCCCTGCCATACCTATTAATGATATTGAATTATTCATTATTTTCAGCTTTCTAAAATGTTTCTGGGTTCTATTAATGCCATCAAAATACTAGCAACAGGCTCGATGGGTGGACAAGATTTACGTGAGTTTAAATCAACGTGAAGTAAAGACTGGGTACAGGTAGCGCAAACTGTTCCTTGAGCATTTTTCATTTCATGTCTTAGATCTAATTTTTTTCCTTCCGCTAAATGAATGCTGGTAAAAACACTGATTTTTTCTCCAGCATGACACTCGTTAAGATAACTAATTTGCATATCAACGGTAAAGTAGCTGAAACCTAGAGCGATATAGTCAACATCTGATCCTATGCGCCGCAAAATGATATCGCTGGCCTTAGAAAATACTTCAGCATAATGACTGTCGTTCATGTGGCCGTTAAAATCAAGCCAGCTGGTGGGTACAACACGGTTGACAGTTAGTACAGGCGATCGTTGAGTTAGTATTTCGGCAGGCTTAACCGATGTGGTTTCCAGTGATGTATCCACTGCATTAAGTAGATTTCCGGCGCCCCAGTCTTTGGTTTTTAATGCTCTCATCATGGCGACTAGATTATCATCACGAATATGTTCAAGCTCAGTGATTGAATAGTGGCCTGACTGCTGATCAGATTGTAGAGCAATCTTATTAATTAATTCCTCAGACAGCTCTGGCACATCCATAAGTTTTGTCCATGGCCATTTTAATGCAGGGCCAAATTGCTGGATAAAGTGCGCCATACCCTCTTCGCCACCTGCTATTCTGTAAGTTTCAAACATACCCATTTGCGCCCATCGTAAACCAAAACCATAACGAATAGCATCATCGATTTCTTTTGTTGTAGCAATACCATCATTGATTAGCCAGAGACCCTCCCGCCACACAGCTTCAAGCAAACGATCTGCAATATGGGCGTCAATCTCTTTACGAACGGTCAGAGGGTGCATACCTAATTGTGTCAAAATCGGGGCTGCTTTTTCGGTGGTTTTTAAGTGGCCCACTAATTCGACTAAAGGAATTAAGTAAACTGGATTAAAAGGATGCGCAACAATAATCTGTTCGGGGTTTGATGACACAGCTTGCAGCTCAGAGGGTTTAAAGCCTGATGTGGACGAGGCTATGATGGCGTCCTTAGAGCAGTACGCTTGAATTTCTGTGAAGACTTTGTGTTTTAGGTTCAGGCGTTCCGGTATTGCCTCACAAATCCATTGAGCGTCACTGACTGCCTCGCCAATGGTTGAGCAAAATATCAGAGACCCTTCATCAGGCAGTAGGTACTCGAATAAACCGGGTAATGAGCGCCGAGCATTTTCAATCACCTGGCTAATCTTGCGCTCTGCTTCAGGGTCTGGATCAAAAATCTTGACATCTAACCCCATTAATAAAAATCGAGCAACCCAGCCACCACCAATAACTCCTCCGCCAACAACAGCAAACTGTATCTTTTTGTCAGGCGCGGCCTTTAATGACGAATTAAAGACAGTCAACGTGGTGCGCGTTTGGTTAAGCCTAAAAGATCGCGAACTTGCTGTGGACTCATAAGTGTTGAACCCATAGCTTCAATAATAGTAGTGGCTTTTTTTACTAAGGATTCATTTGTAGCTAATACGCCTTTTTCTAACCAAATATTATCTTCCAAACCAACGCGTACATTCCCACCTGCCAAGACAGATGCAGCAACATAAGGCATCTGATCGCGGCTGATCGAGAAAGAGGACCAGTGCCAATCACTGGGGATATTGTTGACCATAGCCATATAGGTATTTAAATCATTAGGGGCACCCCAAGGTATACCCATACAAAGTTGGACTAAGGCTGGACTTTCTATAACACCTTCTTTAACTAACTGTTTAGCAAACCATAGATGACCTGTTTCAAATGCTTCGATTTCGGGCTTAATCCCTAGTGCTGTCATCATACTACCCATGGCTCTTAACATGCCAGGGGTGTTGGTCATTACATAATCCCCTTCACCAAAATTCATTGAGCCACAATCTAAGGTGCATATTTCAGGTAAGCAATCAGCGATCGGCTCCATTCTACTTTCTGCACTACCCATATCAGTTTCATTTTTTAAGGGTAATGGTGCTGATGGTGGACCAAAGAACATGTCTCCACCCATACCTGCCGTGAGATTTAAAATAACATCAGTCTTTGAGTCTCGAATACGGTCAGTCAATTCTCGATATAGCCTTGGGTCTCGCGAAGGAACTCCTGTCTTAGGGTCTCGCACATGGCAATGAACAACGGCAGCACCCGCTATTGCTGCAGCAATAGCACTGTTGGCAATTTGTTTGGGTGAGCGAGGTACATTTGAACTTAGATCTTGTGTGCTACCTGAACCTGTGATGGCACAGGTAATAAAAATATTTGATTTTATTGTTAATGGCATAGTAAATCTCACTTATTTGTTTGATCAAAGCTAGTTTAATCTTAGGTAAAACTCACGATCAACATTTTTATTTTATAATTTAACCACTACCTCTAAAGAGTGTGGATCTGGAATGGAGCTTTTTGGCAGAGCTTATGGAACTTATTCTGAGCTGATTGCTCTCCCTTCATCTCAAGCAGTAACTTTGCCTGAAAATACCTCCTTTGAAATTTCTGCTTTCATCTTAATCGCCTTCTTTATTGATCATCGAAAGGTTTTCTGTATGGCCATCAATGGCAAGCATTTGTCCTGTAATTTTCTTTGCTAAGGGTGAAAGTAAATATACTATCATTCCCGCAATTTCTTCTGCATCAATAAAAGTTTTCATTGATGTTTGACTTAGATAGGCAGCTTTAATTTCTTCTGGTATAACATTTCGATACTTTGCTTCCCTTTCTATGACTTGCTCAATCCGTTCACCATTTACCGAACTAGGACAAATAGTATTAATACGAATATTATCCACCCCATATTCCATAGCCCAGGTTTTAGTCAACCCTATTAACCCCCATTTTGTCGCCGAATAAGAGGAGCGTAGGGGCGTACCCATGAATGATGAGGTTGAACCAATATTTATAATAGATCCTCCACCTGCAGATCTCAAAAGAGGAATTGCTGATTTAGTGCAAAGAAATGTTCCGTTTAAATTAACACTTAATGTATTTTTCCAATCATCAAAGTTGGTGTCTTCGAGTTTAGCCGATGGTCCTGCAATACCTGCATTATTGATGAGAGAATTGATTTCTCCAAAATGATCTTTTATTTCATTAAAAAACGATGTTACTTCTTCTTCATTCGATACATCGGCTTTTAAGGTAATTACTTCAGGATTATTTTTAGAAAATTGATCGAGAACTTCTTGATCTTTATCACAAATAACCACCTTAGCATCCGCTTGTGAAAGAATTTGAGCTATCTTAGAACCAATCCCAGACGCACCTGCGGTGATTACTATTTTTAAGTTTTTAATATGTTTCATTCATTAATAAAGTTTCAAAAATTAAGTAATGGTGAGCCTACCCATGCAAAACCCGAAGTCGGAGAGTATAACTTGAATGTTCTCAATGAAATATTGGGATAGATGTTGAAAAAAAACGAGGTCGGTAAGAATTTGAACCGACCTCATAACTCTTTTTAGTCCGCGTAATCGAGACCCTTTGCCTTTTGGACTTCTCGTTTGTTGGGATTAACAGACTCTCTAAAAGGCACATCAACAATTTCACCTTCGGCAAGGACTCCTGGTGATTCTGAGTATTCATCGGGCAGCCTGACCTGTAATTTGGTTCCGTTCTCGGATGAAGTCCATGGCACCCAACCAAGTGCGATGTTCGTGTTTAGTTCTGGAGACCACCACGGAGAAGTGATGTAACCCATATCATTACCATCTGTATCTGCGATCAGCCAGAAATCAGGAGCATAGTCGGTGATTTGTTTCCCGCCAAAAATCAGACCAACCATGCGCATTTTGAATGGAAAATCTCCTCCATCAATTACTGCGCGTTGTCGTTCGAGTTCTTCTTTGCCGATGTAATCAGCTTCTTTATTTCGTGGTACCTGATAATACAGATTTACCTGAAAGGGAGACGTTTCGAAGTCCATGTCTTGGCCCCAGGATAAAATACCGGCGGCGATTCGCCGGTGATGAGCAGGCGCGACGACCTGTAGACCAAATTCCTCGCCGGCCTCAAGGACAGAGTTCCAGACGATCTCAGCATTTTGATGCGCGTCACGCACGTAAATTTCGTAACCCTTTTCGCCAGTAAACCCGGTTTGACTAATCACTGTATCTACGCCTTTGATTTTGGTTTCCATAAGGCCGTAAAAAGGAATCTCTCTAAGCTCTTCACCAGCAAGTTTGGCCATAAGGTCTTCAGAGAGAGGGCCCTGTATTTGCACAGGGCAAACATCGATTTCGTCGATGGAGACATTATATTTTTTGCTGACGTTGACGCCCTGAAGCCAGAGCATAAGATCGGTGTCAGAAAGGGAAAACCAAAATTCGTCTTCGGTTAGCCTCAACAAGACAGGATCATTAAGAATTCCTCCTTTTTCGTTACACAAAATTGCATATTTCCCATTACCTGGTTCGATTTTAGTAGCGTCGCGAGTGATTACGTAATTCACAAAAGCCTCTGCATCAGGGCCCTTGACTTGGATTTGTCTTTCGACAGCAACATTCCACATGGTAACTCGATTGACCAAGGCTTCGTATTCGGCCATCATCCCACCGTCTTCAGGTTTAACATACCCCCTGGGATGATAGATACGGTTGTAGGTCGTTGCCCTCCAGCAACCTGCTTCAATAGATAAATGCCAAAAGGGCGACTTTCTAACTCGCGTTGAAATCAGCATTTCAACCGGCGTGCGACCGCTCTGTCTAAGATTATAGGGTACTACTCGATCGCTTTGATCGACACTAGGATGATTTGGATGTTTCATTGTTATTTTCTCCTTTTATATTGTAATTTTATATTGAAATTAGTTAAGAACGAACCCTTTCATTATTAGGATCATAGAGAGATCCCTTGCCAACTATCTGAACAGTCATGGGATAAATGCCATCACCATTTTCGTTAAAGTACTCCAGTAACAGTAACTTCCCTGGTATAGCAATGTTTTTAGGCAGGTAACCCATGACTACGTGTTTTTTGATTGATGGGCAGTACGACATGCTGGTGCTATAGGACCTGCGGCCTTTGCTATCTACCGGCACTTCGCCTGTATCAGCATCAATGATTGGTGAGATGCCGACCGGATAGCGCGAACCGGTACCCGACACATTTAGGTTATCCAGCGTCATGGTGCATAGAATTGCACTAGGCTCTTCTTCTCGATGAGCAAGGTACGCTGCTTTGCCATGGAAGTCCGCTGCTTTGACCTGGGGCCTTTCAACAGCCGATTCACAAGCATTATATTCGGTCTCTAGATCTGCACCTTGAAGTCGAAAGCTCTTTTCAAGGCGTCGACTGTTGGCGTAAGTTTCGATACCAACTGGCACAACTCCAACCTCAAGTAGAGAGTCATAAAGTGCTAGGCCCTCTTCACTGTCATTGTTCAAATAGATTTCCCAGCCGCTCTCCCCGACGTAGGAAATGCGTGCTGCCCAGACATCGATCGTTTTTCCGCCAGATAAATTGAGGGTCAGGTATTTTGCTGTAACAAAGGGAAAATTCTCGATGCTGATTTCACTGGGATCAATAAAATGGCCCAGGGCATCTTTTGCCCGAGGTCCCCATAATCCTAAAGTTGCTATATCGTGGGTCCGAATGTTGATGTCTGCTTCCAGTCCCAGATCGTCCCGATAATTGCGCAAGGACACCCAGTCTCGGTTGCCATCAGCGCCACCGGTAACTACCCGATAACGATCTGCGTCTAAGCGGGAGATGGTCAGGTCTGCATGGACACCACCATCCTCGTCCAGGAAATTAGTGTAGATGATTCGCTCTTCAGGGGTGTTGCCGCCAATCTTCGCCACGGAAAGATACTCCAACATACGTTCTGTATCTGAACCCTTGATGTCCATGATCGCGAAGTGCGATAGATTGATCATCCCAGCTGATTCACTCATGGCTAGATGTTCTGCGTTAGCGATTTCGTAGGGTACGTGGCGTCGATCCCATTCATTTTCTCGAACCGGGACCTCCTGCAAATAATTATCGAGTTTTTGTCGGTTGCTCTCATAGGCTAAGGCACGTTCCCAGCCAGCGATTTCGTTATCAAAGTAGCCCCCAAGCTCTTTCTCCCTTGAATAAAAGGGACTGACGAATAGCTCTCTTTGGCTAATGTAGGGCTCTCTGGGGTGAACAGCAGGAGTATAGATGGTTTGCGCATTTTCAAAAGCTCGTGTTTTAACAAACGCTTTTTCTTTTTGTGCGGGATAAAATCTGGCAATGTCAAAAGAGTGCATGTCCACCTGTGTTTTGCCATTGACCATCTGTTCGGCGCACAGCCTTGCACATCCAGGACCGTCTTTAACCCACACTGCTTCGCATAACCAAAAGCCTCTGACTTCGGGGCTTTCACCGATTAAAGAGCCAGCATCAGCAGTTACGGATAGCAGGCC
>Ga0208895_1000646_pt1 | contig 15793 bp, 13 predicted proteins | sample ETNtaG_10_FD_185765 | JGI IMG/M metagenome (GOLD analysis project Ga0208895, IMG submission 185765) | Marine microbial and viral communities from oxygen minimum zone, Eastern Pacific Ocean - ETNP201302SV82 (SPAdes) (version 2) | ecosystem: Environmental > Aquatic > Marine > Oceanic ... | reverse complement strand
AAAAAATTCCAGGTAGGCTTTTTGATAAACTCTTCCTCCTGCTGTGCCCCAGCCAACATTGGGGTCCTCTGATGATTCACCATTGACATTTGGTTGGGAATTGATTGTTAAAAATCCCAACTCATTTAGTTTTACTAATTCTTTTGAGATTTGTTTGCTTTCGATGGCAAGTGGTATTACACACCACGGCAAACTATTTATTTTTCCTTCACAAAATGATACAAAAACCTTTGTTATATCCTTGATCGATTTCGGCTCACCCCAGAGTTTTTTCTTTCGGGCTTTAACTTTATCACTTTTTGACCCTGCTCTTATAGCATGATACTGATTAAGTTCTCCAAAAGTGGGACTTGTTATATCACCCCAACGACCATTAGGAAAATCATCCCAATTTTCCGTACGCGTTAAATAACTCACTGGACGATTACTCCAATATATTGGCCGCACATCCTCTGTAGTTTTTCGATTCCCCGCTGTTGACTGGCGCCATGGTAATTCCCTTACAGACCCTTGAGTTGAGGCCAGGCCAAGTGAATGTAATATTTCTGAAACAGAATGTTCTAAGTTAAGCGTATAGAAATGCAGGCCAGGTACACCTTCTGCAATGAGTTTTTCACACATTGAAGTTGCCTGGTCAATGCCATAATTAATTACGCTGGAATCATCATTTTTTATAGACTCAATCGTTTCGGTAACTGACTTAGGAATACTAATCTTACAGAATTGAGTAAATTTTATAAACCTAGCATAATTATGTATGGGCATGATTCCAGGAATTATCGGAACATGTATACCTAGGGTAGAGCATTTATCTCTGAAGGCTAAAAATTTATCCACATCATAAAATAACTGGGTTACAACAATGTCTGAACCTGCATCAACTTTTTCCTTTAAATACGATATGTCTACATCAATATCACTTTGTTCTTGATGGCTATCTGGATAACCACCGACACCCAAGAAAAATTCATTACCAAATTCCTTCCTTATATAGCGAACAAGGTCAATGCCATATTTAAATCCCTGCTCATGTTTTTCCCATTCTCCGGTTCCTTCTGGGGGATCTCCTCGAAGTGCCAGAATATTTGAAAGACCATTCTCTTGCGCATCCATGAGAACCTTATTAATTGATGATACAGACATGTTTGTACAAGTAAGATGCATCATTACTTCTAATCCAAAATATTTCTGGATTGTTTTACTCATTTCCAAAGTTCTTTCAGCGGTGGACCCACCTGCTCCCCAGGTTATATCAATATAAGCCGGTTGCAGAGATGCCATTCTATCAATTCTAGTATAAAGATTGTCCAGGCCAAAGTCCGTCTTCGGCGGGAAAAATTCAAAGCTGTAATAAGTTTTACCTTGGGCCTTGAAATCTTCTAGTTTGTCTGAAATTTTCATAAAAATATTCTATTGAATTGAACATTAATGTTCAAAAACACCTATTAATCATTTTAACCGCTAATTTACTCGATTTTTCAGCGGAATTAAAAAGGGGTTTTGTTCTTTTTCGATTCGTAGTGATGTAGCCGGTCCATGACCAGAATATACCTTAATATCCAGATCCAAACTTGTCATCAGGTTTACCAAAGAATTCTCAAGAGTGGGCCAATCTCCACCCGGAAGGTCTGTTCGCCCGATTGATCCTTGAAATAGTGTATCTCCAACAAATACACGATCTTCAATTACATAACTGCAGCCTCCAGGTGTATGCCCTGGTGTTTCAATAATAGTGAATGCAAATGGTCCAATTTTTAAAGGACCTCCAGATTCAATCCATTTATCAACGGATGGGGTTTCCTTTTCCTGCAGTCCAAACATTCTGGTGGCAATTGGGTAAGATTCCAGTACGGGTTTTTCCGCAATATGCAAATAAAAAGGTATTGTATATCTTTCTTTGATTTCAACTACTGCACCAATGTGATCTAGGTGTGCATGGGTGTTGATAATCGCAATTGGCTGTAGATCATTTTCTTCCAGGACCTGAATAATTTTTTGGTCCTCATCACCAGGATCAATTAATACACATTGACTACTTACCTGATCGCCCACTATGTATGTATTTTCTTGGAATGGACCAGTGACAATACTTTGGATTATTAGTTTCAAATATGATCAAAAAATAAATTAGACAAAAAATTAAGCTTGTCTTTATAGGAATGGGGATAAAGAAACCATAAAGTAGCAGATAAACTACTCAGCAGCGAATTACCATCCTGAGGAGTAAAACAAAACCCATTGATTTCATTCCCATTTCTCACGTTCAGTGTCTGCTCAACAACTACAGTTTGATTCAATATCCTGCCATAATGTCCATGATCTCTACCAAACGAAAAGACTGTGCTTGTCATATCTTTTGCAGTGAGTGCCACATATTTGTTTGCATTCAGTTTATCTTTTACTTCATTCAATGATGTTGATTCATTTACTCTCAAATTAAACCACAACACATGCATATATTGGCTATTGACTTTCATTGCTGATGAAAACATGTTCAGATCCATATCTAATGTCTTGAATAGCGCAGCAGCATCGTTAGCATGGTGTGATCCATACTGATCTGAAAGATGAACATTGACTTGCGGTGATGGTATATAACCACCTTCCTGATGCATATCGTTAGCCCGTCTAATACAGACATATTTCCCTGAAACAAAATTTTCAGATCCCACACCATCTAATGCAATTGTTTTTGTAATACAAGAAATATTGTGCGTATTGCAGGATACTATCTGTATGAATTGGTCACTTTCAGGTAATAAAGCATCATCGTTGATACCAACCGCATATTTTTTTCCAAAATCAGATTCGCTGCCTTGCGCTAAGAAACCTTTTACCTTATCAGAAAATTTAGAATAATATTTTTCTTTATTGCGATGCCCTATCCCTTTTGGTGTACAGTCAATTATTACAGTCGCCCGTTCAATCGCTTCTTCCGTTTTGAACTCTGGTTCCATACCGAGAGCACAGAAATCATCTACTTTTGTTTTATCGACTGCTAAGCGAGCACCGCGATGCTGTAAATCAAGTACTTTTGGATAATCTCCGAGTAATGCACTGTTTTTATGAAATGTTATTTCATCGATACCTAATTGATCTTTATAGTCCGTTAATAGACCGATAAGCGGTTCACCAATAGTTCCAGTACCAATAACATGTACAATTTTCCGACCCATTATGAATTGCTCCTTTTTGAAAACTTACTATTTTTTAAATGCCGATAGAAAAACCAAGTCCAAATTAAATATCCAGAAAAATCTTTAGACAACTAATCTACCCTTTCTGGATTGCGCCCAGTAATATGTCCCAAAACCGGTAATCAATTCAAGGGCCGTAAATAGAAATAAATTCCGAGCAATACCACTGGTAAAACCGTAGCTATGGAGACCTACATTCAATAGATTCACACCAAACCAAGCCATCATTACTATAATAATATTCATTATTAAGCCAAGGGCAAAACCTTCTGGTTTTACTTTGCCAGTGATACGCATATGAATCATCATTACATGCCACATAACAATCAGCAGAGCCCCATTTTCCTTGGGGTCCCATCCCCAGAATCTACCCCAGGATTGATCAGCCCAAATCCCTCCCAGAATGGTTCCAAACAGAGTAAAGAAAAGAGCTATGAGGGTGACTCCAAACATGTTTTTATTGATACTTTTTAATAGGGTATTATTTTTAGGATTCCGTATCATTTGTATAAGATACAGATGCCCAATAAATCCAGCGACTACTGTTACCCCATAGCCCAGTGTAATGGTAGTAACATGGGTAGCCAACCAGAAATTAGAATTGAGTACTGCCACCAGCATCCCCAGTGTATCTCCATCCGCAGCATAACCAAAACCAATATAATGGAAAATAGCTCCGCTTAATGCTCCGACGAATAATCCCAATCCATCTCTGCGAAAATATTCAATTATAACTGCACAGACCACGGTGACAAATCCTACAAAGATAACTGACTCATATAAAGTAGACACCGGAGGACGCCCCATAATGAACATCCTGAGGTATATACCATAGGTATGATACAAAAGCCCCAGGCCAAGAAAGCCTGCGGAAATCCTCTGCAGATATTTGGACTGATGAAACATCCAGCTCAATCCTAGGAAAATAAATGCTGACAAATAAAATGCCACACTGATATAAAATAGATTCGCTTTATTCACCCAGGTTTCTTTCTTCAGAATATTGATGTCCGGTTTGCCTATGGTAATGGCTGAAATTCCTGCCTCATAATCCGTCAACGCTGAATTCATTATGTTTTCATCACCCAAAGCTCGTCCAGACAGATATTTTTCCAGAGCATTGAGGATTTTATCCTGATAGGGTGCACGAGGTCTGCCATCCATTAACTCCCAGGGGGAAAGCCAGGTTCCGGTCTCATCAAGAGGTGACGGAGGAATTAATTTTAGTGCCTGTGCATAATCATCCGAGCTAGTGTGTTGGAGTGTTAAAAGAATCATATTAAGCTCTTTATCAGATTGTGATAACTCTTCTTCAGGTTTATTCATGACGGTAAGAAACATCTCGGTTAAAGTGTGGAATTGTTTTACAAGATGTGCATAACTGACCGCTTTCCCAGGTGATGTATTAAGTTTTTCTGCCAGGAGAGAATCATTGACTTCGATAAACGGCGCCAGACAACTCAGGCTATAGGTAATTTCTTTGAACCGTAGGGCATTGAAGTATATTTCCAAAAACTGCTTTTCAAAAATGGTACGAGATTCGTCCGGTTTATTGTAGAATTCGCTAACTAATTCCAACTGTTCTTTGAGTCCTAGAATCACCTCATTAAAACTATATTTATGCTCATTGGTCCATTCCAATCTCAGGCTGGCAGTAACCTCAGGATTCCGGATATTAAATACTTTTTTTTCCCCTCCTTTCTCAGGATTGAGTATCAGATCAAAAATCCAGTCAATAGCAGACAGATTTTCGTGTTTCAGCGACCGTTTTCCGTAAAATGCCAACAGCTGATTCCGGGCATAAGTATCAAGAGGTTTGATGCGGCCTTCATCTTGAATAGGAAAATTCCTCACTTCAAAATCTCTGCCGTATAATGAAGGAAGAAGTAGGAAAATAGAAAAAAATAATCTTAAATAAAGCTTCATCATTCAGCAACCCTGGGATTTTTCTGTAGAAGTTTCGGAATATTTTTCAATAAATGCAGGAGCAGTCCGATGCTCATAATGATACTTGAAATATAGGGGAATGACCTGCCATAATTTTTTACCGCTGCCAGCACCGTTGCTTCTCCTTCCGGGCCCTCAATAAATGACGATTGAAAAAAAGTGTATCCTTTATGGCGGAGTGGTTCATTCATCTCTATCAAAACTCTCCTGGGGATACCATTTTCAATCAAGTTAACTTCCGAACTGTAACTTTTTGCTATGCCTGTTCCGGTATGCATTACTTTCTTAAAATCCAATAGTTCAATTGCAAAGGGAAGGTATGTTCTTTTCCTCCGAATGATAAATTCATAATTCTGATTATTTATGACCGCAGTTTGTGGCACAGATTGTCCAAGGAAGAGGCCATAAATTCCATCACTACTGGATCCAGAATTCGTAATCCGATAGGTAATCCCAGGACGATTTCGGCTATTTTCTTTTTCCGGCCTTAACGCCCTCAACATAAAATTTTTCAACATACCCTTATAATGAATTCCTGCGGGTGCAGTACGTTTTAAGGGTTCGCAATTTCTAAGATAGCTGATAATCTCAATATTAAAATTTAGGTTTTCATGGGATAAAATATTTCCCTTTCCCAATATGGGCTGATCAAAAACTGTGTATTTATCCAGGCTCTCATTTGAAGTATTAATAATAGTCAGCTCCATATCATGATAGTCATCCACACGATTTGATTGAGCCCCTTCTTCAATTACCATGTTTCCCTCTGAACTAAATATTGCTGTGAGCCCTCCACCTATAAGAAGGAGAAGTGCTCCAATATGCATAATAAGAACACCAATTTTTTTAATTTTCCACAGATTTTGTTTAAATAAAACCATGAATGTGAGATTTACCAGCATAATAATCATGGTAATTCTACCGCCCGGAACAGGAATGATACCGCCCAACCAGGTAATGTTAGCCGAAAAATATTTCTGCTGGGATGCATAAAGACCAATATCCCGCTGGGCAAGGGTGCCAAGAACAACCAGTACCATAAGCCAAATTATCGTGTAGACAAAAATTTTGGGACTGCTTACTATTTTAATGATCTGTTTCATTGGTTACTATTTTCAAGTTTTATAGATAAACAGAAAATTTTAAAATCTTCCTCTAATTCTAATATACCATCTGCACTGGCATTTAGTTTAATGAATAGTGTGCTGGACTTCAGTGGAACAATAAACGTAAGAAAAGCAGACTCCTTTTTTTCAAGATTGATCAGCCTAAATAATTGATAAGTTCCAAGTTCACTCACCCCGTTTTCTGCTTCATTTTCAATCTCAATCTTGGTTAAGGGATCCAAGCCTATCTGCCCTCGCCAGCGGTTTACATTGGCTTCGAGGCCTCCTCCAGATCCACCTAATTCCATGATAGACAAATCTCCAGATCCAGTAGAATAAGGAACTTCAAAACTTGCCAGTCTCATTGAAGTGCCTTCAGTTGGAATCCATAAATCAGGCTTTTCCCATGTAAACCCAGATGACTCCTTTTTATTTTCTACGGCTGGCTGAGTGAGACTTTTATTTTTTGCTTTGGTTAGATGATATGTCCGGGTGTGGTTGCCAGAGTCACAGGATAGTAATGCTATAACTAATAAGATAAAAGTTATCTGATTTTTTATCATGGTAAAATCTTGGTATAAATACAGAAAATATTTTAGTGGTTCTCTATTTTAAAATTATTACTGTTTTATTTTAGCATCAGATGCTCAATGGATCCATAGTATTGATATCCTTTTCCCGCAGTTCGGAAAGAAATTTTATCCCATCATTGTAGCTGTTGCAAAATAAATCAAATAATCGATTTAGTGATAGGTTTAAACCGGCGCTGGCTCATTGGGCGTCTAGTAAATATTCATATCCTATTTATTTCCATAATTATTAAAAAACTGCAGCTTCTTGCCATTCTCCAAATTCAGCTTTCATCGCAGTCACAATCTCACCAAGTGTGACATAAACTTTTGCCGCTTCAATGATTGGCGGCATAATATTACCACCATTTGCGCAAGTTTCTCGGATTTTGTAAAGTGCTTGTTGAACAGCAGTTTCATTACGAGTATTTTTCAATTCATTTATAGCTTTTACCTGGATTTGTTCCACCTCTGGTCCAATTTCTAGTATGGGAATATCAATGTTTTCATCATCTTTACCAAACTGGTTCACTCCTACAATAAAAAGCTGCTTTTGATCAACAAGTTTTTGGTAGCTCTTTGCAGAACGGGCGATCTCTCTTTGAAAATAGCCATTTTCTATTGCCTGAATAACGCCTCCAAGGCGGTCAATCTCTTCAAAATATTTCTCAGCTTCCTGTTCGAGCTGATCAGTTAATGATTCAATCAACCAGCTTCCTCCCAGAGGGTCCGCAACATTAGCCACGCCTGTTTCATAAGCGATGAGTTGCTGTGTTCTGAGTGCGATCTCCGCTGCTTTTTCGGAAGGAAGTGCTAAAGTTTCATCCATTGAATTTGTATGCAGCGATTGTGCACCACCAAATACTGCAGCAATTGCTTGAAAGGCCGTTCTGGAAATATTGTTTTCTGGTTGCTGGGCAGTCAAAGAACACCCTGCGGTTTGAGCATGAAATCGCAATTTCCAGGACCGCTCATTTTTTGCACCATAATTTTCTTTTAAATGGCGAGCCCAAATACGACGAGCAGCACGGAACTTTGCAATTTCTTCAAAAAAGTCAAGATGGGAATTGAAAAAAAAGGATAATCTTGGGGCAAAATCGTCAATCTGTAATCCTGCATTTAAAGCATATTCGATATAGGTGAATCCATCTGCTAATGTAAAAGCGAGTTCTTGACCTGCTGTAGAACCAGCTTCGCGAATATGGTAACCCGAAATTGAAATAGTATTGTACTGGGGCATATTTTCTGTACAAAAGGCCAACATATCAGTGATAATACGCATGGAAGGTTCCGGAGGAAAAATCCATTCTTTTTGGGCAGTGAATTCTTTTAAAATATCATTTTGTAGTGTACCACGAAGTTTATCTAATGGAACTCCTTGGTTTTCGGCAATAGCAACATAAAAAGCCAATAGAATCATGGCCGGTCCATTTATCGTTTGGGATATAGAAACATTACCTAAATCAATATCTTTCAATAGAATTTCCATGTCTCTTAGCGTTCCTACATTTACTCCGCATTTACCTACTTCACCCAATGAAATTGGATGATCTGGATCATACCCCATTAAAGTAGGCATGTCATAGGCAATGGAAAGCCCTGTCTGTCCCTGCTTTAGTAAATAATGATAGCGTTCATTAGACTCCTCAGGTGTGCCGAATCCGGAAAATTGCCGCATCGTCCAAAGTTTTCCGCGATACATATTTGCATGAACACCTCGCGTGTAAGGATATTGCCCCGGAAAACCGAGTTTTTCGATATATTCATCATCAATTTTTTGGGGAGAGTATAGTAGATCAAGAGATCTACCACTTATGCTATCAAAATTGTAATCACGGGCAAGTGAATTTTTTACGTCAGCCTGCCATTTTTTGAGTTCTTCTCTTTGTGATTTTTTTCTTTTACCCACGGTCAGTGTGCAATTTTAATTTATGTTATTTAGAAATTAATACACTTTGATCATTAATTGGATGCTTTTAGGAATCATACTATTTAGCAATTGCAAAGATTAATTGATACACCAAATTTATGCCAATGGAAAAAGATATTATTTACAATAAATCTTGCGTTTTAATGGATGAAATACCTGATGAATCAATCCGTTTGATCGTTACCAGTCCCCCATATTTTAATGCAAAGAATTACGATCATCAGGATCAAATTGGGCGAAGCAGTAATTCCTATGAAGATTATATATCGAGTATGGATCCCGTTTGGAGAGAATGTTTTCGAGTTCTAAAACCAAATGGAAAACTGTGTATCAATTCACCAATATTACCCATGGATAAAAAAATGATGAACACTCATCATAATCGTGATTATCTCAATATTAATAATGATATTGAAACCAATATCCTTAACAACACTGAATTTTTTCGTTATGATTTAATTATTTGGGACAAAGGAAGTACAGACCAATTAATGATGGGGTCCTATCCCCATCCTCCAAACTTTTATGGTCTCAATACAATAGAATTTATAAATATCTTTGTTAAAGATGGATTACCAGAAAAGATGGACAAAAAAACAAAAACCAATAGTAAACTTGGTAAAAATGAATGGCGTGAGTATATAAGCAGTATCTGGAAATTTCATCCAGAACACGATCGGGCTCATCCAGCGCCATTTCCTATAGAATTACCGTTGCGATTAATTAAATTATTTTCATTTACGGGCGATATCATTCTTGATCCATTCATAGGGTCAGGAACTACTGCACTGGCAGCAAAAATGATGAAAAGACACTTTTTAGGTTATGAATTGAACAAAATCTATATAAAACTAGGAAAAAAACGATTAAAACAATATCAATCAGATTAATTCTTTTATAGATGTGACTTTTGAATGATGAGAAATAAAATTATCTGAATTGTATTTCCTTCTTTTTCCAGAGGGTGATTTTGGAGTATACCAACAAGGCTTTTTTCCCTTAATAGAACTTTGATTAACAAACCCTATAATTAATACGATCTGATTCGCAATTAATGTTGTACGAATTCCAAGACTTTTTATCAATTATTTTTTGTATCGGCCGGTATTTGCACAGCACAAAATATTAGTCCACCGGTATACTTCGGAAAATGGTGTTTATGTTTGGCTGTCCAAACTCTGCATCCATATGGATCCCATGGTTTTATTTCCCCGCCCCGCAATAAATTATAATATTCCGCAGGAATAGCCTCTGTTTTTACGTCGTATATAAGTCCATTTACATCTAAATCACCAAAATCAACCTCATTATTTTTATAGTTATCTTCCAGCTCAATTTTAAGTTCAAGGTATTGCCTTGCGGCTAATTCACCAAGCACACCTATGTAATTACTCTCTAGATGGGTTAATGGATCCTAGTTAGGTGAAAACTGACGCTTTATATATTTTGTACGCTGCTCGGAGTGGCATTCGGGTATTTTGATTAATTCAGTAGGAATCTGGATTTCTACAAATTCATTATATAGACTCATGCTCAATTGTTGGCATTTATCTTACGCTTCTTTTGAAAGACAATAATACCTTCCACGATCATCCACATAACTAGCCCAATCAGAAAAAGGTCAATTACGAATAGTATTGTATTCTGACTATAAAATTCCATGGCTTTCAAACACAGTGTTGCAATTGTGACCAGCATAACAAGGATCATTGGTATAAGTAGGGCCAGCACTGGCTTATTTTTCTGCCAGAAATATAAAGTCAATACCATCAATGTCAACGCAGCCAGCATCTGGTTGCTTGCACCAAATATGGGCCAAAGCACCCATGCTACTTGTTTAGCCTCAGTAGAGCTGGGCAGGGATACATTTACAAAAACCAGTAATATTGCCGGAATAATAGCAGCAATGGTAGCTGCATATCTATTCGTTAATAACTTAAACCGCAGGACAATTCCAAGCTCGGTTATTATAAATCTCTGTATTCTAGTGGCAGTGTCTAATGTAGTAGCTGCAAAAGCGATAACAAGCACCGCCATCAGCGTTTTTGCAAGCTCAGGTGAGATACCTAATGATTCGAGTAGTGCGCCTCCACCAAGTACGAAGGCAGTAGCTTTATTCGCACTAGCATGCGCCCAAGAATCATAATAAACAGACCAGGTTAAATCTGATACAGCACCTATTGCTGGTAAATTACAAGTAGATACTAACCCGATCCCCGCTACGGCACATATAGTAGAAGCCAATGCTAATGTCCCCTCTCCAATCATACCACCATAACCGATCAACCTAGCGTCTGTTATACTATTAATTTGTTTGGAGGTCGTGCCTGAAGATACTAATCCGTGAAATCCGCTAATTGCACCGCAGGCAATAGTCACAAATAATAAAGGAAAAATTGATGGCGCAGATGCTTCAAAACTGGTTCTGATCGGTGGAGCTTCTATAATTGGATTGGCTACTGCAATCCCAAGAAATATTAGACCAAGTCCAACTAATAACTGATGGCTATTGATATAATCTCTCGGCTGTAAAAGCAACCAGACCGGTAAAAGGCTAGCAATCCCAGAATAAATAAATAAGATAATGATCCATACTGAAGTTTGTTGGTCTTTTGCCCATCCTAATGATGAAAAACTCAAGGGTATTTTGGTGCCCAACCAAACAAAAAGGTAAAGTACCCCAAGTGCAATAATTGAAGGTATAAATGAATTCATGCCCTTCTTATATATGATCCAACCAATAATTAATGCGACAATAATTTGAATATTAATTGGTAGAACAGATGAAGGTATACTTACAAAAAGGTCAGCGATTGCCATAGCAAAAACAGCCAGGACTAACCATATCAACATCATTACAAATATGAGGAACATAATCCTTGTACGGCTACTAATTACACTAGCAGTAATGTCTGCGATACTACGACCTTTTTCCTTAATGCTGACCACTAAAGCACCATAATCATGAACAGCGCCCATAAATACGGTTCCTAGTACTACCCAAACAAATGCTGGCAGCCACCCCCAATATGCAGCAACACATGGTCCTATAATGGGCGCTGCGCCGGCTATAGAAGTAAAATGATGACCAAAAAGAATGTGTCGTTTGGTAGGTAAAAAATCGATACCATCTTCAAATTCATGAGCTGGCGTAATTAGATCAGGATCGTTGATTCCATAAATCCTGGACTCAATAAAATGGGAATAAAACCAGTACCCTAAGAAAAATATTCCTAACCCAAAAAGGACCAGAATAATTGAACTCATGGAGGGCTAGACAGTTACTTTTGCAATATTTATCAAGGAATTTATTGTATTTACTATTTTTTTATCATCCAGACCAAGGTCTTTGAGGATACGTTCCCTGGGGCCGTGCTGAACGAATTCGTCCGGTAGACCCAGGCGACGTATATTGCCTTGAAAACCATTCTCCAAAAGCCAAGCAGAAACGCCATCACCAAAACCACCAGTAACAACACCTTCTTCAATAGTGATGACCGTATTAAAGCGCTGTTTCATTGATTGGAGGTATGATTCATCCATTGGTTTTATGAAACGACAATTCACCACTTCGGTAGATACACCTTTTTCATGAAGTAATTGTGCCGCTTTTTCTGCATCATAAACCAGTGGCCCAACTGCTAACACAACAACGTCCGTGCCAGTGCGCACTACATCCCAGCTACCGATAGGTAAAAATTCTGCCTGACCATCTGGATCAAATTCAACTGAACTCGCTTTAGGATAACGGATAGAAAATGGTAATTTTTTCTGATTTAGCGCAGTATATAATAAATGTCGAAATTCCTGTCCATTTTTTGGCGCAGCCACAATCATGTTTTGCACACAGCGAAGATAAGCAATATCCAGCGCACCATGATGGGTGGGGCCATCCTCACCAGCGATGCCTGCTCTATCCATACAGAAAACAACCGGCAAATGCTGAATCGCTACATCATGGACAATGTGATCGTACGCGCGTTGAAGAAAAGTAGAGTATATTGCTACTATTGGTCTAACATTTTCTGTTGCAACACCTGCTGCAAACGTAACTCCATGACCTTCAGCAATCCCGACATCAAAATACCTTTTAGGAAACTCCTTTGCAAAAGGCACCAATCCAGTACCTTCTCGCATCGCTGCGGTTATACAAATCGTATCCTTACGATTCCGAGCAATTTCACAAGCCAAATGTCCAAACACATCTTGAAATGAGGGAACTGAAGGTTTTGCAGACTTTTGTAATTGCCCATTTGATCCATTACCCTTTACACCATGGTATTTTATTGGATCTAGTTCCGCAACATCCATTCCTTTGCCTTTTTTAGTGATAGTATGTAATAAAACTGGCTGGTTAAGATCCTTAATATTTTTTAATGTATTTACAAGTTCACTTATATCATGACCATCAATGGGACCGAAATACCGAAATCCAAGTTCATCAAATAATACACCTGGAACCAAAAGCGCTTTTAAACTTTCATCTATTTTATGCAGGATCCGCTTGGAAACACTCTTTCCCCATGGTAGAGATTCAGTGATCTTCCAAATCTCATCTCGTATTCTATTATAAAGTGGATTAGTTGTGATGCGGGTTAAATATTTACTAATTGCGCCAACATTTGGGCTGATTGACATTTCATTATCATTTAAGACCACAAGAATTTGAGTATTTAGATTGCCTGAGTTATTCAATCCTTCAAAAGCGAGGCCTCCTGTTAATCCACCATCTCCAATTACAGCAATAACCTTAAAATTTTCATTTTTTTGATTTCGTGCAATGGCAACCCCAAGGGCTGCTGATATTGAGGTAGATGCATGACCTGCACCAAAAACATCGTATTCACTTTCAGTTCTTTTTAGAAAACCACTTAATCCTCCATACTGACGAATTGTTTTCATCTCTTCAACGCGTCCTGTTAATATCTTATGCGCGTAAGCCTGATGACCCACATCCCATATTAATTTATCTTCCGGAGTATTAAACACATGATGTAATGCTACTGTAAGTTCTACAGCGCCAAGTGTCGATGCTAAATGACCGCCTATTTCCGTTACTGTGTCAATTGTATATTGACGAATCTCATCACATAATTCACTTAATTCTTTACCGGAGTAATTGCGAATATCCTGCGGTGATCTAATCTTCGGTAGATATTTAAGCTGCATGAATCCTTTCCTCTTTTAAAGCCACTGATTTTTTAAATGCAAATTCATGGAAAATAGAAACGCCATTAAGTTCAGGATGAAAAGATAAACCCAAATGTAGACCTGACTGCACGGCGCACGGCGAACCATTAAATGTTGCCAATACATTTACATTGGGCCCACACCGTACGATTTTTGGTGCCCGGATAAATGTTGCATCCATTGGCTGTGATTTACCAATAATATCGACATTCAATGGTACACAAATAGAATGTATTTGTCTACCGGAGGCATTCCTTTCTACATCTACATCAAGCAATCCTAGTGTCTTTATTCGTTTATCTTTCGCCTGGTTGGACATCATAATCAACCCGGCACAAGTGCCCAAGACAGGATTCGTATTGGCAAAGGAAGTTATATACTCATAAAAACCGCTGCGGGTCATTAATTTTGTCATTGTGGTTGACTCCCCACCCGGAATTATTAATCCACCGACATGGTTCAAATCGCTTGGATACCGTACCAAAGATTGTTCCAATTCCAGTTGCTCAAGAATCAAGCGATGCTTATTAAAATCGCCTTGCAGGGCTAAGATGCCAATTTTCATTACCAACCGCGTTCCTGAAGTAATTGATCTTCTGGGATCTCAGAAATATCGAGTCCTTTCATGGCTGATTTAAGTCCTGTCGAGACTTTAAGCAGTTTGTTTGGATCCTGATAATACGTCACTGCTTCTACTATCGCCTGGGCACGACTTGCCGGATCTTCTGATTTGAATATTCCGGATCCCACAAATACAGTTTCTGCTCCCAGCTGCATCATTAGGGATGCATCCGCTGGAGTGGCTATACCTCCAGCAGCAAAATTCGGTACCGGTAATTTCCCTAATTTTGATACTTGCTGCACCAGGCTAAAAGGGGCACCCATATCCTTTGCTGCCGCCATCAATTCATCGTCATCCATTTTGGTTAATTGCTTTATTTTGGATTGAACTTCTCGCATATGGCGAACAGCCTCGACAATATTGCCGCTCCCCGCTTCCCCTTTTGTCCGAATCAGGGCAGCACCTTCGCCAATGCGGCGCAAGGCTTCACCCAGGTCCCTGCAACCACAAACAAAGGGTACCTTAAAGGAATGCTTCCAGATATGGTGCGCTTCATCAGCCGGTGTTAATACTTCGCTCTCATCAATAAAATCGATTTCTAAGGCCTCCAAGATCTGAGCTTCTGCGAAATGGCCAATTCTGCACTTGGCCATAACCGGTATGGATACAGTTTTTTGAATATCTTGGATCATGGCAGGATCACTCATGCGTGCAATACCGCCATCAACACGAATATCTGCTGGAATTCGTTCCAAGGCCATTACAGCTACCGCACCAGCATCTTCTGCGATCTTAGCTTGCTTGGCATCGGTTACATCCATGATCACGCCGCCTTTTAGCATTTCTGCAAGGCCAACCTTTACTTCATATGATCCCTTACTCATATATCAATTTCTCCTCTTTTACTTTTCCGAAGGATTTAATTGTTGTTGTTACCTTCTCAATAATATTATCCGGGGTCGATGCACCGGCTGATACTCCTACTGTATCGGATTGTTGAAACCAATCTGAATCCAGGTCATTAGCGCAAGTGACTTGATAAGTTCTTTCATTTCTCTCTTTAGCCAACTCCGTCAAACGTTTTGAGTTGGCGCTAGTGAATGAGCCAATAACTATCATGATATCAGAAAGTTCTGCTAAACTTTTTATTTGGTCATGATTTCTGCGAGTTGGAAAACAGATTGTATTAACGAATCTTAAATCAAAAACCTTGGTCATGAGTATATTGATTATCTTCTGAACATTTTCAATCATTTGGGTAGATTGCGAGACTACCCCTACTTTTTTCATTT
>Ga0208895_1000642_pt1 | contig 15853 bp, 16 predicted proteins | sample ETNtaG_10_FD_185765 | JGI IMG/M metagenome (GOLD analysis project Ga0208895, IMG submission 185765) | Marine microbial and viral communities from oxygen minimum zone, Eastern Pacific Ocean - ETNP201302SV82 (SPAdes) (version 2) | ecosystem: Environmental > Aquatic > Marine > Oceanic ... | reverse complement strand
TGGATAATGGCGGCAATGATGATCATACTCGGAATTACACCGGGTTTCCTTTTGGAAATCACAGCTGAAGCGGCAAACTTTACCTCCTGATTTTATTTTGGGTCCGCCGCCGGACTTTTTCATATTTGGTGTGCTCATTCATGACTGAACCTCTGGTTTTTGGGATGGATCATCACAGATGCCCCCACGCAGACAAACACAATCACTGGCCACCCCTCCACAGGATCCTTGCAATGGTTTTCGGTTAAAAATAATCCCGATAGCCATACCAAGGATGGCAATCCCGATAACAAGAATTGTGAGAAATAAATCCATGATGAAATTTACGGAGAAATATGAAATACGTAATTGAATCATTCGTGGTTTAATCAATAATGTAGGATGAAAAACCTAAACCGTTTAATTTCTATGCTTATTGAACAACGGATAAAATTCATCAAATTAAAAAAATGAACAAGACACTACTTACCATCCTCATATTGACTGGTTTTGTATTTGCCTCCGGTGGTGGCCATGGTGTTGCTCCACATTTGAATGGGGCGAATCTTTCCATCTTATGGGTGATTCCATTTGCTGGGATTTTACTCTCTATCGCCGGGTTCCCGTTGGTTGCACCTCAGTTCTGGCACCATCATTTTGGAAAGGTATCTTCTTTTTGGGCCGCACTCCTCATTATTCCATTTTTAATAGTTGAGGGATTATCAATTACGATCTATGAATTACTCCATGTAGGGCTTTTAGAATACATTCCATTTATTATTCTATTATTGGCATTATTTACCATTTCAGGTGGCGTGCAGCTTACAGGATCTTTGGTGGGAAAGCCAATTGTTAATACCGGTGTCATCTTATTGGGAACCATATTGGCCAGTTGGATGGGGACCACCGGCGCAGCCATGCTTTTAATTCGCCCCCTTATTCGTGCGAATAAGGATCGGAAAAGTAAAGTACATGTGATTGTATTTTTTATTTTTCTAGTTGCTAATATTGGGGGTTCATTAACTCCATTGGGCGATCCGCCTTTATTTTTAGGCTTTCTTAAAGGTGTGGATTTCTTCTGGACCACATCTGCCATGTTTCCGCCCATGCTTTTTATGGCTGTTTGTTTATTGGCTATCTTTTTTGCTTTAGATACATTTCTCTTTAACCGAGAAGAAATCCATCCTGTACCTGTAACAGATGAAAAACTGGGTATAAAAGGATCCATTAATTTATTACTATTAGTGGGCGTAATTGGTTCAGTGTTACTGAGTGGGTTTTGGCATCCACATATTAGTTTTAGCATATATCATGTAGAGATAGAGCTCCAAAATATCGCGCGCGACGTTTTTCTCATACTCCTTACCATGGCGAGCTGGAAAATCACATCCCAAACGATTCGTGAAGCGAACGAATATACTTGGTTTCCCATTGTAGAGGTGGCCAAACTGTTTGCCGGTATTTTTATTACCATTATTCCCGCCATTGCTATATTAAAAGCAGGCACAGGCGGTGCCCTATCTTCTGTGATTAACTCAGTATCCAATGAAGCTGGTCCCATTAATTATATGTATTTTTGGGCCACGGGAATTCTATCCAGTTTTCTAGATAATGCGCCAACATATCTCGTTTTCTTCAATACAGCTGGGGGTGATGCATCTGTACTCATGGGGGATTTAAGTCAAACCTTGTTGGCTATATCTGCTGGTGCTGTATTTATGGGCGCCAATACATATATTGGAAATGCACCTAACTTTATGGTAAAATCTATTTCAGAGTCATCGGGAATAGAGATGCCTTCCTTTTTTGGGTATCTATTCAAATGGTCAGTACCTATCCTAATTCCTTTATTCATTCTCGTCAGTTTTCTGTTTTTTTAAGATATGCGGATTTCAAAAGTTACGACTAAAGCTGGCGATAAGGGTGAGACAAGCTTAGGCGATGGAAAACGGGTTTCTAAGGACCATCCAAACATGGTTTTTCTTGGCGATATTGATGAATTGAACTCCTTTCTTGGATTTGCAATTACTGTCTGCAAAGAAAAAATATTGGTTCAGGAATTAGAATCCATTCAACAGGATTTATTTAATATGGGCGGTGAAGCATCTATTCCTGGATCGGAAATGAAATTATTGAGTGAGGATCGAATTGTATTTTTAGAAGATTCAATAGAAAAAATGAATGAAATATTGTCACCCTTAAAAGAATTTATTCTACCGGGTGGGGACGAATTTTCTTCTCGCATTCATGTTGTTCGATCTGTTTGCCGACGCACTGAGCGTTCCTGCGTATCCCTCCGTAATACAGGAGTGGATGTGAAAAATTGGCTGGTTTACCTCAACCGACTCAGTGATTACTTTTTTGTTTTGGCACGATTTTCAACCCAGCAAGAGGAAAGGGATGAAACCTATTGGGATCGAGAGAATTAATTGACATTTCTCCTTCGATTGTTAGATAAAAACTATAAAATATACCTAAATTCTCGGTCTTCGAAATATCATGTTAGACTGGAAATCATTACATAAAACAATTGATGGTGCGGATAGAATATTACTATCCACCCATGAAAACCCTGATGGGGATGGTCTTGGCAGTGCCTGTGCCATGTACCACTACCTCCAAGGTCAGGGAAAAGATTGCCGTATAATCCAGATTTCTGAACTCCCATTTGAATATGAGTTTTTAAATACAGGTCAAGCGATTGAAACATATAATGCCGATATTCATAACGAGTGGATTTCTCAAGTTGATTTAGCCTTAATTTTTGATGTGGGTGACTACCGTCGTACGAGACAAATTGGCGAGGAATTAGCTTCTAATAATATCCATATAGTGAATATTGACCATCACCCAGATTTGAGTGATGGGAGATTTGCAGATAATTTTATCAATATGGATGCGGCTGCTACGGGAGAAATGGTTTATGATTTTTTAAAGGCGGTGAATGTTTATATGACGAAAGAAATCGCTGAAGGAATATATACTGGGATTGTCACGGATACTGGCTCGTTTAGTTATAGTAATACAAATCAAAAATGTCACCATATTGCTGTTGAATGTATCGAAGCTGGGGTCAATACATATCAAATTTACCAATCTGTTTACGAAAATAGATCGAAAGGTCGTGTTGCATTACTGGGTCTTATTATAAATAAAATTGAATATAACAAGACGGGAGAACTGGCCTGGTTTACTATTGATAAATCAATGATGGCTCAAGTGAACGCCAACCAAACAGATGTAGATGGATTTACAGACTTTGTCAGAAAAATTCGCGGAGTAGAAGTGGCGGTAATGATTGTAGAGAAAGATAATAATACCTGTCGGGTTAATTTTCGATCTAAGGGAAAGTATGTTATAAATGGCATAGCAAAATCCTTGGGAGGTGGGGGGCATAAATTAGCTGCTGGGGCTGAAGCTCAAGGGTCTCTGGATGAGGTTTTGCAAAGTGTATTGTCTTCAACGCGAGCATCAATTGAAGAACAAAATAGGAAGATTATATGAAAATCTTCATGGCAAAAGATGCTGGATATTGTTTTGGTGTTAGGGATGCGGTTAATCTGGCATACGATACAGCAGAAAAAAATGGGGATGTATATATGCTTGGGCATATTGTTCATAATGAGAATGTGGTAAAAGATTTAGATACCGCTGGTGCAAAAGTGATCAATTCATTAGAAGATATCCCAAATAACAATCCCATTCTTTTTCGAGCTCACGGTACGACCGTTGAAACATGGAATGACGCTAAAGCTAAACATATAAATATAGTAGATGCAACTTGCCCCCTTGTTTTGGAAATACATGCAGAGGTTAAAAAACTTGAGGCGGAAGGCCGTACGATAATCATTATTGGCGACCATGGTCATGACGAGGTTGTTGGGATAGCCAGTCAGGTAAAAGATGCGATTATTGTATCCTCGCCGGATGAAGCGAAGTCACTTCGTAAGATGAAACAAGCTGGCGTCGTTAGTCAATCAACTCAGACTATAGAAAATGTTCAGGAAATCATTAACATCATCATGACCAAAGTATTTGATTTGCGATTTGTGAATACCATTTGTTATCCCACAAAACGGAACCAAAGTCAGATTAAAGAATTAGCAAAACAATGTGATGTTATGATTGTCATTGGGTCCTATACCAGTGCAAATTCAAAACGGCTAACAGCATTGGCAAAAGAAAGAAATGCCCATTCCTTTCAAGTAACATGTGCAAATGAGATAAGCCCTAAATGGCTTAAAAGTGCTGAAATTGTGGGCGTGTCTGCTGGTGCCAGTACACCAGATAATATTATTGATGAAGTTTTAACTAAAATAAAAGAGATCGGGCAAGTCCCGGAGGAGACTATTTATGGCTGAAAAAGGATCATTTGATATAAAAGTTGGTTTAGCTGAAATGCTAAAGGGCGGCGTTATTATGGATGTCATGAACGATGAACAGGCTAAAATCGCAGAAGATGCGGGCGCTGTGGCCGTCATGGCATTAGAAAGGATACCTGCGTTAATACGGGAGGAGGGTGGTATAGCCCGCGCCAGCGATCCTGAAATGATAAGGGCAATTCAATCAGCTGTCTCCCTTCCTGTTATGGCCAAGGTACGAATTGGACATTTTGCCGAAGCGCAAATATTGGAAGCCATGGAAGTCGATTTTGTGGATGAAAGTGAAGTGCTCACACCTGCGGATGAACATAATCATATTTGGAAACATGATTATAAGGTTCCTTTTGTATGCGGATGCCGCAATTTGGGAGAAGCACTCAGGCGAATTGGGGAAGGGGCTGCCATGATTCGAACAAAAGGAGAAGCGGGTAGCGGAAATATTGTGGAAGCGGTGAGGCATATGCGTCAGGTTCAAAGTGATATGAAAAAATTAACCGTTATGGATCAGGACGAACTTATGGCAGCGGCGAAAGAAATGGGCGCGCCGTTTGAACTTGTACAACAGGTGGCCAAATTGGGAAAATTGCCTGTTCCGAACTTTGCAGCAGGGGGAATTGCAACACCTGCAGATGCATCTCTTATGATGCAATTGGGTGCAGAAACTGTCTTTGTCGGATCAGGTATATTTATGAGCGACGATCCCGCACCAAGAGCGAAAGCAATTGTCAATGCGGTGACCTACTACAAAGATCCTAAAAAATTGGCGGAAATTTCAAGTGGACTTCAGTCTGCAATGAAAGGATTGGATATGTCGGAGATTCCAGAAGGTGAGCGTCTTCAGGAACGGGGTTGGTAAGGCCCAAGGCTTACTGAATAAAATGATAGGTGTTTTGGCACTTCAGGGGGATTATGAGAGGCATTCGCACATTTTGGATTTATTGCAATTACAATCGATGGAAATTCGCTATCCTGATGAACTGGGAATGATTCATGGTTTGGTTATTCCTGGTGGGGAATCCACCACAATGACGGATTTAATGGATAGAAATGGCTTTTATAAACCTATTCGAAAATTTGCAAAAGATCACCCAATACTTGGGACTTGCGCTGGATTAATTATAATGGCAACTTCTGTGCCTAATTCCAGAGTTGAACCGTTGGGAATTCTGAATATTGAAGTGGATCGCAATGCTTATGGCCGGCAAGTACATTCATTTACAGATCAGTTACCAGTTCGATTAGATGGGCGTGAGACACAAGTCTCTTCTACGTTTATCCGTGCACCAAAAATTACTAGGATAGAAGCAGGAATTGAAGTTATTTGCGAATATAAAGGGAATCCAGTGGCTGTAAAGCAAGGATTACATATGGGATTGTCTTTTCATCCGGAGCTGGATAATGTGACATTATTTCATGACTTCATATTTAACAAACAGTTAGACAATAAACTTTCTCCAGAATTCCATGCAGCTTAAACTCCTCCCCTTTATAAAATCACCTGCTGATATTCGGAATTATTCTCCGAAAGAGTTACGCCAATTGGTCGAAGAAATTCGGTTCCATACGATTGATGTAGTTAGTGAGGTTGGAGGTCACTTATCGTCCACATTGGGTGTGGTTGAACTTACAGTAGCACTTCACAAAGTTTTAAATACACCTGTGGATAAGATTATTTGGGACGTGGGTCATCAGGCATATGCCCACAAACTAATCACGGGTCGATTTGATACCTTTCCAACCATACGGCAATATGGTGGTTTGAGTGGGTTTCTTAAACGTTCAGAAAGTGAATATGACGTATTTGGTGCGGGGCATGCATCGACATCCATTTCAGCTGGAATGGGTATTGCTGAATCGCAAAAACATACAAATGAAAATTTTAAAGTAGTTTCAGTAATCGGTGATGGTGCCATGACAGGTGGGCTTGCATTTGAAGCATTAAATAATGCTGGACATTTAAGAACACCTATGTTGGTAGTTCTTAATGATAATGAAATGTCAATTAGTCCAAATGTCGGTGCAATAAACACCTATCTCACCAAGATTGCAACCAATCCGATTTATAATAGAATTCGAGATGAAATTTGGAAACTGTCAGGGAAATTGCCAATTGGTAAAAAAACAACCCGATCCTTACTCCATCGACTGGAAGAAAGTTTAAAATCCCTATTAGTGCCTGGAATGCTTTTTGAAGAATTGGGGTTTCGATATTTTGGTCCTATTGACGGACATAATATTGATGAGTTAGTCCAAACAATTGAGCGCATAAAAGATTTGAAAACACCTGCCTTGCTCCATATAATAACTAAGAAAGGGAAGGGTATGGGTGTTGCGGAGGATGACCCTGTGAAATACCATGGTGTGAAACCTAACGGTTCATCGAATGGAAAAGTAAAAACATCCAAACCCACAATATCATTTCAAGATGTATTTGGATCCTTGGCTTGTGAAATTGCCCGAAACCGGGAAGATATGGTTTGTATTACTGCAGCCATGGGAGAAGGAACAGGATTGGTTCCATTTGCCAAAGAATTTCCAAATCGGTATTATGATGTAGGGATTGCAGAAGGACACGGTGTTACGTTTGCGGCTGGGTTAGCTACTGAAGGTGTTCGACCAATTGTAGCAATTTATTCAACCTTTCTACAGCGTGCTTTTGACCATATCGTTCATGATGTTGCCATTCAACATTTACCCGTTGTTTTCTGTTTGGATCGTTCGGGTATTGCGGGTGAAGATGGACCAACTCACCATGGTGTGTTGGATATTGCTTATTTGAAATGTATTCAAGATTTAGTGCTTGTCTCACCCAAAGATGGAAATGAATTACGTCATCTACTATATACAGCATTGGATTATCAGGATGGGCCTTTTGCCATTCGATACCCAAAAGCATCATCAGTTACATTTGATCCTCATGGGCAAGCCGAACTCCTTCCCATTGGTAGTTGGGAAACTTTATTGCCTGGTACAGAAGTGGCTTTATTGGCCCTGGGTCCTCAAGTGAATGACGCATTGGGTGCTGCGAAAGAATTATCTCACTTAGGTATAAGTTGCGAGGTTGTGAACTGTCGATTTATTAAACCAATGGATGAAGCATATTTAACCTCGATAAAAAACCGGTTTAAAAATGTAATCACGATAGAAGAGGGGATAGTTACTGGCGGATTTGGTGAAGGTGTTACAGCATGGTTGACTTTGAATGGCTATAAAGGAAATGTAAAAACTATAGGATTGCCAGATGAATATATTGAACATGGTCAGAGAGAATTATTGCTGAAGAAATTTGGTGTATGTCAAGAAGCTATTATTGAATTAGTCAGATCAATAAAACAATTATCTAAAATAAATATTTAGACAATCGAATGAGTTCAATTATCTTAGTATTTTTAGGTTTTACGATTCTTTACATTGGATATCGGTATTATTCTAAATTTATTGGGCAGCGTATTTATGATATTCAAGAAGAAAACCAAATTATGCCGTCTAAAGAATATGAAGATGGTATTGATTTTGTCCCAACAAAAAAACATATTTTATTTGGCCACCATTTTACATCTGTTGCCGGTGCAGCACCCATAATCGGACCCTGTGTTGCCGCTTATTGGGGATGGTTACCGGCATTAGTATGGATTTTATTTGGTACGATTCTTATGGGTGCTGTCCATGATTTTGGGGCATTGGTTATTAGTGTGAAAGAAAAGGGAAGAAGTATTGCAGATATCGCTTCCACGACAATAAGTAAACGTGCCAGATTAATGTTTTTAATTTTTATTCTTCTTCTCGTGTGGCTTGTTTTAGCTGTTTTCGCCATGGCCATAGCTGATTTATTCGTAGGAATTCCTGCTTCCGTAATTCCCATTAATATTGAAATTATTATCGCCATAATGGTGGGATATTTGATTTATAAAAAGAAAATGAACATTTTGATCCCATCCCTTGTTGCTTTAGCATTATTGTATTTTTTTGTTTGGGTGGGCACAAAAGTACCCGTCGACTTTACAAAAACTATGGAAGTGCAGGAAGCGAAGAACCTATGGATTATTCTGCTATTTATATATTCGTCAATTGCCAGCCTTCTACCCGTGTGGACATTGCTCCAACCACGGGATTATATTAACAGTCATCAGTTATTTGTCGGTTTGGGTTTATTATTTCTTGGCATTTTGGTTGCACAGCCAGTGGTTGATGCACCCGCTATACGATCATTTTCAGAACCGGATGTACCCGGTTTATTTCCGCTCCTTTTTGTTACGATTGCATGCGGGGCCATTAGCGGTTTTCATGGTCTAGTTGCATCGGGTACCTCCTCAAAACAATTAGAACATTTATCCGATGCCAGAATGGTGGGATATGGTGGGATGATTGGTGAAGGAACTTTGGCATTAGCGACAACCATCGCTGCTGTGGCAGGAATATCTTTGGTTACGCAATGCAACCTACCTTCAGTAGGGCAAGTTCCTGATTTGAATTGGGCTATTTATTATGATACTTGGGCTCATGCAAGCGGGAATAAGGCGGCAGCTTTCGTTTTGGGAGGAGGTGCGCTGATACAATCTCTTGGTTTTCCGGCACAAATGGCCAATACACTAATGGCTGTTCTTGTCATCTCATTTGCGGCTACGACGTTGGATACAGCCACTCGGATTCAACGATTTATTTTGAATGAATTTGGTGTAGCAACACAAATTAAATCATTAACAAATCGATATTTTGCAACAGCAATTGCCGTTGTGCCTGCTATCTTTTTGGCATTTTGGAATATCGTCGACTCTGGGTCTGGAACCGCACGACAGGCCGGATGGGTGTTATGGCCCATATTTGGCGCCAGTAACCAAATGTTAGCCGCGCTTACCTTGATGGTGCTTACGCTTTATTTCTGGCAAAAGAAAAAACCGATTTTACCTTTACTTGTTCCAATGTTGTTCATTATGTTCGTTACATTGACAGCATTGGTAACCAATGCGATTACTTTTTATGGGCATAATGGGATTTTGTTTTCCCTAACAATCCTATTAATAGGACTCATTATTTGGATGGCATATGAGGGAATGATTAAGGTGTTAGAAATTCGCAGAACACAGTAAATTTATCATGTATAAATTGATGTAAAATCGATATGGCAACACAAAAAGAATTATTTAAAGACATGAAAAAAAAATGGGAAGAAGAAATAAAATCTTCTTCTACTCGAGATTACAACTTTGACACATTAAGTGGTGAGAAAATAGATTCACTTTATTTACCAGATAATCCAGAAGAACAATATTTGGAGAAATTGGGATTTCCAGGACAATTTCCATACACTCGAGGAGTCCACGCGAATATGTATCGTGGTAAGTTGTGGACAAAGAGACAGTTTTCTGGATTTGGTACGCCGGAAGAGACCAATGCTCGTTATCATTCTTTACTCAGTAAGGGGCAAACGGGCCTTTCTGTAGCCTATGATATGCCCACACTCATGGGTTATGATCCAGATCATCCGTGGGCACGAGGGGAAGTAGGGAAGTGTGGTGTGAATGTAGCTTCTATCAAGGATATGGAACGTTTATTTGAAGGCCTTAATCTGGGAGATATCTCCGTATCACAAACGATTAATGGTCCCGCAGTAATTTTATTGGCTTTCTATATTGCTGTTGCTGAAAACCAGAGTGTGCCCTTATCCAATTTAAAAGGAACACTCCAAAATGATATATTAAAAGAATTTATCGCCCAAAAAGAATGGATATTCCCACCGAAACCGTCCATGAGAGTCATTACGGATATGATGGCATTTTGTACAGAACATATGCCAAAGTATAATACAATTTCTATATCAGGTTACCATATCCGAGAGGCGGGATCTACGGCAGCCCAAGAACTGGCATTTACTCTGGCAAATGGGTTTACTTATGTGGAATACGCTATGGCTGCTGGGTTGGATGTGGATGCATTCGCTCCCCGTTTATCTTTCTTTTTTAATTCTCATTTGGATTTTTTTGAAGAAATTGCAAAGTACCGTGCGGCTAGGCGCATTTGGGCTAAACGTATGAAAAATAAATATAATGCTAAAGATGCTCGTTCCTGGAAATTACGATTTCATACCCAAACTGCAGGCTGTTCCTTAACAGCACAACAGCCAGAAAATAATATTGCAAGAACGGGATTTCAAGGGTTAGCGGCGGTTCTTGGTGGTACGCAATCACTTCATACAAATTCTATGGATGAAACATTGGCATTACCTACAGATAAATCTGCTGAAATTGCCCTCCGTACCCAGCAGTTAATTGCTTTTGAAACGGGCGTAGCCAATGTGGCTGATCCATTAGGCGGTTCTTGGTATGTAGAATCATTGACAGATCAAATGGAAGCTCAAGCAGAAAAATATTTTGATGAGATTGAAAACTTAGGCGGCGTTATTCCGGCGATTGAACGAGGATATTTTCAAATGGAAATTGCCCGTGCTGCTTCCGATTACCAACAAAGGATTGATGACAAACAACTCATTCATGTAGGTGTAAATGCATTTATTAAACATGATGAAGAAATTGAAATTCCCTTATTAGAAATTGGAGATGAGGCTGAAAATCGACAGGTAAAAGCATTAACACAGTTACGGAAAGAGCGGGATGAAAATGCAGTGCAATTGGCGTTAAGTCAAATCCAAGAAGCCTGTGCTAATGGTGAAAATATTATGCCACCCATCATTGCAGCAGCCAAATCATTTGTGACAATGGGTGAAATTATTGTGGCAATGAAAGCTGAATTTGGAGAATGGAAGGAAGCTGCCGTATTTTAGGAGAACATTATGAATAGTAACAAGAAATTCATTCTCATGATTACGGGTATTATCACCGTTGTTATTTTTTGGATTAGCTGGGTATCACTAAATCCCGCTGATGAAAAAGCAATGGCGACCTTTGTATCTGTGGATGAATTATTAGAAGACAATATCACCCATAGGACAAAATTAGGTGGTTTAGTCAAAGATGGATCAATCGTTATTTCTGAAACCAATCATCTCGATTGCGTGTTCATCTTAAAGGAGGGCGATTTGGAGCTAGAGGTAAAATATGGCCGTACTCGTCCCGATTTATTTAAAGATGGTGCGGAAGTCATTGTAACTGGACTATATGAAAATGGCGTATTTCACGCCGATGAATTGCAGACCAAATGTGCATCTCGTTATGAAGGCGACCTACGGAACGAAAAGAGTTATAATTTAAGTGAAATTGACTCATGACTCCAATTGCAGGTAGTGTTGCAATGAACTTGGCCTTCGGGTTTAGTATCCTCACAGTTCTTACACTTTTCCTATATAATAAAAATGGTGATGAACGTCTTTTTTTAACTGGACAACGCTTAGCATTAGGTATATCGTTTTTTGTCTTCCTGGCTACATTTATACTTGCCTATCAATTAGTTCAAAGTAATTTTGATATTGACTATGTAGCCCGATATACAAGTCTGGAAACACCGGTCGTTTATAAAATATCTGCTTTATGGGCCGGGCAGTCCGGTTCTCTTTTATTTTGGCTATTTATATTATCCATTTATACCACAATTGTAATTCTTCAAAATCAGCAAAAACATAATTCGCTAATGCCATGGGTAATCATAACACTTGCGATTGTTCAAATGTTTTTTCTTGTGTTGACAAATTATGTAACGAATCCATTTAAACCCACTGATGCTGATTTTATTGTGTCAAATGGTAATGGACTTAATCCACTGCTTCAAAATGTAACCATGGCCACTCACCCGCCAACTCTTTATTTAGGCTATGTTGGTTTTTCTGTTCCATTTGGATTTGCAATTTCCGCAATGATAAATCGGGATACAAGCCCACTATGGATACAAAGTATACGAAGGTGGGCTTTAGTCTCTTGGTTATTTTTAAGTATTGGAATTATCCTCGGTGGATGGTGGGCTTATCGTGAGTTAGGATGGGGTGGCTACTGGGCTTGGGACCCTGTGGAGAATGCTAGTTTTATGCCATGGTTGACGGCAACAGCTTTTGTTCATTCCATTATTATCCAAGAGAAAAAGGATATGCTCAGAGTATGGAACATGGCGCTAATTATTATTACTTTCACGCTTTGCATTTTTGGAACATTTCTCACAAGATCTGGTGTCATGAGTTCGGTTCACTCATTTACAGGATCTTCATTGGGCCCAATCTTTTTGACCTTTGTATTTTCAATTATGATTGTTTCTTTTGGTATGATGTATTTTAGGAGGAATGAATTGAGATCTACCAAAAAAATGGAATCTTTCACGTCAAGAGAAAGTGGATTTCTATTCAATAACATGGTATTTGTTGTCATGTGTTTTGCTGTATTCTGGGGGACCCTTTTTCCAGTATTTTCTGAAGCTATTCGAGGAACTAAAATCACAGTTGGCCCACCATTTTTCAATCAAATTAATATACCCATTGGCCTAATATTATTGGCATTAACCGGAATTGGACCCTTATTAGCCTGGCGTAAAACAGGGAAGAAAAGCCTGATTCGAAATTTCACATTTCCAATTATTACCGGTCTAATTGTTGCCATCCTTTTACTCATTATTGGTTTGAGAGGTGCCGTTGTTATTTCCTTTAGTTTAGGCGCATTCGTCACAGCCACCATTACAACGGAATTCACTCGGGGTATCCAAGCCCGAAGGAAAAAATTTAATGAATCCATCATTACTGCTCTAATCAAAATAGTTAGTAAGAATCGATCTCGGTACGGGGGGTACGTGGTTCATTTGGGTATTGTATTTATGTTTGTAGGGTTTACAGGTCATGCATTCGACCAAGAAAAAGAATTCAGCCTGAAAGTAGGGGAAAGCAATTACGTGGCGGGATATAATTTTAAGTTGATCCAAATGTCAGAAACAGAGCGCCCAAATCATTATGCATGGATTTCAGACTTAAGGGTGACCAATGACGAAGGTAAATTTGTGACAAACCTTCATCCTGAAAAGCGGATATATTTTCACAGGAACCCTGACCCGAATCGTCGGCAACCCCATAGTGAATTGGATATATATACTACAATGAATCGAGATATTTATTCAATCTTTTCAGGCGTAGATAGTGAAAACAGTGTTGCATTCATTAAAATAATGGTAAATCCATTGGTCCAGTGGGTATGGCTTGGTGGATACATATTAGTATTTGGTACCATCGTGGCCTTGTGGCCGAGGAAAGATCAATAATGGATATAATTAGGGAATACGGATTTATAATCATATTTTTTATTATGCCCGTGATTTTTGTAATTCAGCCATTATTTCTACCCATGATAGAAAAAAAGAAAAATCAATTAAGTGTTGATGGCCTGAAACGAAAAAAACTATTAATATATCGTCAAATCAAAGAGTTGGAAATGGACCATGATATTGGCAATATAAATGAAAGTGACTATAAATTAAGCCGGGAGGCATTAAAACAGGACGTTTCTGAAATCATTACAAAATTGAATTCGCTTTAAAATGCCCGCAGTCCTGACTGTTTCAAATATATCAAAATCCTTTGATCGTCGTCTAATACTAAAAGATATATCATTCACCCTCAACCAGGGTGAAACTATTGTTCTAATGGGGAAAAACGGTGTTGGGAAATCAACACTATTGCGAATATTGGCACGAATTATGGCCTGTGATGGTGGGCAGATCTCTTTCCAAAATAAAGATTTATTAAAAGGGAGTCCATGCGATCGTCATAAATTGTTATACCTTGGACATGCGCCAGCGATGTACACCACCCTTTCCGCCAAAGAAAATATAAAATTGGCATTAACACTTAGAGGGATGACTGTTGGTTTATCTGAAATTCAAAATCAGTTAAATTATTTTGGGATCGGAACCCAGTCCAATGATCCAATATCAATATATTCTCAGGGCATGCTCCAGCGTTTAAAATTAGCTTATGCTGAATTGGTTAATTGGAATTTATTATTAATTGATGAACCATTTTCCGGATTGGACACAGATGGTGTCGGGTTGGTTGAGACAGCATTACATCGTTGGAAAGAAATAGGAAAATCCTTAATTCTTGTTTTACATAATCAGTCTCGAGCTAAAGAATTTGGTGATCGAATCCTTTACATTCAAAATGGATCAATTGAATAATAATTATGTTTTTCATATTACTGAAAAAAGAATTATTTGTCGAATTTCGATCGAGAGAAGTCACGCTATCTATGCTTGTTTTTGGCTTATCTATTATACTTACATTTGCATTCTCATCCAATGTTTCTCCAACGATCATCGCAAATTATGCGCCTGGTATGTTTTGGATAATGGTATTATTTGTTGCGGTCATTGGCGTGCATCGTTCTTTTTCTTATGAAAAAGAATTTGATGCATTTTCTATGTTAATCAGTGCACCCATTGATAGAGGATTTATTTTTCTGTCTAAATGGATAAGTGGATTTATATTTTTGACAATTATGGAAGCATTAATAATCATACCATTCTTTAAATTTTTGATGATTGATTTTCCATCTCAACCGTGGATAGCTATTGGTACAACCATGTTAATTAATTGTGCGATAATGGCCATTGCAAGTTTGGTTTCCGGTATTGCAATGCGAGCGAGATTAAGTGAAGTTTTATTGCCAGTATTGTTGTTTCCATTGGTTTCGCCTGTAATCATTGCAGCTACAAAAATATCCGGCAGTATAATGGCTGGGGACCCATTTTCGTTTTGGCAAATATGGTTATTAATCGTACTCACAGTTATTGTAATTTTCGGGCTCGTTGGATACACCTTATTTGATTTTATTGCTGAAGAATAATGAAAATATTTTTAAATAATAAGACGAACCGAACTTGGTTTGTGCTAATCATTGCTATGATGCTTTTTAATGTATGGAACGTTATTGTGAACACACCCATGGTTCCGGAACAGCACTGGGCACAAAAAATATTTTATGTACATGTACCATCAGCCTGGGTTGGATTTTTATCCTATTTTGTTGTCATGGTGGCAGGAATTATGTTTTTTATAAAAAAGGACGACCATTGGGATGATGTGGGACTTGCAGCAGCAGAATTGGGTACAGTATTTATGGCGTTGGTGTTAATTACGGGGCCGATATGGGCCACACCTATTTGGGGGAAACCCTGGATCTGGGAGCCCAGATTGACCACAACACTTATTTTGTTTCTTATATATATAGGGTATTTCATGATGCGATCTTTTGGAGGCCATGTTGAACGGGTAAAGCGATATGCAGCCGCTTTGGGAATAATTGCATTTGTAGATGTACCTATTATCTTCGTATCTGTTAAGTTTTGGACGCCGGAAATCCAGTCACATCCCCAAGTAGAAATGGCTCAACAACCATCAGGGATATTGACACCCTTTTTATTATCGTTGGGTATTTTTACTCTGCTTTATGCACTCATGCTTACGTATAAAATTCATGTGATTCGTATCAAAAACAATGTGGGTAGTAATGTATAATTTCTTTGAATATTTTTTGGCAGTTTATTTGATCGTTTTTTGTGCAATTCTTGGG
>Ga0208895_1000637_pt1 | contig 15927 bp, 12 predicted proteins | sample ETNtaG_10_FD_185765 | JGI IMG/M metagenome (GOLD analysis project Ga0208895, IMG submission 185765) | Marine microbial and viral communities from oxygen minimum zone, Eastern Pacific Ocean - ETNP201302SV82 (SPAdes) (version 2) | ecosystem: Environmental > Aquatic > Marine > Oceanic ... | reverse complement strand
ATCGAGGGACAACGATACCAGATCGAAGCCTACTTACGCGAGGGTTTCAGTTACCGAGAAATTGGAAATCGTTTGAAAGTGAGCCACAGCACGATAAGTCGAGAGGTTCGGCGTAATAGAATTCGCGGTACGCATTATCTTCCTGAGGTTGCGCAATCAAAAACGGTTAAGCGACGGCGAAGTGCAGCAAAATATAGTGTACCAGCACTCACTGTTACGTTTGTCGAGTTTGGCTTGAATCAAAAGTGGAGTCCCGAGCAAATATCAGGTGTGGGTAAACTTATCGGTCACCCAGTGAGCCACGAGTGGATTTACGGCTACGTGCAACGCGATAAATTATCGGGAGGCAAGTTACACAAACAGCTGCGTCATGGCCGACGTAAGTACCGAAAAGGCAGTCGCGCGACACGCGTAATTATCCCGAACCGCATTGGTATTGCGCATAGGCCTGCTACCGTTGATAAAAAGAAACGCTTTGGCGATTGGGAAGCCGATACCGTATTAGGGAAAAATGGAACGGGTGCGATTGTGAGTTTAGTTGAGCGCAAAAGTAAGTTTTATCTAATTCGTAAGGTGCCGGCGAAGAGCGCAGCGGAAGTCAGTCGTGCAATGATTAGTATGTTATGGCGCTATCGCAGGCATGTGCACACTATTACCGCGGATAATGGAACCGAATTCTGCGGGCACGAGTTGGTCGCTGAAAAGCTGAAAACAGACGTCTACTTCGCTAATCCCTATTCGTCTTGGGAGCGAGGTTTGAATGAGAACTTTAACGGGTTACTGCGGCAGTACATCAGCAAAGGCACAGACCTAAACACAATAACAGATGAGCAGATTGCGCAAGCGCAACGTGCTCTGAATTTGAGACCAAGGAAGTGCCTTGGTTACAAACAGCCAGAAGTTGTCTTTAATAAATTACGCGGAGCGGCCTAATTTAGCGAGTGGTGCACTTCGGACTTGAATTCGCGCTTTATTGATAAAGGCTATTAGTCCGAAGAAAGCGAAGCATTCCTGAAGCAACAATGTACGCGCAATTTTACACAAAACAATTCCGCTGAAGCATCAATACTAATATTATAGTTAACAATGAGATACCTTTTATCACAGTAATTTGCACAATCAAATATAAGTGAATAAAAACTACCAAGAAAAAATAATTATTGATGGCCGACTTTACCCTCACGTCATTAGTCAATAAAGTAGTATTTGTTGAGAATAGATTAGAGACAGAGAATAATATGAAAAAAGAAATGTTGCGATTAGCGTTTATTGGCGGTGGAATCAATTCTGCTGTGGGTTATGTACATTTTGCAGCAACACAACTCGATGCTAAATTCCGAGTAGTAGCGGGTGTGTTCAGTAAGGATCGGGAGACAAATCAGAATACTGCACAATATTGGAACATACCAAAAGAGAAAGCTTATGATAACTATGAAGGTATGATAGAAAACGAAGAAAAAAATATCGATGCAGTGGTTATATTGACGCCTACGCCAAATCATGAAGAAATTATCATATACCTATTAGAGAAAAACATACCCATCATTTGTGAAAAAGCCATAACATGTGGATTGAAAGAGTTAGATCAAATAAAACGTTACTATAATCCGGATAAACACTTTTTAGCCGTAACCTACAACTACAGTGGTTATGCTATGGTTCGGGAACTTAAACATGTTATCGATTGTGGAAGTATCGGGGAAGTCCAAAAAATACACTTGGAAATGCCGCAAGAGGGCTTTAAACGTCCTCCTGACATCGCTGGTAAAAAGAGTAAACCTCAAGAATGGCGGCTAAAAGATTATGAGATACCCACAATATGTCTAGATCTAGGTGTTCACCTTCACCATCTATCTAGTTTTTTACTTGGGGTAGAACCAAACTCAGTTTGCGCCAATTTTTCTAACCATTCCGACTTCGATGACTTAATTGATGATGTAACAATGCTGCTAAAATACCCAAACGGTATTAGTGGAACAATGTGGATGTCAAAGACTGCTATAGGGCATAGGAATGGTTTAAGAATAAGAGTATATGGGACTAACGGAAGTGCTGAGTGGTTCCAACTTGATCCTGATGAATTAAAAATAAATAGAAGTGATGGCAGTAGGGAAATTATAGATAGGGCCGGAGGTTGCAAATATGCAAGCTTATTCCGCTACAACAGGATGAAACCAGGTCACCCTACTGGTTTTATAGAAGCTTTTGCAAACCTTTATAGTGACATTGCAGATGCTTTATCAAGTCATTTGGCGGGAAAGGGTGTTGCTCATAATTATGTCTTTGGTCTAGAACATTCAAAAAATGGCTTGGAATTATTTTCTGCAGCCAAAAAATCTGCAGCAGATAATGTGTGGACGGATACCTTGAACTACTCAGATTAACGAATTACGATTGTAAGAATTTCAAGTCCCAGTACGTTTTATTTCGACTCCATATTTTGAAGCTTTGCTGGGACTCTTTAAAAGGAACAACGAACAAATCAGCTATTGGCGATACTAAAATTGAATTTTTGGTCTAGTAACGTCTGCTTAGCTACTGGGTTGTAGCCTTGCTTATCCCATTTAAGCCAAGTAGAGCTTCTTGATGGACATAAAAGTCGAATTTCCTCATTAAATGACACCTCGGTTTGGTACTTAGCTAACCACGCTACCAACCCTGTTTCATGACTTACAATCAATGTAGTCATTGGCGAATTAACTAACTTAGCCATTGTTTTTAAATACCACTCATGGTGATTAACAATGTCTGTTGCGGATATTACATGTATGACTCTTAATGACCTTTTTTTAAAAGCTGCCACTGCATGTGAAAAATAGGTCCCACAGTTTATTTCGATATCGTAATAGTCACTGTCCGATAATAAATTAGCATCCATTGAGATACACCAGTCTCGCTCGATATAAGGTGGTAGACTACGCGATAACTTTAAATGCTGCTTCAAGCTCTCTCGTGAAACCCTTCCGTGAAAACCTAGGCTGTAGGGTTGCACTTCCACCTCACCCTGCTCAATATTTTTCCCAGAAGAATTTATAATTGAAACGTTAGAAAGGTACCATCCCTCTGGGATAATGTGGTCAAAAGCATTTGTCCCAGTATCAAAGGTATCTTGGACAAGACCATAGTCTTTTGCAGCATCAGTTACTAGCTTATTAGTGAAATACGTAATAGCACCACCCTTTGCTTTATCACTTGTTAATATACCGCATCGTTCTACCTCAAGTGATTTAATGTCACAAGCGACACCTTCTGCTAGTGCCCAATTATCATGTTTTAGTTCGTCCATAACGAAGTTGAAGTATTGGTCGTAACCGGCTTTGTATATGCGCCCTCTGCCAAGTTCGGAAAAGGACCAAATTTTTTCTTGCTCAGCTTTGGCACCTACAGCATGAGCGTTTGCGCGCGCCTCGTTTGAGAGCAATGGAACAGAATATAACCATTGTTGCACTTTTACTGAGTTTTCAAACTTACCAGAAAATAGCTTGTCATATCTGAATGGAGAACGCGCGAGATAGTCAGCATAATGAATAAATGCCATCCAATTAGGACCAAGACCAAGGTTGAGACAAATAACATCCTGCAACAAAAATCTCTCAAAAATACAGTCATGCCCGTAAGAAGTTGGCGTTAAATTGTCTAAAACTTTAGCCAAAGGCCCCTTAATGGCAACAGACATGAAAGGATCATTGCTTCTCACTACACCTTTTTGCTTTCTAAAGAATTCAGGGAAAGGGCCTATTTCACTCTCGGTTGACAATACTTTAAAAGTAACTGGCGATGAGATAGTATGCTTGCCAAAGGAATAAGAATAGGTAGGAACTATAATACTTCCCTCACTACCTACGCTTTCACACAAACTTGAGAAAAAAGCTTCATTCACTTCATCAATATTAGTTGCCCCTTTTAAAAGGCCAAACATACCTAAAGATGATGTTACAAAAAGATTATCCCCAAGCCTCACACCCACTGAACGAAGGCCATCGATAATATCTTGCCGACTGTAGACTAGCTTACTATTTATTTTTTTCATCGATGATTTCTGCAATGCCCCCGAGTGTTCTAAACTGTTCTGACTGAGTATCCTCAGGCGTAAGCTCTACATTGAACTCTTCCTCTATTGCCACAATAAACTGCATTAATCCAAAAGAATCTAAAATCCCCCCTTCGAGGTAACGAAGTTTGTTTATATCGTGTTTCGAAGCACTCGGAATATCTGATAAATCAGATAGTACTCTGTAGAGTTGCCACACTGTACTTTTCATACTTAGTTCCTATTTAATAAAACAAAAATGCTTTTCATAAATCTGTTGACTGGAGTTAAAGGTTTAAAAATCGGAAACAGTCACGCTAATTCGTGCTTCGATGGAGCCGTTTAAGAATATGAGTTTACCTTTAATTCGTACCATAGCAAACAGGTACAATAATCAAATATTAAGCGCGTTTATTTTAGATACGAATATATCTTCGTATAAACTTAGGCAGTGCTTACGTTGAATTTTGCCCAATGGGGTTTTTGGTAATTCATTTACTTGCCTAAAAAAGATTGGAACCTGATGTGAAGCTAAGTATTTCATGCAATAACTTCTTAACTCATTTATCTCTATTTTATGATCTGCAACAAATACGGCAGCAATTAACTCGCCAAGCTTTTCGGATGGGACAGGAAATACAGCTGACTCTTGTATTCCCTCAAAATTATTTACAATGTTTTCGACGTCTTCTGGGTAAATATTTATACCACCAGAAATAATTATTTCTTTCTTTCTCCCCTTAAAATACAGAAAACCATCATCGTCCAAGAAGCCCAGATCACCAGTGTAAAAGTAACCAGCTTTTACTACCCTGCCTGTCAATTCTGCTTTTTCAAAGTAGCCTAGAAAAGCTGTAGTTGATTTAACCGTTATCTCACCGACCTCATAATTCCCTAAAGCCTCATCATTTACGCCACGGATTACTATTTCAGCGTCGGGCACTGCTCTCCCCACACTGGCAAGCTTTTCCTTGTAAGTGATAATATCAAAGTCGGTAACGGTTCCGACCTCAGAAGCTCCATAGCACTCGTGGAAATGGCATGGAAGTAGTTCTATCAATTTTTCTTTTACTTCCTTATCCAGAGAGGATGAACTGGACACTATTCGTTTTAATGATTTAAAGTCTTGGTTCTGCTGCTCAAGTAATGGAAGAAGTGCGGTCAGTTGCGACGAAACGCCTATAGTAAAAGTAACACTATATTCTCGGATATTGCTTATCCAAGAATGCGGTTCAAATTCCTTAAGCAATACGCAAGTTCCACCTAAAAGCAGAGGAAGCAAAGTCAAGCGTTGACCGAGAGAGTGGTATTGCGGAGTGCCGCAAAGAATTGAGTCGTATGGGTGCAAATCGTATAACTTGCTTGCAGAAAGCGCCCTGTTTATTTTTGTCGCTTGAGAGAAAATTATTGGTTTAGGGTCGCCAGTTGAGCCTGATGTCATCGTCAATATATAAGGCGCATCCTCGCTTTCTGATGGTGAATAGGACAGCCTTCCAAAATCTTGCAAGCGTCCCAAATCTACTGCCTTTACTTCACTAAATATTGGAATTTTTCCCTCATGAACTATAAATTTCGCTTTGCTCGTAATAGCAGCCTTTAAGATCTGGTGGTTTTTATACTTTGGATTTAGAGGCACTAGAATAGCGCCAATATCGGCCAGCGCAAGCATAGTTATTGTCATTTGGATACCGTTCGGTAACACGGTTAAGACGCTAACCCCTTTTTTAATACCAAGAAAACAAAATTTCTCTGCATACTCCTCAACTAAATTCAAAAGCTCGTCGTATTTTAGGGACTCATTTCCAAAAACTAAAGCTACTTTTTTATCAACTTTATGTCGTCTGATGATCGAGAGGATAGACTTTTTTGTATTTTTCATATTGCTTTACTTAACAACTTATCAGTCTAATATTTGCTTAAACATTTAGCCTTTAACTCTTCAAATCTACGTATGCTGAAGTGTTAATTCGCAGCGCTTATTCCAAGCATTTGGATAGTCTTGTTTTATGGCTTGGATGCAACGTATCCATACAGCAAGGCCCGCTTTGAACGCTTCCAGAGTCTTTGACTCATCCTCATATGAATACAATAAAGAGATTAAAGGACAGTGAAAGTACAACATGGTTCCTTTAATAACATGAAAAAGATGACTATTAATACTTCCTTTATAAGCGAATATCAGTCTTGATTGTGCTTTTAACATATCCGATGCTTCTTTTCTTGAAAGAAACTGACGCTCTGAAATGTCAATCAAATAATCGCATATAGATTTCAGCTCAGGTATTGCCGCCAGTTCTTCCGGCTTCTCAATGAATAATGTATCAAAAAACTCAGTTTTTATTTTTTCAATAATAAAATTTTTATCTCGAGTACCGGGAGCGCAAATCACGTCATCTACTTCGAGCGGTATCGCACCTTCTATCTTGGCGCCGTTTCCAACATTGTAGAACGTGGTATTTTTGTAGTTCTTTATCACTAGCTCTATTTGCTGTTTCGCTTGAACCATCAAACTACTTGCATGAACGCTGCCTTCTAGATTCCCATCAAGTTTATGCGGCGCATTTTTATTTACGATAAATTCACCCTCAAACTTTTTATCATTGTAAATGCTGTATGACGAGTGACTATTTCCACCGGTAGGGTAGCCGTTGTCTACGCCTATCATATAAATTTCTTCGAAACCCATCATAGCAGCAAAAGCAATAGCAGTATTCGCTACGAGGGGGCCACCAAAACTCAAAGACGGTAAAAATTTATTAGTTTGCTTTAAATATTGAAACTGGCTTATTACCGTACCGGCTTCTGGTCCCTTTAAACCTAAACCAGCCCATTTGTACAACGGAGGTGCCTCAGGGTAGATAACATCTACAGCAAGCAAGTTAATTTGGGATAGGTCTTTTTTGCTTACCGTTTTTACTAACACATCATAGGTGTTTTTCGGCCTTTCTACCAAGACGTGGAAGTCTGGCTTAATATTTAATTTAAGCAAAGTCGGTAATGCTGTACCCGCTGCAAAAATAACAACATCTTTTTGGTTGCTTTTCAGAACTTCTACAGCCTCATCAAGTGAAGGACCGTTTGCCACAACATATGCAGTAGAGGCGTTTAGAGTTTTTTTGTTTTTGTGTGGGGGTGTAAATACAGGGCATCGATTTTTATTGAAATTTTCAAGTGTGTGAGCCATACCAGTCACGGCATCATTATAAAAGCCATATCCCAAATGAATCTGATAAAATTTGGCATAAAATTCCTTTATTAGTAGATTTATCTTTGGTGTTGGCATATGCTGAAAACAAAAGCTACTTGATAAAGAAAACGCTCCAATTCTGTTGCATACTTGCTGAATTTCATCGAAAAACGTTGTGTATGACACGCCAATGTGCAGAAATACGCTACCGCTATTTTTGTCTACATTGTTTAGTAAATCATCCCAATCAATGCAAAACAAACTTGCATAAAATGTTTCAAAGTCGGGTTCACAAATAAATGTGTAGTCAAAGGTATGATTATTGAGTAACTCTGAAAGCGCGTAGCCAAGGCCTAGACCAAACATTATGCAGGTTGGGAAATGATCTGTTAGTGAGTTCATTTTTTTATGGTTATAAATATCTTGCGAATTTAAAGCCTCTCCCAAAGTTCTCATGTAATGTATATGAAGCCTGTCATCTTGGGCAGGACTTTTATCTACAGATAAGAACGGTGGAACCATCCCAAAAACAGGCTTTTCAACAGCCTTTTCGACTTGATGCTTTGATTGTTTTAATGGGTCCTGGCCATAAATTGGCACCTCAGAGTCCGCAGGAACAAAGTTTCCAGCACCTGATTTCGTCGCAAACACTTTAAAGCTTTCCCGAGGCGTAAAGCTCCTTATTTCTCGGTGTAACTTTGGAAAAAATTTCTCAATTGCCTTTATATTTTTTTTAAATCTAATTGCCGACTTTTTCTCAAATTCCTGTTGTCGTTTCTCGCTTTCTTTAGCAACTTCTAGCTTTGATTCAAGTTCTTTTAAAACCCGACTTAGTTCTTCCATTTGATGGTCACTCTAATACTGCTTTCTTTGTTTTAAAGCGCTGTTTCCATTTAAAGGTGTTATCAAAGAAATTAGTTGCTCGCTTCGATTTCTCATGTCACCTTCGCTGTCACTCAACCAGTACGCCAATTTCTTCAAATAATTCGTCTGTTCATAATCAAGCGCTGAAAGTGTTTTAATATCCAATTTTCTCAGGGCTTCATCAAGCCTTTTAAGCTCATTTTCTGCCTGTTCATATTCTTCTTGGCGCACTAACTCCATCAATCTTTGAGATGACAAATAAGCATTTTGAAAAGCGCACTTAACCACTTACTGCGGCCCTCTTTTGCATTTGATTAAACGCGACGTCACGGTCTTGTTGAGTAATTTGGTCCCAAGCGGACTTTATATCAGATAACAAATCGATTACCTCGCTCACTCCCGAGGCGTCATTGGTTACGCTTGAATCTAACAATCTTTCAGACATATAAATGTATAACGAGGATAAATTCGCTGATAAATCTCCACCTACCTCATGGTCTAGGCTTAGCCTCAATGAATCTATTATTGTCGTTGCTTTCGCGATAAATCTGCTCTTATTTTCTAAGTCTTTATTTTCAATATTAATCTTTGCAATCTTCATTGACTCTAAAGCGCCCTCCATTAGCATTTGAGTCACTTCATATGGGTCAGCGCTTGCCAATCGTGTTTTAAGCGCCTCCCGTTGATAATGCTTTATTTTACCATTCATAACATACTCGCTTTAATTTTTACTCAGAAAAACGTAATTTCAATTTACTCTCGTGTAAAGCCTGGCAACGAACTCAACTGACCCATTAAATAGTCGCCGGAACTTCTCATTGAAGCGATAAGAGAATCTAGAGACGCATACTTTTTACGCAAACTAGACTCAAGCTGCTGCATTCTGAATTGATGATCTAGGCGGTCATCATCAAGATCATCTTGCTGGAGATTTAAACTATCTTGACGCTGTTTCAACACGCCTGAGGAATCAACGTAATTTTCTAAAATACTCCCAAAAGTATCAGCAAGCCCGCCTTCATTAGTAAATAACTTGCCAATATCTGAGAAGTTAGTATCTAACGCTTCGTTTAAACTTCTAACTACGTTCAGCTTTTCTAATTTGCCGTTTTCGTTTAACGATAAACCAATATCAAAGATAGTCTCGAAGTCTCCCGCATTACCAACCGTTGTGGTCAACGCATTAGTTAATTGGTCCTTTATAGCGCGTACAGTTGCATCTCCGAATAAAGGGGACCTGACAGAAGAGGACTGTTGGCCTATCATATCAATAGTGTTATTGAAGGCAGAAATAAATTCATCTATCTTTTTCGTCACGCCCTCTCTATCAAAAGCGACATCTACATTCGCAGACTCATCTAATTCACTTTGCCTTCGCGCCGTAATGGTAAGACCTTGAACTGCATTACTGAAAACGTTACTCGTGCTATTTACCTGAATTCCATCTATTTCAATAATAGCATCCTGTGCAATGTCTTCGGCGTCGATCACTAGCCCGCCCGCACCACCATCGTTCGCGACTGTCGACAGCCTGTCGAGCTCTGGACTATCATTGGTAATAACCAAATCATTGCCAGTACCCGCTTCAGTGGATTCAAAAACTAATAAACTCTCTGAGCCAGTGTTAATAATGTTGGCTGAGATACCAAAAGATGCACTGTTATTGATCTCTTGTCGAATCTCGTCAAGTGTAGCACCTGGCTCTATATCTATATTGAAGGATTTGTCGCCAGCTGTAAAAGTCAATGTACCGGCGGATGTTGTTACAACTTCATCTGATGACGTGAATGCGTTACTTGGATTCGATAGGTCAGTCTGCGCTCTGCTACCTTTTGCTAATTGAACGACATTAATTTCAAACGCACCTGTAGTTGCGGTCTTATCAGCTGTGACTGATACTAAATCACCTAAATTTTCGGAGCCTCCAGGCTGGCGCACGTTGGCTGTGCGCTGATTAAACTCATCAGGCGATGCGAGCTCTTCAAATACATCTTGAAGTTTACTCATGACAGATTTTATAGCACCAATCCCCGTAAGCTGAACGCTTAGCTCAGATTCTCGGGAAGCAAATTTCTGAAGTTTTGGCTGGTTAGTAGCTTGTAGAGTAGCAGAAATTATTGCCTCTAAATCAAGACCAGATCCCACCCCAGCATTCGTAATGGTTGCCATAAAGAAAACTCCTCATTGTAGATAAATTTAAAACCTCTCATCGATAAATATGCCAGATGACAGTGTGTTTGACTTCTTAGTATCCGTTCTATTTATGTTATCTGCAATTTCAGTCAAAGCTTTAGCGATTTCTCGTAACTCCTGTGGAGGGATTTCTCTAATAACATCCCCACTCTCTTTATCCACTACTTTGACAATAGGCGGATCGTTGGCATCATCGAATTCAAAAACTAGACTTGTAGATTTAAACGACAACTGGTCGTTAACTGTCTTTAGTTTATCGACTATAGCGCTTTGAACAAACGCATTCCCTTGAGCTTTGCCTTCAGACCTTTGACTCTCTTCTTCAGTTTTTCGTTCTTCAGTAGTGCTTTTTGATATGGCAGAGCTTTGGTCTCCTTTCTTTTCAAAGTTCGATTCTAAGAGCTGCTTGTCATTCAGAGCAATATTTGTGCCATCAGGGTTCTGAATACTGGTTGATGCAATATCTCTTTGGCTAACTGGTGCATTGATACCAATGTATTCTAGGGGGCTATTAACAGACATATTTCCACCTCATGTTATGAAAAAATATAAACGCCCATTGCAGAGCGCTTATATTTTCTAGCATCAATTTTAGCCTAATAAACTTAATGCTGCTTGCGGTCTCTGATTTGCCTGTGCAAGGATTGCTTGCGACGCCTGCTGCAAAATCTGGCTTTGTGTAAGTTTAGCTGTCTCAGCGGCAAAGTCTGCATCTTTGATTCTTGACTGCGCAGCAGATAAGTTTTCAGCAATATTGGACTGATTGCTGATTGTAGACTGAAAACGGTTTTGAACTGCACCTAATTCCGCTCGCTTTTTATCTACCACTGCAATAAGACTATCCATACCTGCTAAAATAACCTGAGCATTTGCTTGAGAAGACACCGAAATTGTAGAGCCTACAAATGCACCGGCAAAATCTTGGTCGTCAGGTGCCGCCCCTACGGTATCACTGAGTTCCGTTGTCTTAGAAGAAAGAGTTTCACCTGTTACTGCGCTGGCGATTCCAGCTATCCCCGAGAGCGTAAAACCACCATTTGCGCTTATGCTATTAGCTCCATTCGCGGTGCTTCCCACATCAGCCATACTAAAGCCGATAGTCTGTACAGCATCAGCCCCTACCTGGAAATTTCCGCTGTAAGTACCGTCAAGAATGTTTTCTCCGCCAAAGGTAGTATCTCCCGCAATTCGATTAACTTCTTCCATTAAAGCTCTAACTTCATCTTGAATAGCCAACCTATCAGCATCTGTATTCGAACCATTAGCCGCCTGCGATGCTAGCGTTCTAACACGCTGGAAAGCAGAGGTAATTTCCTCCATCGCTCCTTCAGCGGTCTGAGCTAAAGATATGCCATCGTTCGCATTTCTATTACCCTGGTTTAAACCGAGGATTTGAGATTGTAATCTGTCTGTGATTTGCAAACCCGCCGCATCGTCTGCCGCGCTATTGATGCGTAAACCAGACGATAAACGCTCGAATGCTTGGTCGAGTCCTAGGCTTGAACTCATCATTTGACGTTGTGCATTTAATGAACTGATATTTGTGTTGACAGTTAAAGCCATTGTATTTTCCTCTTTCAAAGCGTGTGCCGAGGTTTGTTAGATTTACCTTTACACACTATCTCAGCATTTACGTTTGGGTATATGCCCCAGTTAATATTTATAACGGCAATCAAAAAAATAACTTAAGCACTTTTTCGCATTGCAAGCATAATTTATCGACAGTGACCTCCACCAAACAAAAGAAGAAAATAAAACAATGAAAATCAAAAAGGTAGGAAAATCAAAAAAAGAAATCTGGATGAGTAAAGCATTGCAATGATGCCGACATACAAAAAATTTTTTAAAACAAAAATTGTATTTTTAACTTCGCAGGCTTATCAACTTACCGTTAGACAAACATTTATACATGCTGCATGTTAGAAACATCGAAATAGAACATTGTTCTGAATGAAGCAAAATAGGCTTGAGTTGGCAACATCAGAGAATGTGATTTGATGTTATACCGAACGGATAATTTTAAAGCACGCCAATAAAGATAAAATTTATTGACGAAAAAAATATTTATTGGACACTTCTTAGGTCTTAGGACATCTAAATAAAATTAAATAACGAAAGTTCACTTACTTTTGGGAAGGTGGCGAGCGCGGCATTAAGAGCAGCCTCTTGTTTGGCAAATTCGGTTGATAACTTTGCAAAATCTGCATCCTCAATGGACGAACGCGAGGCTTGCGCCGCTATTTCTAAGTCAAAATTGCTTTTAGATATACTCTCAGCAATATTTAACCTTCCGCCGATTGCTGCACGTTCCAGAGAAATTATTTCAAGCCCATTATCTAACCCTGTCAATGCGTCAGCGATTCCTTCTTCTAACAATTCATCGCCAGCAGAGGAATTGCTCAGCAGAATTTCAAGTTCGTGTATCGTTTGCGCCATACTTTTATTCTGCGGCGCATCGAGTGAGAAATCGAACGAATCTCCTGGGCTTGCATTAGCTTCGAATTTCATTCCTTGAAGTGTAAAAGGCACACCAGAGGAAAAATCAACGCTATCTAAGACCGCCCCAGTTCCTTGATTGACAAGTTCCGCTTGTCCGCTCGCTAAAAAATTCACACGAAAGTCATTATTAGTAGCGTCATAGTTTGCCTTGAAGAAATTATCGAAGTTATCTTGATTTGCTATTTCACTCACGGTCGGAGCAACAACAGACGCAGGGTCTACAGTAAATTTGTACCTGCTTTGCACATTCTCAAAGACTTCAAAGCCGCTACTAGTCGACTGTATTTTGGCACTATCAGAAAGTTGCACAAAATTTACGCCCTGATCGCCATTAAAAGACACAGCATTCCCATTAGATGATGGGTCAAATTCAAAAGCTTGTTTACCAGATTGATAACCAGAGTAAAGATAATTGCCATTGGCATCTTTTGTATTCATCAGATCTAAAATCTCTAACTTGATCTGTTCAAGTTCAGAACTTATTGCTGCTCTGTCTGCAGAAGAATACGCTCCATTTCCAGCTTGAATGGCCAAGGTTCTAGCGCGGTTGATAGAGTTCGTAACGTTTGTGAGCACTGTCTCCTGTAACTCGAGAGAGCCAGTAACCAAGTCATTATTTCTTTGATACTGAGTGAGACTATCTAGCTCTTCGGTTAACCTTAGTGCCTTAGCAGCCCCAACAGGATCATCGCTTGGCTTCAACAGTTTTTTCCCAGACGCAAGCTGTTCTTGAGTGTTCGCTAAATCGCTTTGATTATTCAAGATAGAGCGAATATTTTGATCATAAATTTGGTTCGTAGAGATACGCATTTTTTAACTACCTCGCAGACTGTAGTATGGTGTTAAAAAGCTCTTGAGCCGTGGTAAGAATCCGAGCTGCGGCAGCATAGCTCTGTTGATATTTAATTAAGTTCGCCGCTTCTTCATCTAAACTTACGCCAGAAACAGACTGAAACCAGTTCTCTGCTTGCACTTTCATTGCCTCTGCAGAAGCTAACGACACTTTTGCCATAGAAGCCTCACCACCAATACGGCCGACCATTGAGGCATAAGCATCTTGAAAAGTCCTCGGCTTGTTAGTAGCTTCGCTGCTTAACTGCACTAAGCTCTCATTTTGAAGATCTGCCAATTTAAGGGCATTGCTATTGTCGTTAAAGCCATCGGTATTATATTCAATTGTGAATGTGTCTCCCGCTCTTGGTACACCATCTAAACTTATGTCATAACCTGGTGCTGGAGTTATAGCGGCTTGATATATAAGATTTTTTAAATCAAAGGTACCAGAAACCGAGGCTAGTACATTACCTGTGCCGTCAAGTACGTCATAAGAATCCGCTGCGGTAAAACGAATCTGAGAGGGCGCTGTATTAAGTATCCCTCCTGCGCCGTCAAAAGCTGATGTTCCCACCTCAGTGTTACTCACTGATACATCAACTACGTTTGCATCGCCAAGGTTTGCAGCATTAGCCTGCCCCCGAATTGGAGCGGCAAAGGCTAAGTCTTCTGGTCTTGAGGTTGCCAAGTCGATTTTGGAGGCAAGAGTTTTTGCAGGCTTTATCAAAAATTCATCATCTACTTCATAAGGATCCGTTCCAGAGAAATCGACTTCAATACCACGCGGTAGTTCGTTAAAGCCTGAGCTGATTGTTACTGTCTCTGAAGGAATTTCCTGTCCATCACTGGCTTTCTTTATGGTGCCATCAGCATTTAAAAATGTAACTTCAATCTCAGTTGGTACTCCGCCCGCAACGGCAGTTACTCTAATATTATAGTCTGCATCTGTCAGCTCGGCGCCCTTGCCTTCAGTTACCCTTCCAGTCACTATTAGGTTGCCATCGGTATCTTCGTAAGGAAGGCCGCGAAAAGACGGGATGTCAAAAATATTGCCACCTAATTGGCCATCTAGATCCATACCAAGCTTATTCTGCTGATTCATCGCATCTGCAAATGCAATAGAAAGCTGACCAACATCACGCATAGCGGGGCCTAGCACCTCGTCTCTGTATCTAAATAATCCCCCTAGTGCGCCACCTAAATCACTTTCTCTAATTCGCAACGATTTTTCTTCATCAAATTCCGAACTAAACACATTCTGAAGAGATAACTGCTTGGTAGCCGTATCAGCATTGGAACTAACTTCAAATAGGTTTAACTCTCCGTTCTCTAAAACTAACGACTCACCTGAAGTCAGGTTAATACTGACGGCACCATTCTGCGTTTTGCTCTCTTTTACGTTTATACCCATAATAGACGATAATTCGTCAACAGCTTTGTCTCGTTCATTAAGTAAGGCGCTGGGTTGGTCGCGTGCACTGTTCCCATTTGCTATCACTATCCCTTCATTTAACTCACCAATATTGCTTATAAGGGTATTTGCCCTGTCTACGAGTGCTGTGAACTCTAGATTCAGCTCTTCTTCTTTTTCAATCATGAAGTCAGAAAGTGTTTTTACCCTTTGGAATAATGATTCTGATTTACCAAGCACTTGCTCTCTTGATGCCAAATTCGTAGGGTCATCTGCTGCCGTTTGTAAAGCAGAGAAATACTCACTTAGTCCTTTTGAAATTGAGTTCGCTTCACTTGCCAACAGGTTATCAATGGCCGTTGTTTTGCTAGAAAAGGCTTCCAGTTCTCCTACCGCTGTTATGTCCCTGCGCAATTGGTTTTGTGCAAATACGTTGATGATGCGTTCGGTATTGCCGATTTCTACACCGAAAACCTGACTATTTTGAAGCTCAGTGCGCTCGCGAACGTACCCTGGCGTGTTGACGTTGGCAATATTGTTGCTGGTCGTTTGTAAAAGCTTACTGCTGGCGTTTACACCACTGGTCGCTAATGAAAATAAATCAACAGAACTCACTATATCATCTCCAATGCTATGGCATTAACGCGCTAAGACGGTCGCTGTTATACACTGCCATTATCTTGCTTGCGTATTCAGGGTCTGTAGCGTAGCCCGCTTCCTGAAGCGCATGGGTGTAACGCGCTGCGTCAGAAGCATTCTCGACAGCATGGCTGTAGCGAGGCTGTGATGTGATAAAGCGTCCATAGTCTTCCATTGCGTCTTCTACTGACGAGTAGGACCTAAAAGCAGCCTTTTGTTTTTGCGGTAGTCCATTGTTAAATTCCAACGTGTCGACTACAGCCTGCTCTC
>Ga0208895_1000625_pt1 | contig 16207 bp, 14 predicted proteins | sample ETNtaG_10_FD_185765 | JGI IMG/M metagenome (GOLD analysis project Ga0208895, IMG submission 185765) | Marine microbial and viral communities from oxygen minimum zone, Eastern Pacific Ocean - ETNP201302SV82 (SPAdes) (version 2) | ecosystem: Environmental > Aquatic > Marine > Oceanic ... | reverse complement strand
CAAACTACCAAATCTGGCAAGAATGGATTTATTTACCACGTCCATCTATGAGGGGTCAATAGTAGTAATATTTTCTTCTTCTTAGGAAGCAGCAGAGCCGATCATCTCGGTTCTGCTGTTTTTTTTGAACCATCTTTATTAAACTATTGAACGCAATTGACACAGGTCAATCTATTGAACTATCTTTATGAGTTATAATACAATCACTCCAATCATTAAATCCAAATATGCCAGACATACCAGTACCAGTTTTCCCCGATAATCAACAAGATGAAGTGCATTTACAAGATATCCACCCTGAAGATCATTTTCCCGGCCATCACAAAGATAATGTAGAAATACCAATTTCGAAATTCCTGACCTCAATTGTTACAGCAATCACAACAAAAACTGCTTGGATCAATCTGCTTGTAATGTTAGTTATTTTGATTCAGGTTACACTGCGTTATGGCTTTCATGCTGGCGAGGCATGGGTTGATGAATTTATCTGGCATCTTTATGCCTTCTTTATGTTTGGTCTTTCATATGCCATAACAACCGATTCCCATATCAGAGTTGATATAGCGCACATGAAATTTACGAGAAAGAAACAACGCATTATCGAAGTGCTGGGCATTCTTTTTCTGATAATGCCGTTTACGATTATTATTCTTGATCATAGCATTGGCTGGGTGCATCATTCTTTTGTGTCTAATGAATTCTCAGAAAATACAACAGGCCTGCCTTACCGTTGGGTTGTCAAGTCTCTTTTGCCTATCTCACTGGTGCTGATTTTTATAGCCTCATTGTCAGAATTAATAAAAAATGTTGTCCTTTTGATTCATGGTGAGGATGTGACAAATAATCATTCAAGCGATAGTGGTTCAGCCATTGGTCGACTTTTTACTCCAACTATTACTAAAAACAAGGAAATATAATTATGTTTTTTGAACCAGAATATTGGCTAGTTGTTGCAATGTTTGCGACCTTTATTGCACTAATTTTTACGGGTTTTCCTGTGGCTTGGGTATTGGCGGGTGTCGGCATACTTTATGCCGGTGTTGGCTATATCACAGATATGCTGGATTGGACCTTTACCGGTCTTGATTACAATACACTTGCAATACTACATGGCAGAATATTTTCCATTATGTATAACTGGGTACTGGTTGCCCTGCCCATGTTTATCTTTATGGGACTAATGCTGGAAAAATCTGGCGTAGCAGAGCAAATGATGCACTCCATGCAAAGATTGTTTGGAAATGTTAAGGGCGGTCTTGCGATAACGGTTACTCTAATCGGAATTATTCTTGCCGCATCGACAGGAATTATTGGTGCTTCCGTTGTTTTGCTAGGCCTAATGTCTTTGCCGGTTATGCTAAAGCAGAAATACGAAAAGCCGATTGCGTTGGGAACGATTGCTGCATCTGGCACACTAGGCATCCTTATACCGCCCTCGATTATGCTTGTCATTATGGGTGACCAGCTCGCTGTTTCTGTTGTAGATCTATTCATGGGCGCTGTTTTTCCTGGCCTCATTCTAGGCATTCTTTACGTAGTATATATCTTTGTTTATGGACTCCTTAAGCCAGAAAAAGTGCCATTGTCTGCCGACCATACACCGATAGGTTTCAAGGATGTACTCAGGGTAATGATTGACATACTACCCCCCGCATTCCTTATTCTTGCGGTTCTAGGCTCTATCTTTATGGGTATCGCAACGGTAACTGAAGCTTCCGGTATTGGCGCTCTCGGATCAATGGTTTTGACTATTGCATATAAACGATTCAACTTTGCGGTCTTGAAGGATGTTGTAATCAATACAATGAACACGGCTGCCTATATTTTTGCAATCTTTGTTGGTGCAACAATTTTCGCTCTAGTTCTTAGAGAGTGCGGTGGTGACCAGTTTATTGAGGAGGGTCTGAATAGTCTTGGTTTTGGCCCTTATGGCATGATTATCGCTGTCATGATTATCATTTTTATTCTAGGTTTCTTCCTTGACTGGATTGAAATCAGTTTAATCATCTTGCCTTTGCTGGGACCAGTGATCATGCACCTCGATCTTGCTGTGAACGGTTTTGGTGTTGTCGATAATCCGAATCTGGTTTGGTTTGCTATATTGGTCGCAGTAACTCTGCAAACCTCTTTCCTTACGCCACCAGTCGGTTTTGCTATTTTTTATTTGAAAGGTGTCTGTCCGCCAGGTGTCAAATTAACAGATATATACAAGGGCGTTGTTCCTTTCATTGTTCTGCAGTTAATCGCACTAACTCTGGTTTTCATTTTTCCAGATCTGGTTACCTGGTTACCGGCTAAGGTTTACGCCCCATAATAAGAAACAAAGAGAATTAGTCAGAAGTGACCTGAGACAAGATTTCTCGCATATTCTTCTTGTTGGCGAATATCTCTTGCTCTGTCAGGCCGTCCATTTCGTGAGGAAAAACTAACCAGTCGTCCGTCTCATGAATATAGTAATCTGGCTCCATGTTGATTATATTTCTTTCAGGTTTATACCAGGGCATCGCCATACGAACATCGTGAGGTATGTTTTTTCTAGCTTTCTCATTTAGAGTGTCTAGAATTGCTTTAATGCTTCTGCCAGAATCGAACACATCATCCACCACGAGTAGTTTGTCTTCAGCGTTCATGTGGCTGATAAGATAGTCTATACCATGGACACGAACCTCCTTTGATTGGTTATCAATACCAATGTATGACGAAGTTCGAATAGCAATATGATCAGATTCATTACCAAGGTAGGCCATTATTTCTTGAATAGCAATACCAACTGGTGTACCGCCACGCCATACGCCCACTATAAAGTCAGGCTTAAACCCGCTATTATGAATCATAACACCGAGTCTAAATGAATCTAACAGCAGCTCATCTGCAGTAATGTATTTTTTTGTTATTGGCATAATTTAACTCCCCAAATAATGTCTTAATTATATTTGTTTATTTCCGCTTATTTATTCTTTATGAATCACTTGATACAGCTTGTCAAGTTATTGACCATTGGTTAATCTGTTTAATCAGGCGAGCTTTAGTTTTGCTACCAGCGAACGACGACTCCATAGCCATTCTTGAGATATTTAGTAGCTGTTCTATATCGAGATTAAAATGCTCAGATCCATTGTGATATTCCTGACCAACACTAGTATTGAAAAACGGCGGGTCGTCAGAATTTATACTAACATTAATGCCGGCTTCAAGAATCTGTTTCAAAGGGTGACTTTTCCAATCCGGGTACAACGACAAAGCTAAATTACTGCCTGGACAAATTTCCAGTGATATATTACGACTCACCAAGGTATTAATTAATTCATCATCCTCTACGCAACGAACCCCGTGCCCGATTCGGCTAATCATAGGTAAATGATTAATTGCATCCCATACGCTTTCAGGGCCACAAACTTCACCCGCATGAACAGTGCAAGGGTAGCCAGCATCGATGGCGATTTGAAAGGCGGGAGTGAAATCTGACAAAACGTATTTGGATTCATCCCCACCCATACCGAAACCGACAACGCAAGAGTGTGGCTCATTGATCATTTGTTGTGCAATTCTTACTGCTTGTTGTGGTCCTAGATGACGTACACAAGTGACAATAATACGTCCTACAATGCCAAAATCTCTTTCAGCGTCATCAATCCCTTGGGCGCAACCAGAAAGCACATCTTCATAACTCATACCCATTTCAGCAGCATGGTCTGGAGAGATAAATGTTTCAGCATAAATCGTTCCCTCAAGTGCACAGGATTTAAGGTAATCATAGGTAATGTCTCTGTAATCTTTGCTATACATTAGACAAGAGCTCGCTTCGTCATAAGCCTGCAAAAAGGTGACAAAGCTATCCCAGGCATAGTCTCCTTGTGGAGTGAATAAGCTATCACTAAGCTTTACGCTGTTTCGTTTTGCTATCTGTCGAACTAACGAAGGCTGTATAGTTCCTTCGAGATGACTATGAAGTTCCACTTTAGGTATTTGATTGATTTTTTGGTGTATTAATTTCTTTGTACTCATCTGTTATATTAATTGACAGCTATTGCCATACGGCAGTGGATTTATTTCCAAATGGTTCGCGATTGTTTGACCCATATCTGCAAAACTTTCTCTCTCACCTAAGTTATTGTTTTTTACTTTATTTCCATAAAAAACAACCGGCACATGTTCACGAGTATGGTCACTACCTGGCCAGGTAGGGTCACATCCATGATCGGCCGTAATCAGTACCAGATCATCATTATTTAATCGATTTTCAATATCGATCATTCTAACATCAAGCTGCTCTAGTGCATAAGCATAACCAGAAACATCTCGACGATGACCGTACAAAGTATCAAAATCATTTAAGTTTACAAAAATTAGCCCCTCTTTGACTTTTTGCATTTGTATTAAGAGTTGATCAATTAGATCCATATTGTTTGAGCCTTTAACTGAATAAGTAACACCTTGACTGGAAAAGATATCAGCGATCTTGCCTAATGAAACTACCTGACCCCCAGCTTTCTTAATATAATCTAGCAAAGTTAAGCCATTAGGGGGAGTTGTCAGGTCTCGACGATTACTGGTTCTTTTAAAATCAGAATTACAGCTTCCAATAAATGGTCGCGCAATAACTCTAGTGATATTGAGATCGTCAACTAAATCCTTTGCGACTTCACATAGCTCATACAGGCGCTCCAAGCCAAAAGTTTCTTCATGAGCGGCAATCTGAAATACTGAGTCGGCCGAGGTATAGCAAATAGGTTGTCCAGTTTCGAGATGCAGTTCGCCAAATTCACGAATAACCTCTGTGCCAGAAGCATGTTTGTTGGCCAAGGTGCCATCGATTCGACCTTTTTTTATTAGTTTCTTGAGTAATGAATCAGGAAAACAATTGACTTTATTTGGAAAAGTGCCCCACTCAAATGGGACTGGTAGTCCACATATTTCCCAGTGACCACTTGGAGTATCTTTCCCTGCACTCAATTCACAAGCGTAACCGAACGCACCTTCGGGATTGTTGCCATTTAAAGGCAATTCTTGATCACGACTGAGATTAGCTGCCGCCCCTAAACCCCATCGAAGAAGGTTAGGTATTTTTAGCGGTCCGCTACGCAAATTACTATCAGCGTTACCTTTGGCACAGGCCTCAACAATATGCCCAAAAGTATCAGCACCATCATCGCCATAAAGATGAGCATCAGCGCTACTTCCCAGACCTAAAGAGTCAAGAACCAATATAATACTTCGTTTCATGGATTTGTCACTTGCTGGCTTCCAATATTTCGTATATCAATGGCTTTTCCTCAGGCTTTCCCTGACTAAATTGAATTAGTGGCGGAATGTTTTTTTGTAGGAATTCGAATTGATCACTGTCGCGTACATTTGCATATGCCAAAGGTTCGCCAACATCAACCCATTGACCTATCCCGGCCACCTCGGTTAATCCTACGCCAAGATCTATCGAATCACTTGATTTAGTGCGTCCAGCTTTAAGATTGATCATATTCAAGCCAATTGCGCGTGAATCGATAGTACTGAGGTAACCAGAGGACTCTGACAAAACTGGCTTGATAATTGCCATCGGGGCGATATGTTTGTTTTTGTTTTCAATCAAATCAATCGGTCCACCAAGTGCACGAACCATATTTGCAAAAACCTCAGCAGCTTGGCCTGCATGCAGCACTTGTCGAACATTTTTTCTGGCAGAAACCAAGTCGAGCTCTATCCCGCCAAGTTGCAACATTTGAGCTGCCAATTCGAGTGTTAGAGATAATAACCTTTGGTCGGCATCTTTTGGATTAGTTAAGAATTCAATACATTCTAGAACTTCAACCCCATTACCTACGCTATGACCTAACACCTGATTCATATCACTAATAAGACAACGGGTTGGCACACCGGCACCATTAGCAACATCAGCGATACTTTGGCCCAATTCCTTTGCCATTTCATATTCTGATGCAAAAGCTCCATTGCCGGTCTTGATGTCTATTACCAGAGCGTCCAGGCCAGAGGCCAGTTTTTTTGATAAGATTGAGGCAGTAATTAGGTCAATAGACTCTACAGTTGCAGTAACATCTCTGGCTGCATAAAAGCGCTGGTCGGCAGGCGCCAAGTTAGCGGTTTGACCGATAATTGCGCAACCGATCTCCTTAACAACTGCTCTAAATTTATCATTGTCTGGACAAACATCATATCCTGGAATGCTTTCCAATTTATCCAATGTACCCCCGGTATGACCTAAGCCGCGACCCGATATCATCGGTACATAGCCACCACAAGCAGCCACAATAGGTGCGAGCATTAAGCTTACCTTATCGCCAACTCCACCAGTTGAGTGCTTATCAACCACAGGACCGCCAAGTTTAAAATCTTGCCATTGCAAGACCTCGCCAGAGTGCATCATATGTTGGGTCAAACTCACACGCTCTTCCATGCACATGCCTTGGTGAAAAACAGCCATTGCAAATGCCCCGAGCTGAACGTCAGTCAAGCTTCCATCACTAATGCCTTTAACCAAGAAACCAATTTCAGCATCAGACAAAACCAAGCCATCACGCTTTTTTCTGATTAGCTCTTGTGGAAGATATTGATTGCTCATTGATTTAGTGATTAGTCACCATAAGGTGTCCAGATATTTTTCACTTCCGTTGCATTGCGTAAAAATTCCAGCCCTTCACCTTGCTGAGAGTCAAGCCAATCACGGTCTCCGTCGATATGAACCCACAGGCGCTTCAAGTCTATGGCGCTAGTAGCTTCTACTTGAGCAACCGTTTCTGGTTCGGCCCAACACCATATACCGTCAACCTCTGCATGACCAGCTAATTGTTCCGCCAGGTCAGTCTTGTTGCCGGTTAATATATTTACAACCCCTGCAGGGATATCTGATGTTTCGAGTGTTTGTACAAGTTCCAAGGCGATACTTGCGTAGCGCTCACTTGCTATTAGCACAACTCGGTTGCCCATCGCAATAGCTGGCGCTATTAGCGATATTGTACTGATCAATGGTTTTTCCTCTGGAGCGATTTGTGCTAACACGCCGATAGCTTCAGGTAAGGCCATTGTCACTCCACGATAGGGCGCGTTATGCACAGCACCATCGTATTTGTCCGCCCACGCCGCATAACTAAAAATGCGGCTCAGACTAGCATTAAATTCGGTTTTAGCTTGTTTCTTGGTGAGGCCACAAATTTCTTGTAAACGCTTAATCCATTCATCTTCACGGAGTGCTAGATTTTCTGCGAAAAAGTAAATAATTTGCGCTCTAAGATGGCCATTTTGGTTGCTCCAGTTACTCGCTTTAGTTGCGGCACTAACTGCATTGCGAATGTCTTTTCGGTTCCCTGCACCAACCCAGGTGGCAAGACTTCCATTAGCCTTATAGGTGGCAATACTGTGACCACCATCTGGTCTAACCTGCCTGCCTCCAATATAAAACTTGAGTGTGCGGTCAATATTTTCTTTGCTACTTTGTCGCTCAACTTTTATCGGCTTCGATTTCGCAACTTTTTTTAATAATTTTGGTTGAAGGTATTCATAAAGTCCCTCTTTGCCTCCTTCACGGCCGAAGCCAGATTCTCTTACCCCACCAAAACCGCATGACGCATCAAACTGATTGTGACAGTTAATCCAAATCACACCGGCTTTGATTTTTGGTGCAACGTCCATGGCCCGATTAATGTTTTCGCTCCATATACTTGCAGCGAGTCCATAGCGGCTATTATTGGCAAGCGTCACTGCTTCACTTTGTGTCCTAAAAGGCATTGAAACCAGCACCGGTCCAAAGATCTCCTCCTGAGCCAATGGATGGCTTGAATCGATTTCGGTTATCAGAGTTGGCGGGTAATAGTTGCCATCTGGCTGAGTTGTAGATGCCTGGTAGAGCTCACCCCCTTGCTCTATGCCATTTTGCACTAACTCATCAACCCTTTGATATTGAGTTTGGCTGACCAAACTGCCTATATCAACAGACTTATTTAGGGGTGTGCCCTGGCGTAGGGTTTGCATCCTCTTTTTAAGTTTGGTGTGCAGTTTGTCAGCAATTTGAGCCTGCACCAGTAGTCGAGAGCCAGCACAGCAGACTTCACCTTGATTAAACCAGATAGAGTCAACGAGACCTTCAACTGCTGCATCTAGGTCAGCGTCCTCAAAGACAACAAAAGCTGACTTGCCGCCAAGCTCAAGAGTTAATTTTTTGTTCTGTCCAGCGGTAGCTTTTCTTATAGCACGGCCTACACTCGTAGAGCCAGTAAAGGCAACTTTATCAACCCCCTCGTGCGCAGCCAATGCTGCACCAGTAGTGCCTGCACCGTTAACGATATTAATTACTCCATCTGGAACGCCGGCCTGTTCGCACAAATGCGCAAAAAACATGGCTGTTATGGGTGTCTGTTCGGCAGGTTTAAACACCAACGTATTGCCCATAGCAATAGCGGGAGCGATTTTCCAAGCGAGCATTAATAAGGGAAAATTCCAAGGAACTATCTGTGCCACTACTCCAATAGACTTGTATTCAGAAAACTCTCGCTCCTGAATTTGCGCCCAACCAGCATGATGATAAAAGTGTCGGATAGCCAAAGGGATATCGATATCTCGACTCTCGCGGATTGGTTTGCCATTATCTAGTGTCTCTAAAACAGAGACTATGCGTGTGTGTTTTTGCAATAACCGTGCTAATGCATAGAGCACTTTAGCACGACCATGTCCGTCCATCGCTTGCCAAGCCGGGAGAGCATTACGAGCTGCGGTTATCGCTTTTTTTAACTGGTTAGGGCCTGCCACTTCAATATTCGCCAACAGATTACCATTTGAAGGATTGAGGCTTGCAATCAAGTCTGCATCCGATCTACTCTCAAATTTGCCGTTAATGAATTGTCCAAAACGGCGTCCATGACTGTCGAGCCAATTTTGGGCTTCTTCAGAACTTTCTAGAGCGTCGCTGTAGTCAAGTTTTTCAAAAGATTCTATTAAAGTCATAGTCTTGTCCTATGTTAAAGGGTGGCGGTATGAGGCCGAGTAATAGCCGCTAGCAAAATGATCAAGTTGGCGTTCAATATCACCCAATAAACTTGACGCACCAAAACGAAAAAGGTCAGGCTCTAACCAGCGTCTCCCCAGCTCCTCTTTAATCATTGTCATGTAGGTGAGTGCAGTTTTACTGTCACTGATACCACCCGCCGCCTTGAAACCAATAGAGTAGCCGGTTTTTTCATAATAGCTGCGAATCATTCTTGTCATCACCAAACTTACAGGGAGGGTTGCATTGACAGGCTCTTTTCCTGTGGAAGTCTTGATAAAGTCTGCCCCAGCCATCATACAGACCTGAGATGCTTTGGCGATATTACTTAGATTACCGAGCTCGCCGGTAGCTAATATAGTTTTCATGTGTGCCTCACCGCAACTATCTCTAAAAGCTTTAACTTCTTCATATAGCTCTCTCCATTTACCCTCCAGAACGTGTCGACGACTGATTACTATATCAATCTCGTCTGCACCAGAGGCGAGTGAATATTCAATCTCTTGCAACCTTAAAGGGAGTGGCGAAAGTCCAGCAGGAAAGCCAGTTGATACTGCAGCCAATTTTACTTTGGAGTCTTTTAAGGCTTGATATGTCGTCTTCAGCATATCATGATAAACACATACAGCTGCAACGCTGAGATTTAGTGATTCAATATCTAAACTCTTAATTAATTGCGGACTCAAAGGTCTTCTTGATTTGCCACAAAGACGCTTGACTCGAGACTCTGTATCATCGCCCGAAAGGGTTGTCAGGTCAATCAAACTTATAGCTTTTAATAGCCATGCGGCTTGTTGTTGCTTTTTAATGCTGCGACGAACAGCATAGCTTGCACAGCGGCGCTCTACTGCGCTCCTATTGACAGTAATATTGGAAATCCTATCTATATTGAAATCTATTCCTGGGTTACGCTTTATTTTGGAATCAGCATCAGAACTGTCAACCAAATTCATTTTTGGATAAGAAATAATTTTTTTATCATGCTCAGTCAATTCTTTATCAATAACCGAACTTTTAGTATTTAGTTTATTGGTATTCATTTTATTATTGACTTTCAAGATAGGCAATTAACAAACACTCTACAGTATCAGCAGCCTGACTTGCAAAAGAAATAGTTTGTTCATGACTAAGGGCTGTCTCACTCATCCCAGCTGCATAGTTGGTAATCACTGACAGGGCACACAAAGGTAGGCCTTGATAGCGAGCCAGAATAACCTCTGGGACGGTAGACATGCCAACCGCACTTGCACCTAAAGATTTGATTGCACGAATTTCCGCAGGAGTTTCAAATTGCGGTCCACTCATCCAGGCATAGATACCTTCATACAAATTAATATCACTGGTTTTGGCTGCAGAACGCATCGCATCATTCAAATCATCACTGTAAGCCTTGCTCATGTCCACAAAGCGTTGATTACTTTCAACACCAAATAAGGGCGAAACACCAGTCATATTAATGTGGTCAGTTATCATCATTACGCTTCCTGGTGTAGCTTCAGAAATTAGACTTCCAGCAGCATTAGTTATTACTAAAGATTGACAACCTATAGCTTGAAGAGTCTCAATAGCTACAGCCATTACATCAGCTTTGCCATTTTCATAATAGTGGGCACGTCCTTGCAGAATAAGCACATTGGTGCCGCTAACTTGACCTAAAAATAGTTTGCCTACGTGACCACCTACACCAGCAACAGGAAAACCAGGCAATTCATCGAAGTCAATACTGGCAACGACCTCAACATGGTCGCAAAATTGACCTAAACCAGAACCCAAAATTAAGCCCACTTTGGGAGAAAAATCTTTTGCAGATTTTTTAATAATCTTTACACAGTCATCAACCTGGCTCATGGCAAATACTCTGGTCCGAATGAATTAGGCAACAAGTCAGCAAGAAGTAGACGCTGTTGTACGCCACTAGGGGAACACAAGATAACTTGTGTATTGGCATCGGAAAATTCCCGTATGCGTTGACGACAGCCTCCACAGGGACAACCGCCTTGATCATTCTGACTCATAACATAAATCAATTTAATGTTCTTTTCGCCCGCCAATATCATTGAAGCAATTGCAGCAGCTTCTGCGCAATTTCCAAGAGGATAGCTAGCATTTTCCACGTTACAGCCACTATAAGTGTTTCCATTGTCAGTAACTATCAAGGCGCCAACTGGGTAATTAGAGTAGGGAACATAAGCCTTATTCATGGCCTCTTTTGTTGCTGCAATATAACTTGATTCACTCATATCTATAATTCCTTAATATATGGCTGTGCGGATGCCTTTGGAGGTATCGCCTTTCCAATAAAACCAGCCAACAAGATGACGGTTAATAGGTAAGGTATAGCTTCAATTAATTGTACTGGAACTTCACCAATAACAGGAAGAACAACACCTTGGAGTCTTAGAGCTAAGGCATCTAAAAAGCCGAATAAAAAACATGCAGCCAAGACTTTATATGGATGCCACTTTCCAAATATAAGTGCAGCCAAAGCAATAAATCCTTGGCCAGCAGTCATTTCTTTAGTGAACTGTGCATTATGAGCGATTGCAATATAAGCACCACCGATACCACATAGGATCCCTCCTATAAGCAAGGCTTTATAGCGAAGCCCTTCTACAGATAAGCCAGCGGTATCTACAGCTTTAGGGTTTTCGCCAACAGCCCTTAACCGCAGGCCAAATCGAGTTCGATATACCACCCACCAAACCAATGGGACAATAGCAAAAGCTAGGTAGACCAAAATATTGTGACCACTAATCAGTTCTCTATAAATAACTCCAATTAACGGAATATGATCAATAATATCGACGCCAGGCAGAGTAATAGAAAGAAACCTTTCGTCAGATTGAAGTGTAGGAGTTATTCCTCCTTTTTTAAACCAAGCTAAAGTCAAAATCATTGTTAATCCTGAAGCTAAGATATTGATTGCAACGCCACTAACTATTTGATTTCCTTTGTAGGTGATTGAGGCAAATCCATGAATCATAGCAAAGACACATGATGCAAACATACCTGCAATTAGGCCAATCCAGGGAGAACCAAAGACAGATGCTGCACTAGCAGCGATAAAAGCTGACATTAAAAGTTTACCTTCAAGACCGATATCGACTACACCAGAGCGCTCAGCGAATAAGCCAGCCATAGAGGCAAAAATAAGTGGTATACAGACCCTAAATGAAGCGTCCAATGTCAGTATAAGATTTAATAATAAGTCATTCATTCTTATGTCTCAATTGGTGCTAGAAAGCGAATTAATAAAGGCCTATATAAATATTCTAAGCCACCACAAAACAAAATTACTAGTCCTTGCATAACCACAACTATATCTCTTGAAACGTTCTGTAATTCAAAATCTAATTCTGCACCGCCTTGATATAGTATTCCAAAGAGAAGAGCTGCAATAAGGATTCCTACTGGATGGTTTCGACCCATTAAAGCAACCGCAATTCCACCAAAGCCATAACCATAATTAAAATTTAAAAATAGACGATGTTGAACCCCTATAAGTTCATTGACTCCAACTAATCCTGCTAATGCTCCAGAAATACACATTGTTACAACAATAATTTTTTTTGGGTTAATGCCACTATATATAGCAGCATCGTTGCTTTTTCCTGTAGCTCGAATAGCAAAACCCCAACGTGTATGCCAAAGGAAAAACCAAACTAGAAGTGAGAAAAATAAAGCTACAAGAATTGATAAATTCAGTGGTGACTTCGCAATGTTATAGCCAAATCCAGCAAACACATCATGAACAAAAGGCAACCATACAACTTCAGGAAAATTTCTACTTTCGGGGGACATTTGACCTACTTCTCGAAGAACATGTACCAACATATAAACCATTAAGGCAGAGGCCAGAAAATTAAACATAATGGTTGTGATAACAATATGGCTCCCACGATAAGCTTGCAAATAAGCTGGAATGATTGCCCATAGAGCGCCAAATAAAAGTCCACCCGATATTGCTAATGGTATAAGAATCCAAGCACTAAGAGCAGGGTTAATGTATAAAGCAACTAAAGCAATACCAAGACCACCAACATATGCCTGACCCTCTCCACCAATATTAAATAGGCCTGCATGAAAGGCAACAGCCACTGCCAAGCCGGTGAACACAAAGTTTGTCGCGTAATAAAGGGTATATCCAAGACCTTCATCATAACCAAGTGCACCATATATTAAGATTTTTGTTGCCTTTATAGGATCAACACCAATAAAAAGAAAAACAACAGCAGTAGCTAAAAAGGCAGTTAAAACATTAAACAGTGGCAATAATAAGCCATTTATCCAAGCTAATCTTCTATCACGAGTCATAATTGTGCCTCTGTGATTTGTTTATCAGAAGGTAAAGCATTAGCCATCATCATTCCAAGCGTTGCTTCATCAGCATTAGCAGCATCGACAGTTCCAGTTATTTCACCATCGCACATTACAATAATTCGGTCACTGATTGACATGATTTCTTCTAATTCTACTGAAATTAAAATAATCGCTTTACCTGCATCTCTCATCTCAATGATGCGTTTCCTTATAAATTCAATAGCACCAATATCAATTCCACGAGTAGGTTGGCCAATAATTAAGACTTGTGGGTTTCTTTCAAATTCTCTCGCTAAAATAAGTTTTTGTTGATTTCCACCTGAAAAGTTGGATGACTTTAAGTCTGGATTTGTAGGGCGAACATCAAAGGCCTCCATTATTGATTCGCAGTTAGCTTTAACTAATGATCGTTTGAGCCAAACACCTTGGTTAATTTCTTTGTCATTTTGATAGCCTAAGAGCGCTGATTCACTAGCACTAAAATCAGAAATTAGCCCCATTCTTTGTCGATCTTCAGGGACATGTGCTACGCCTAGATTACGTAACTCTTGAGGGTTAAGAGATTTCTTAGGAGAAATAGTTTCGCCTAAAATTTCAATACTGCCTTTTGATAATGGCAAAATTCCTGCTAGTGCTTTCAAAAGAGTGCCCTGACCATTACCGGTGACCCCAGCAATTCCAAGGATTTCGCCAGAGCGTGCCTCAAAACTAACTTCTGAAACCCGCTTAATTCCTTGTTCATTATGTATTTCAAGATTACTGGCGATTAGGAGAGGATCTCCACTTTTTGCTTCAGTTCTAACAATATTTAGTAAAACTTTTCGACCAATCATTAATTCTGCCAGTTCTTCTGGATTGGTTTCACTTGTTTGACGATGCGCTACCATTTTTCCTGCCCGCATGACTGATACATAATCCGTGATACTCATAATTTCACGAAGTTTATGAGTGATTAATATAATAGTGACACCTTGTTTCTTCAGTGCTTCAAATATTCGAAATAATTCGTCTGACTCTTGAGGAGTCAATACACCTGTTGGTTCATCCAGTATTAAGACCTTTGCTCCCTTATAGAGTCCTTTTAGAATTTCAACTCGTTGCTGCATACCAACGGATAGTTCTTCTACTGCAACATCTAATTCAACTTCTAATCCGTACTCTTTTGCAAGCCTTGTTAGTTCTATGCGAGCTTTCTCAAGGCTTTCAGTAATTAATGCACCACCTTCACTTCCAAGTATGACATTTTCAAGAACAGTAAAATTCTCGACAAGCATAAAGTGCTGATGAACCATCCCTATACCTGCCTCAATTGATTGGCGTGAATTAGTCGATATAAAGTCTTGATCAAAAACTTTTATTTGCCCAGAGTCTGCCTGATAGAAGCCATACAAAATACTCATTAAGGTTGACTTGCCAGCTCCATTTTCTCCAACAATGCCGTGGATTGTGCCTGTTTTAACACTCAGGTTTACTTTATCATTTGCATGTACTGCACCAAAGTGTTTGTCTACATCGATTAGTTCAATTGCTATATGAGAATTTTTCATAGTTGTAATTCTAAACTAAATACAACAGAATTTTACAGTCGTACATATAATACATCCGACCAAAAGGTCGGATGTATTAATGGATAAAAGTAGTACTTAGATTGGACAGGTATTGTCTGCCATGTAATCATGTACTGAAATGTCACCAGCAATAATTGCATCTCTGGCTTCATTGACTCGTGCTTCCATCTCTGCACTGACTAAGTCGCGGTTGTACTCGTCTAGAGCCCAGCCAACACCACCCTCAGCAACACCTAGAACTCTCATGTCAGATGACCAGGTGCCATTCATTGCAGCTTCATAGCTATCATAAGCGGCTTCTCCAACTTGCTTTAACATAGAGGTTAGCATAGTGCCAGGTTGCATGTAGTTCTGGTTAGAGTCTACACCAATAGCTAGAACACCCATATCTGCAGCAGTTTGATAAACACCAATTCCAGTTCCACCAGCTGCAGCATAAACTACATCAGCGCCAGATTCAACTTGACTGCGAGTAAGTTCACCACCTTTAGATGGGTTGCCCCATGCAGCAGGAGTAGATCCAGTCATATTTGCAAGTATATTTATAGAACTATCTTGCCATTTAACGCCTTGTTTGTAACCACACTCAAAGCGACTAATGAGTGGAATATCCATGCCACCAACAAAACCTACAGTACCAGTCTTCGAATTCATAGCTGCCAACACACCGACTAGGAAGGAACCTTCATGCTCTTTGTATATTACGTTTTGAACATTGGGCAATCCAACGACCATATCAATGAGTGTGAATTTTGTGTCTGGATATTCTTCAGCAGCTGCTTGTACAGCGTTAGCCATAGTAAAACCTACGGCTACAACAGGGCTATAACCACGCTGAGCAAGTTTTTTAAGACTTTGCTCCATCATAGATTCGTTTGTTGGCTCAAGCTCTGTAACAGCGATACCAGTATCATTCATAAATTTAGTAATTCCAACAAATACAGCCTCATTGAAAGATTTATCATTTTTACCTGCAGTATCATAAACAACAGCAGGTCTAATGTCAGCCTGTGCAATGGATGTTGATAAAATAAATACCCCTGCAATTATGGCTAGACTTGTTTTTTTCAATAGCCCACCGGATGGTAAGCGTTTCGTGTGTTTCATGTTTACTCTCCTTTATAGTTTGTAATATGTATTTCTTACTCTATAGTCAAAAAAGACAGAAATCCATCGTTTAGATAAGACGGGTATAAGTTATTCTGCGTTTAACTTGGGACTTTGATTATATAGAAAAATAAAACAAATACCCGAGTGGTTACATTCTATTCCAGTCTTTAATTATTGTCAAAAAAATATGTCAATTATTATTCATTTTTTATCATAGAATCAT
>Ga0208895_1000617_pt1 | contig 16270 bp, 13 predicted proteins | sample ETNtaG_10_FD_185765 | JGI IMG/M metagenome (GOLD analysis project Ga0208895, IMG submission 185765) | Marine microbial and viral communities from oxygen minimum zone, Eastern Pacific Ocean - ETNP201302SV82 (SPAdes) (version 2) | ecosystem: Environmental > Aquatic > Marine > Oceanic ... | reverse complement strand
AGCAGATATCCTCGACACCACGAAGACAAACATAAAAGGTATTTTATGCGTTTCCCTAAATACGGAAATTACTCGCTGGACATTTCAGGTAATGTGCTTGAAGTGTTTGCGACAGGCGCGTGGAACTTGAAAACCACCGAGTTCTTCATCGAAGAAATGCACGACCTTATCGGTAGCTTCAATGGCGAACCGTGGGCAGCCTTGATGGACGGACGACGCTGGGTTCTCTCAACCATTGAATGCCAAACCCGTTTAGCGGATTCAATCAAAGTAAATATTGAACACGGTTTAACCCGCTCTGCGTATGTTTTAGATAGCGGAATGGTAAAACGCGCCCAGTTAGAGCGAACCCATCCTTCTAGGGCTCGCGATTTTAAAGGGAAAAACTATGAGCGCGAATACTTTCGAAAGTACTTTGAAGCGCTTAATTGGCTACATAAAGAAGGGTTTTCCCCTATTACCAACACCTAGCTCTTTTCACGTCGCCAGTTGCGCATTCAATAGCTGTAAGCAGTAGTAAGTCTATTTAGTAAAGCAGGCTATATACTTTTCGGCGATACTCGGATTTAAGCGGATCACCATCTGCTAACGCATTCATCATATCCATCATTAGCTTTCTAGCGTCACCAAACCCTAACTCTGTTTTTAATACGCTATAAAGCAGCGCTAGCGCGTCTTGTGCTTTATTCGCTTGCTGTAGCTGTATCGCTAAATCAATTTTAAGCTGAAGATCGTCAGGGTTTGCTTCAACAGCAGCTTGAAGCTGTCTAATTTCAGGCGTATCTGCCGCTTGCTCTGCAAGTTCAATTTTACCCGCTAAGCTTTTATACCGTGAATCCTGGTCAACAAGTTTAATATCCTCAAGCAGTGCTTTTGCTGTATCAATTGACCCCGTTTCAATGTAGCAGTCAATAAGCATGTACTTGGCGTTTACATTGTCAGGATTAAGAGAAAGTGCCTCTTTCGCTGCTGGCAATGCTTCGGCGTACTCTCCCTGCTGAATAGCTTTCCCTGCTGTAGCGAGAAGCTCGTCTTCAGGGTTAGGCAGATACTTTGTTAACATCTCTCGAATTTGTTGCTCAGGCTGCACTCCAGCAAAGCCATCTACTGGCTGACCATTTTGTACTACCATCACTGTAGGCAAGCTTCTGATACCAAATTGCGCCGCCACTTCTTGCTGCGCTTCACAGTCAACTTTCGCCAATATTAGATGCTGGCTGTATTCACCGGCCAGTTTTTCCAAAATAGGCATTAAATCTTTGCACGACTCACACCAGTCAGCCCAAAAATCAATGAGTACCAGCTTCTCTTGAGAAGCCTCTACTATGATTTGCTGAAAGTTTTCTACCGTAATATCAACAATAGTTGCTTGGCTATTTGCAACGAGATTTTCCATAACGCAGGCCTTTAATTTCTTGTATTGTGAGGAATATGGGGCAGTCGAGCTGAAATTACAAGGTTAGTAGTCAGTGAATAAGACTGACTGTGACAGAATAGAAACATCGCATTGTCGTTTTAGCGACAATTAATACCTCAACAAAATGTTAACCTAATGTAAAATTAACATATCACATCCTTTCCGTGAGGGGTTTATGACGACTCAAACCAGCGAAAACACGCATTTTACTTCATTTAAAGCGTTTTACCCTTTTTACTTAAACGAACATAAAGATGGAACTTGCCGCACCTTACATTTTATTGGCTCATGGCTGGTCATTGGTGTGATTGCTTTGACAATTTATACCGCTAACTGGCCACTTTTATGGCTTATACCTGTTATAGGTTACGGTTTTGCTTGGGTCGGTCACTTCTTTTTTGAAAAAAACCGCCCCGCTACGTTCAAGCACCCACTTTACAGCTTGATGGGCGACTGGGTGATGTTTAAAGACATCTTAACTGGAAAAATCAGTTTGAAGGGCGAGTAAGTCAAAGACGTAAATTTCGCTTTAACATGTAAATAGGAAGCTTTACCGCACATACTTTACATATAAGAAACGAAAGCGATATGGTTAGTCGTGTACCCTGTTGAAGGGCAATGCCATTAATTCAACAATTAAGTGTAACAGATACCTAACCTATCGCGCCCCGCGCAACAACAATAATAAAGGAACCGTCATGTTTGCGTCACGTTTCTCCACTCGCCCTTTTCGCAAAGGCCTGGTGGTAACCTCAACAGCATTATCTTTCCTCTTTTTGGGTGTTAGCGAAGCTAATGCACTACAAGGGTCTCAACCCGATACCCATACTCCACCGGCTAATGCACTCACCTACGACGATACATTCAACCTAGAGTTTGTCGCCAGCCCGCAGTTTATCGATAAAGAAACCGTGGTTTATTCGCGCCAGAGCATGGATATTATGACCGATAGTCGGCAGAGCAGACTGTGGCAAGTAAACATAAAAACAGGTGAACACCGCCCGTTTATCGGTTTAGACGAAAACCTTTCCCAAGCCACGCTATCGCCAAATGGAAAAATGGTGGCGTATACCAAATCGGTAAGCGGTCGTGCTCAGCTACATCTTTATTATTTAGATACCATGCAGTCGGTGCGCTTAACTAACACCAGTGAAACGCCTCGTCAGTTGACCTGGTCGCATGACAGTGAAGCCCTAGCCTTTACGTTATTTACTGAAGAAAAACAAAAGCCGTTATTTAGCGCGATGCCGAGCAAGCCAAAGGGCGCAAAGTGGGCAGACAACGCTAAGTATATTGATAGCGTTCAATACCGTGGCGATGGCAGAGGCTATCTGCGCGAAGGCTTCGACCAAATCTATGTGCTGCCTGTTGATGGTGGTACACCGCGCCAGTTGACCAAAGGCCACTTTCCAAGCGGCGGTACCCTTTCTTTTTCTAAAGACAATGATTGGATTTACTTTGCCTCACCTCAGCGCGAAGACTATGCGCTGAACCCACTGTTTAGCGATATATACAAGGTTAACGTTAGCTCTGGAGCCGTTGAACAGGTTACCGATATAGCGGGCCCTGAAAGTAGACCTACGTTAAGCCCAAATGGTAAATATTTAGCTTTTACCCAACTAAATGATAGAAAGCTTTCTTATCAAAACGGTGACCTTTTGGTACTTGAACTAGAAAGCGGTGAAATAACGCGCCTCACTTCATCTTTAGATAGAAGCTTGGGCAAGTTTGTGTGGCGTAAAGACAGCCGAGGGCTGATGTTTTCATACCTTGATCATGGCGAAACCAAGCTGGCAACGGTGAACTTAACAGGAAAGGTTAAGAAGCTAGACGTTACCCTTGGTGGGCAAGCGTTTGGCCGCCCTTATACCTCTGGCGACTTCGCCCTAAGCGAAAAAGGCGATATCGTATTTACCACAGCAGCGCGTACCATGCCTGGCGACTTAGCACTTTATCGAAAAGGGAAAAGCGCCTCAAAACTTACCGACTTGAACAGTGACGCCTTGGGTCATAAGGCGCTTGCGCAGGTGCAAGACCTCACCGTAGCTTCAAGTGTTGATGAGCGCCCTATTGACGCATGGATGGCCTTACCCCCCGGCTTTGATAGTAGTAAAAAGTATCCGCTTATTTTAGAAATTCACGGCGGACCGCATGCCGCATATGGCCCCCATTTTGCGATGGAAGTCCAGCTTATGGCGGCGCAGGGTTACGTGGTTGTTTGGTCGAACCCAAGGGGCAGCAGCTCTTACGGTGAAGACTTTGGCAACCTCATTCACCATAACTATCCCTCTGAAGACTTTAACGACCTTATGGACGTCGTCGATGCAGTCGTTGATAAAGGCTTTGTGGATGCTAACAATCTATTTATTACCGGTGGCTCTGGTGGCGGTGTGCTAACAGCCTGGTCTATTGGTAAAACCGACCGTTTCAGCGCTGCCGTAGTGGCTAAACCCGTTATCAATTGGGTGAGCTTTGCACTCACCGCTGACGCGTACCCGTTTTTCAGTCAATACTGGATGGCGGACATGCCGTGGAATATCGCTGATAAACTTTGGAAACGCAGCCCATTAAGCTTAGTGGGTAATGTCACTACTCCAACTATGCTACTGACCGGCGAAGCCGATTATCGTACGCCGATAAGTGAGTCGGAACAGTACTATCAGGCGTTGAAACTGCAGGGTGTAGATGCGGCAATGGTACGTATACCCGGTGCATCCCACGGTATTGCTAGCCGTCCGTCTCGTTTAATACAAAAAGTAGGAAATATAATGGCGTGGTTTGAACGCTATAAAAAAGATGAGGGTGGTAAATAGTGTATTCACCATTTAAAGGCGCCTAAGGGCGCCTTTATTGGTTTCGGTATAAAGCTACTTAGTGAGCTTCAACACTTTGCCATTTGGAGCGTCGGTTAACAGGTAAATAGCACCTTCAGGGCCAACTTCCACATCGCGAATACGTGCGCCGTTGTCACGCAGATATTCAAACTGCTCGCCCGGCTTACCGTCTGCTACGTGAATGCGGCGAAGGTGAGTGAACTTCAAAGAACCAACCAGCACATCACCATTCCACTCTTTAAACATATCGCCTTGGTAGAAAGTTAATCCACTTGGTGCTATGGATGGGTCCCAATATACCCAAGGCTGCTTCATGCCGTCCATGTGCGTTTTATCACTAATGATGTCACCGCTGTAGTCAATGCCATAGGTAATTTCAGGCCAGCCGTAGTTCGCGCCATTTTCCAATATATTAATTTCGTCACCGCCTTTCGGACCGTGCTCCATTGCCCATACAGCACCGGTGTCAGGGTGAATTGTTACGCCTTGGATATTGCGGTGACCATAGCTAAATACTTCTGGTGCGTTGCCGTCAGTGAACGGGTTATCCTTTACCGCGCTGCCATCGCGATTAATGCGCACGACTTTGCCAAAGTGGTTATCCGTATTCTGCGCTTCCTTCATGTATTTGTAGCGATCGCCCATAGCAACGTATAGGTACTTATTGGCATCAAATTCTAGGCGACAACCAAAGTGAAATCCGTTATCAACAATAGAATCGGCGCTAAATATCACGTTGACATCTTCTAGCCCCGTATTCGTTAACGTGGCTTTTGCCACACTACTGCTGCTACCTGTTTTACCTTCTACATCACTGGCTTTGCTGAAACAAAAGTAAATGGTGTTGTTGCTAGCAAAATCAGGGTCGATAGTGATATCAAGCATGCCGCCTTGATTTTGCGCTACTACCCTGGGCACGTTCGCTAACCGTCCTGACAATTTGCCGTCTTTTGTCAGTCGCTGAATACCCCCTGCGCGCTCTGTGACCAACATGTCGCCATTAGGCAGAAAGGTCATCCCCCAGGGGTGTTCTAGCCCTTCAGCAAGGGTGGTTACCGTAATATTTTCGTCGGTGATACCGTGCTCATGGCCTTCGTGAGCAAAAAGAGACTGGCTTGCAGATAGTGCTAATGCAAAGGTAATAGAGCGGGTTAACGTGCTCGTTAGATTGCGCTTTAATACCGCGCTAATTGATGATTTCATCGCTGGGGCCTCGGTGTTTATTCGGTTTTTATTTTTAGCGTGCGTTTCTGTTTAGCGGCCTAGTATACAAAAAAGGGCACAGCGCTGCTGTACCCTTTGTGTTATATCCACGCTTTCATGCGATTAAGCAAGAAATAAGCGTATAAACCCGATTAACTACGAACGAAAATTACTTTTTACGTTATTTCGGCAGTGTCGCGCGAAGCATCCAAGCTGTTTTTTCATGCACTCGCATACGGTCGCCAATTAAAGCAGCTGATGACTCATCGTCTGCGTCCTGTGCTAGCTTTAATGACTCGCGACAGGTTTTTACAACTTGCTCGTGGCCATGTGTAAGTAAGCGAACCATTTCAGTTGCTTCTGGTACACCTTCTACTTCTTCAATTGAGCTAAGCTCTGAAAAAGACTTATACGTACCTGGTGCAGAAACACCTAAAGTACGAATACGCTCTGCAATTTCATCCACGGCTTCAGCAAGCTCAGTATAATGCTCTTCAAACATTAGGTGTAATTCACGGAACTGAGGACCTTCTACGTTCCAGTGAAAGTTATGCGTTTGCAAGTATAAGGTGTAAGAATCAGCCAATAACTTCTTAAGGCCTTCTGCTACTGCGTTACGATCGCTCTCAGAAATACCAATATCAATCTTGCTCATGTCACACTCCTTTTCGTTAAAACCTTTTTAGGTTTTGAATTGGCCAGTTCGTTGACCGTACAATATTTGAACCTAAACAATATAACTTAATAGTACTACAGAAATTTTGATTTAGATTAACGGTTTAGTTAATTGTGCTCATCGCAATTATCGATGAGTAACTCGCCCTCTATATCGACAGCTTTATTAATGATGGTGGTGATGCCCTTTTGCTTCGTCTTTTTTGACGGGTAATACCAGCTTGAGTTCACTCCCATTATCAAACGATAACGTGATGGGAATATTACTTCCTTCTGCCAATCCCTTTGTTAACCCTAGTAGCATTATGTGGTTTCCGCCTGATTTAAACGCCACCATTTCACCGGGCTTGATTTTTACACCTTCCGTTAGCTCGCGCATTTTCATCATGTCGCCTTCCATAACGGTCGTGTGAATTTGCGCTTCGTCTGCGACCTCTTTAGCCACCGACACTGAAACAAGGGTTTTGTCGCTGTCGCTTTGGTTATGCAAAGTAAAGTACACCGCACCGGTTTTTGCTAAGGCAAATGTTGCTCTGGCGTAACCGTTCATTACCATTACGTCAGCGCGCTCATTGTGTGCATGCTGCTTGTCATGTTGATGTTTGTTTTCGTGCTCATTAGCGTGAGCACTAAAAAGCGCAGATAAGCTTAAAGATAATAAGCCTGTGACGATAAATAACGGTTTTAGCGATTTGAAAAAAAATGACATACAGTGCGCTCCGAATGAATGTTCAGAACTAGTGTACGTGGGAATGGCATGGGAAAAAAGGGAAATGGTGCCGACTGCCGGAATCGAACTGGCGACCTACTGATTACAAGTCAGTTGCTCTACCAACTGAGCTAAGTCGGCACACTAAAAACCCGCTGCCTTAAGCAGCGGATGCGTATTCTAGCGATAAACGCGTGGGTGTCAACCTTTTAATCGCGTTGCCTCGCCAACTAATTTCGGGAAGTACTCAAGCGGCAAATAATTACTCAATGCCATGAGCTTTTCACCTAAACTTTCATAACTATTTGTGGTGACGTTAATGTGTCCCATTTTGCGCTTCTCTCGTACAGATTTCCCGTACCAGTGAAGATGACTACCATCAATGCTGAGTAAGTCGCGTGAGAAGCTACTGCAACCTATGATGTTAACCATCGCGCTTGGGCCAATGGCTGATGTATCGCCAAGGGGTAAACCACACACGGCTCGTAAGTGATTTTCAAACTGGCTGGTTACGGCGCCTGACTGGCTCCAGTGCCCAGAGTTGTGCACCCGAGGTGCAAGTTCATTCACTAATAGCTTGTTTCCCACTTGAAACAGCTCTACCGCTAATACGCCAACATAATCCATGCCGTCGGCAAGTTTCACAAAAATATCGTGAGCCTGAGCTTGCAACGCGTCGTCGACATTTGTAGCTGGCGCAACGGATACATGCAGTTGACCTTGATGGTGTAAATTTTCTGCTAGCGGATAGGTTCGTACGTCGCCATCGGCATTGCGCACACCGATAAGAGAAAGCTCTCTGTCAAAAGCTACCATTTTTTCGACCACTAAAGGCACGGTTACAAGGTCTAGACCCTGAAGTGAACGCTTAAGCGCCGGTAATTCAGCCTCATCGGTTAAACGCCACTGACCGTATCCATCGTATCCATCGCGGCTTGCTTTTAAAATCAACTTGTTGCCAAGCTGCTTTACGCAATCGTCAAGCTGTGAAAGATCCGTCACTATCTTGTGCTCGCAGTTAGCCACCTGCATACTTTCAAGCAGTTTTTTCTCACGAACCCGGTCAGCGCCTACTAAGATACTGTCGATATTAGGCATCAACTTATTCGTCTTCGCCGCCTCTTCAAGTAACCTTTCAGGAACGTGTTCAAATTCTACTGTCAACGCGTCTGCGTCTTCGATCGCTTGTGCAAGCGTAGTGTCTAACGTTGATTTGCTGACTGGATGTACAACGGAATCGCTGTTTACGTCCACAGCTTGAACCTCAATACCTAAGGGGCTTCCCGCCAGGTACATCATTTGAGCAAGTTGGCCTGCGCCGTAAACGACTACTCTCATTCATCTAGCTCCAATGTGTTACTTGATGCCAGCACTGTATCGGTTTGAGATTTTCTAAAGGCGATAACTGCATCTCGAACATTTTCATCTTGCAATGCAACAACCTGCGCAGCTAGAAGACCCGCATTTGCCGCGCCGGCCTCACCAATGGCCAATGTTCCAACCGCCACGCCCTTAGGCATTTGAACGATAGAAAGCAATGAATCTAAACCGTTTAACGCTTTTGATTTAACCGGGCAGCCGAACACAGGTAAGTGTGTATGCGCGGCAATCATACCGGGTAAATGCGCTGCACCACCTGCGCCAGCAATAATAGCGCTGAAACCTTCATCAGCGGCATGCTCTGCAAACTCTACTAGCAAGTTGGGTGTACGATGTGCCGACACCACCTTCGCTTCAAATTCAACACCAAACGACTTCAGCATTTTTGCGGCCTGCTGCATAGTAGGCCAGTCTGAAGTTGAACCCATAACAATCGCGACTTTTGCCATCTAGAGATCCTCGGGGTAGGTAAAATGGTCAACTTTGGAAAGGCCGCGATTGTAGCGTAAAACCGTTCAAAATCCCACCGTAAATGCCGCCAAATACAGTACCCATCGCTAAGCTTTTGATTTTCGCCACACCACTTTGAGGTGATCTATCCCGTTAATAATGCCCGTATTAACGATAATTAATTTACATAAAAAGTTGGCCTAAATTGCATGTTTTGCGTTGCACGAGGCGCGTTTAAAATTTTGCAATTAAATAGCAAGGCGTAAGAGGTTATTGATGGCAGATAAACATGAACCTGACGTACTCGACGAGGTAATAGAAGAGGTACAAGATGTGGTATCTGACTTCCTAAATCGTGAGGCAGCTCCCGGCATACTGCTTATGGGGGCCACTCTGTTGGCACTTATCATTGCCAACTCGCCCTTAGATGTGATTTATGACCAGCTGATAAGCATGCCCGTTCAAATATCAGCGGGTACGTGGGCAATCGATAAGCCCTTGTTGCTGTGGATTAATGACGGCCTTATGGCTGTGTTCTTTTTTCACGTTGGCTTAGAGCTGAAACGGGAAGTGTGCGAGGGTGAGCTCGCCAACCCCAAAGATATTATACTGCCTGCCGCTGGCGCAATAGGTGGTATGGCATTACCCGCTTTAATCTATGTGGGCATTAACTGGGAGAACCCAGTTGCTATTGCTGGGTGGGCGATTCCTGCAGCCACAGATATTGCGTTTGCTTTGGGGATTTTAGCGCTGTTAGGCAGTCGCGTACCCACAAGCCTTAAAGTATTTTTGGTCACGCTTGCCATTATCGATGACATTGGCGCCATTGTGATAATTGCCCTGTTTTACACCGAAAACATTACCACAGGCGCGCTGGCCATTGCCGCTGGTTGTTTGTTATTACTGTGGCAAATGAATAAACGCAACGTGGTAGATATACCTGCTTATGTCTTTGTTGGCGTGATATTGTGGGTCGCCATGCTTAAGTCTGGCGTGCACGCGACACTCGCCGGTGTAGTGCTTGCGGGCTTTATCCCCATGCGCGATGAAAAAGATGAATCTTATTCGCCCGTTACGCGCTTAGAGCACGGGCTTAATGGCTTAGTAAGCTTTGCAATCCTTCCCTTGTTTGCGTTTGCAAATGCAGGTATTAGCTTTGGGAATATTAGCCCGGAAGGTATTTTTCACCCCGTGACTTTCGGCATATTTTTGGGCCTAGTAGTGGGTAAACAAATCGGTGTCTTTGGGTTTTGCTACCTCATGGTTAAGCTCAAGCTAGCAAAATTACCAAAAGACCTCAACTTTAAACACATCTATGGCTGTGCACTTCTGTGCGGCGTGGGCTTTACGATGAGTTTATTTATTGGCGGCCTCGCATTTGCGCAAACAGGCATCAATCAGATATTCGATGAGCGAGTGGGTATATTATCAGGTTCGTTAGTATCGGCACTGCTCGGCTACATAGTGCTTCGACTTGTAAGTGACGCGCCTGTTGACGATACCGATGTAGCATCAAACGCGAGCAAGCTCACCGGCAATACAGTCAAATAAAGCCTGCTTACTAAGAGGCTTACTTAAATGTGCATTCATGCCTGCTGCTAAGCAGGCATTTTTGTCTTCTGCAAACACGTTGGCAGTAAGTGCGATGATAATCGCATCTTTATTTTTCCCTTCTTTACGAATAAGCGTTGTTGCTGCATAACCGTCCATTACCGGCATCTGACAATCCATTAAAATAACATCAAAGTCATACTTCTTTTCCGCGTTAATCGTATCAAGCCCATTCTTCGTTCTAATGCACTTGATATTGGCCGTCTTTAACATATCCATGGCAATCTCTGCATTAATATCATTGTCTTCAGCTAACAGCACTTTTAGGTTAGTTGGCAGACTAGGCTTTACGTCAACGATGTCAACGTCCGGCTCATGCTCTTCTTCTTTGCCCACAGCGGCAGGAATGTGAAACGTAAAGCGCGTACCTTTACCCAATTCGCTTTCCACAAAAAGTTGGCCGTCGAGCAATTCGATTAAGCCCTTTGAAATGGGTAAGCCCAATCCGGTACCACCAAAGTGTCGCGTTGTGGTCGAGTCGGCTTGCTCAAACTGTTCAAAGATTAGATCTAATTTTTCTGGCGCAATACCTACCCCCGTATCGGAAACCACTACCTTAAGGGCGTGATGCGCATAGCTTACGTTAACCGAAACGCTCCCTTCGCTCGTGAATTTCACCGCGTTGCTCAATAGGTTATTAATTATCTGGCTAATCTTTCCTGCGTCGATATCTAAGACTTTTGGCACACCGCTATCCACATTCAAATGAATGTCATATTCTTTAGCCTTTGCAGAATGCCGATAAAGTTCGCATGATGATTCAAGCAACTCGCGAATGGCGCAGCTTTGTATATCAATGCGCATTTTCCCCGACTCGATTTTGGAATAATCTAGAATGCTATCAAGGATCATCAATAGGTTGGCGGCCGAACGGGAGATGACTTTAGCTCTTGCTGCGACATGCTCTGGCAACTCGCTGTCTAACATTAATTCGCAAGAACCGATAATGCCGTTCATGGGCGTTCTAATTTCGTGGCTCATATTCGCTAAAAACTGTGTTTTCGCCACATTTGCTGCTTCGGCTTCTTTAAGCGCCTTTGCCAAATGATCGGTTTTTTCGGCAATACGGGCTTCTAAAGACTGGTTCAATTCGCCAAGCTCAACATTGAGTGCTTGCTCTACTTCCTTGGCACTTTTTAGCTCTTCAAAAGCATTGAGTAAGCGAGATTCTAAATGCATAAACTCATCGCTTAATGAAGATAACTCTTGTATATGCAGGGCACGTTGCGGTGCTTTTTCACCCCCTCTTTTCTCTGGGTTAAAGGCAGCAATATAGCGAATAAGCCGACGAATGGGGGCGCCCACCATTTTTGCCACCACATAGCCAGTAAACGTACCAAATGCAGATAGTGCTAACAGCAGCAATAAGTCTTTCAGCAAGTAGCCGCTCATAGACATCAGCAACAGGCGCTTATCGAAGTAATAGCTAACCTTCCAATTGGCAAAGGGCACGTTTTCAGCGAACCTTAGCCAATTCTTATTCTGAGGGCCATTTTCCACTTCGACAGCGCAATTGGGCTCACAATGGTAAAATGGCGCCTTCGTTAACGGCTTTATTTCAAGCGCTTCAGAGGCATAAATAACTTCACCTTTTTGATCCTCTATTAGCATCAAAAAACCATTTATGCTCAAACTGTCAATGGCAGAAAAACTCTTTAAAGATAATGACCCTTCAATGATTCCTTTAGGCACTCCCTTGCTATCTAATATGGGGGCAGATAAGGCAATAATTGGGTCGTTGCCAAACCCTCTACCTTGAAACACATTAGAGATAAAGGGGCTGCCTGACTGCATAGCTTCATAAAAGTATGGCCTATAAGCGACATTCGGAACGCCACTTTCACGGGCCTTTTCCAGCATACTTGGTGGATAAGCATGGGTAATATCACCCTTCTCATCGGCAATTAGAAAAGTGAGAAACTCGGGATTATGTGAAGCTAATACCGCTAGGTTAGTCGTGGCCGCATTATCAAAACTTACCGCGCCACCATCACCAGAGAGTAATTGCGCAGCGCTGGTTACCGCGTTTTGATGCTGACGAATAAAATTCGAAAGTTGGAACTCCAACACATCAACACGCTGTGCCATGTAACTGTGAATTTGTCGTTCTTGCTGGTGCTGAAATAAGGTTACTGACAGATAGATCACTGCCATAGATGCTACAAAGAAACACCCAGAAAAAAAGTAGCCAAAAAGAAAGTGAAGAGTAACCCGTTCTGATTTATTTGAAGTTTGGCGTCTGAGACCATGTATCGCCAAGTATGCAAAGTGGCCCGTGATTAAACCAAATACTCCACTCACCCAAGTCACTAAGACACCAGAGAACAACATATTGATGTTGTCGCCGTTGTAGAGCGAATGCTCTAAAAGCAAAATAGGTAAAAAAACGACCGACCAGAACCCGGCCCCTACCCTTATCACTTGCTTTAAGGACTTATTGTAACCGAATAAGCTAAGCACTATTGGCAACAGCGTTAGGCTTTCCTTACCTACAATGCTGCCGTGATTAAGCCACAGAGGAACACTAATAATCAGTGCCAAAGGTACCGAGATAAATGGAGAAAATCGGAGTGAAGAATAAACCGCAACACCTACCCCGAAAATCGCTATACCTGTACTGTCAAAAGGTGCTTGAAGCGCGTTGAGGCCAACACCCAGCAAGCACGCTATAACGACTTGAAATGCCAGAGACCATGAGAAGGAAAACGAAAGACTATCTAATTTCAACGCATGTCTCCGGCGGCTTCACTTAGTGTTGAGCCATATAGTCAAGCGTGAAGTTTGTCAGTAGTTTTACGCCTAACTTCATACCTTCATCATCAACATAAAATTCAGGGGTGTGATGTGCTGGACTCGCTTCTTCAGACACATCTAATGGTTTACCTCCTACCCAAACATATAAACCCGGTACTTGCTCTTGGAAGAATGAAAAGTCTTCAGCGCCTGTCACAGGCTTAGAAAGCAGCGTATTTTCCACCCCTGCTGTACGCTGCATGGTGGGCAGCATGGCCTTTGTAAGCGCCGGGTCGTTATAGGTAATTGGGTAAGAGTAATCTAAAGGTAACGTAAGCTCAGCTTCCGCTCCCATGCTTTCAGCGATAGCGTTTACTTTGCGGGGCAGCGACTCATATATATGCTCGCGGGCCGCTTTATTGAGCGTGCGGATAGTCCCTACCATTTCCACTTCATTTGGAATGATATTAGAGCGGTTACCACCGTGAATAGAACCAATAGATACCACCGCGGCGTCATCAATTAGCTTTAATTCGCGACTAACTATGGTTTGAATAGACATGATCATTTGCGCAGCGGTCACGACAGGATCTATGCTTTTCCATGGATAAGCACCATGCGCCTGTTTACCATGAATAACAATTTTAAACGGGTCTACAGCAGCCATAGTACCCCCCGCGTTATAGCGTACTTTACCCACATCGGTATTGGCGTTAATGTGAAGGCCGAAAATGGCATCAACATCAGGGTTCTTTAATACTCCTTCCGCTACCATCACTTCAGCACCGCCTTTTTCACCAGCTGGCGCACCTTCTTCAGCAGGCTGGAAAATGAATTTCACTTTGCCTTTTAGCTCACTTTTAATACCGGTAAGGATTTTCGCCGCCCCCATTAGCATAGCCATATGCGTATCGTGACCACAGGCATGCATTACAGGTACTTCTTTGTCGTTATACTCACCCATTTGCTGTGAGCGGTAGGCTAAATCATTTTGCTCTTTAACGGGAAGCCCATCCATATCAGCACGTAACGCTACCACGGGCCCAGGATTACCAGAATCCAAGATAGCCACTACACCGGTTTTGGCAACACCAGTTTGCACGTCTAACCCCAAGCTAGTGAGATAGTCCGCAACATACTCAGCAGTTTTGAACTCTCGGTTAGACAGTTCAGGAAACTCATGGAAATGATGACGCCATTTAATTACATCGGGTTCGACGTCATTCGCGAGCTTATCGACATTGATTTGAGCAGCACATGCAGCAGATACAGAGACAAGGCCTGAAAATGCAAACGATAGTAACTTCCGGTACATAACAAATATTTCCTTTGATGTTTTTTAGTTAGAGTAAATCATCTCGAGGAAGAACACACCACCGTACTAGCGAATGCGAGAATAAATTAATGGGTTAATACGCTCAGAAAGTACCCCATTAATCAGCCTGTGGATATTAGACGGAAGTATAAGAGCCTCATATAACAAACAGAAGAAACGAAAAAGGCGCCAACAGGCGCCTTTTCAATGTATATCAATTTATTAGCTAGCTCTTTTGTCGGCGCATTGCGTCGAAGAACTCGTTGTTCGTCTTGGTCATCGACAACTTACTAATAAGGAAGTCCATCGCGTCAATCTCAGACATTTCGTGAACAATCTTGCGAAGGATCCACATTTTTTGTAGTTCATCTTGCGCGGTGAGTAACTCTTCACGACGGGTACCTGAGCGGTTAAAGTCGATAGCTGGGAATACACGTTTTTCCGCAATCTTACGGTTAAGGTGTAGTTCCATGTTACCTGTACCTTTAAACTCTTCGTAGATAACTTCATCCATTTTAGAGCCGGTATCGATAAGCGCAGTGGCGATAATCGTTAAACTTCCGCCCTCTTCTACGTTACGGGCAGCACCGAAGAAGCGCTTTGGTTTATGAAGCGCGTTAGCGTCAACACCACCAGTAAGTACTTTACCCGATGAAGGAATAACCGTGTTGTATGCGCGCGCAAGACGGGTGATTGAGTCGAGCAAAATAACCACGTCTTTTTTGTGTTCAACAAGACGTTTGGCTTTTTCGATAACCATTTCTGCCACTTGTACGTGACGGCTAGCTGGCTCATCGAAGGTTGATGCAACCACTTCACCTTGAACAAGGCGGTGCATCTCCGTTACTTCTTCCGGGCGCTCGTCGATAAGCAATACCATTAACTCACAATCGGGGTGGTTAGCAGCAATTGACTGAGCAATATTTTGAAGAAGCAGTGTTTTACCGGCTTTAGGTGGCGCTACGATAAGACCACGTTGGCCTTTACCGATAGGTGACGCCAAATCTAGTACACGTGCTGTAATGTCTTCGGTCGAACCGTTACCACGCTCCATGCGCAAGCGATCTGCTGCGTGTAGCGGTGTAAGGTTTTCAAAGAGGATTTTGTTACGTGAGTTTTCAGGCTTGTCGAAGTTAACTTCGCGGATTTTTAGAAGCGCAAAATAACGTTCGCTGTCTTTCGGTGGACGAATCTTTCCAGCAATCGTATCACCGGTGCGCAGGTTAAAGCGTCGGATTTGGCTTGGCGATACGTAAATATCGTCAGGGCCTGCTAGATACGATGAATCAGCTGAGCGTAAAAAGCCGAAACCGTCCTGTAAAATTTCTAATACCCCATCCCCAAAGATATCTTCACCGCTTTTTGCGTGCGTCTTAAGGATCGAGAAAATGATGTCTTGTTTTCTGGCGCGTGCCATGTTTTCCAGGCCCATTTCCTCGGCCAGGTTAACCAACTCGCTAATTGGTTTGTTCTTTAATTCAGTTAAATTCATACTGGTGGGTCTTTGTGCTTGAACTTCGCTTACAGGACTTATTGTCACTCTGTTCTAGTTTAGATTTGATATCACCCGGATATGGGTGTAAGCAGAATGCTGCTCGGATGAGCGCTGAGGAAAAGTTAGCACTATATTTAACCAACGTCCAGCGTTTTACCACCGAAATGTTAAATAATTTGTTGCTTACTCTTCTTGAATGAAACGTAAGTACCTGTGGCGTTAATAAAAACCGGCGCATAATTAGCACCGGCTTTCAATTTGCTATCAATTAAAGGTTTTCGTTAAGAAACTCTGTTAATTGTGCTTTTGATAGCGCGCCAACTTTCGTTGCAGCAACGTTACCGTTTTTGAAAAGTAGCAATGTAGGAATACCACGAATACCATATTTAGGTGGAGTTTCGTTATTTTCATCGACATTCAACTTGCCAACTGTTAACTTGCCATCAAA